>Ga0160423_10005150_pt1 | contig 10674 bp, 11 predicted proteins | sample CRUFie14St8metaG_FD_108191 | JGI IMG/M metagenome (GOLD analysis project Ga0160423, IMG submission 108191) | Marine microbial communities from the Costa Rica Dome - CRUD Field 142mm St8 metaG | ecosystem: Environmental > Aquatic > Marine > Oceanic > Photic zone | place: Costa Rica: the Eastern... | reverse complement strand
GTTTAACGAGACCAAGGGCTACGGTTTTATCGCACAAGAAGATGGTCCAGATGTATTCGTTCACTTCAGCGCTATTCAGGGTGATGGCTTCAAAACCCTGACAGATGGACAGAAGGTCGAGTTCACCGTCACAGACGGACAAAAAGGCCCTCAGGCCGAGAACGTCGTTCCGCAGTAACGGCAGAAACAAAAAAAGGCCCGTGAGGGCCCTTTTTATTTCTCTCTACGTCTCCTAGAAGATATCCTTTTCCAGCTCTCGCTGGCGGTCCTCTTCACTGGTGACGTACGCAATCCACTGCTTGGAATACTTGGCAGAGCGATCATCTTTGCCAGCTTCGCGGAAAGCGCGCCGCGCTTTATTGTACTCACCAAGATTAAAGTACGCCATGCCCAGCACCAGTCTGGCCTGATCAGGGCGTTTTACACCACCCTTTTTCAAGCCCTTTTGGACAGAGTCGGCGGCCTTGGTGAATTGATCGCCATCCAGATAAACATTGCCCAGCCGGACGTACAGTTCACCTTCGTCAGACTTGGCGGCTGCCTTTTCCATCATCGGAATAGATTTAGCCACTTCGCGCGCCTGCGCCCAGGCGCTACCCGCTAGTTCGTAGTTCTTTGACTTGTCATCGACGAGTTCGTCAGAGAAGCCTTTTTCGATGACTGTACCGGCGTAGTAAGGTGCTTCTGCATTGAGGTACAGGTAGGCCATGGTGACCAACTCGCTGGACCGATCGAGAAACCCTTGCTCATAAGCGGCTTCCATCAGCGCTAATTGACGCGGCTCGTCTTTCTTTTCGCCATACAGGTGAGAAGCCTGCACCCAGTACTGCTTTTTTGGGTAGTAGATGATCAGCGTATTCAGTACGTCCAGCGCTGAATCAAAGTCTTCTTTGTCAAAGTAGAGGAACCGAGCGAGGTTGTACCACTGTTCTTTTGGCAACTTGCCTTCGCCCTCGTGCATGGCAATCGCCGTCTCAACGTTATCTAGAGCCAGATCGTATCGCTTAACCTGATAGTAGCCCTGAGCAAGCAACACATAAGCGCCCGCATTGGGCTTCTCGTTCATCTCGAACCACATCAGAAGTGCATCGATGCCCTGCTGCCACTTTTCTTGCACGAAGTAGAGCTGTGCAATCGTGAAGCGGGTGTTGATCTCCATTGCCAGCGGAATATCGGGCTGCGCAATGACCTGCTCGTAGTAGCGCAGGGACTGGGGATAGTCCTCCTTGGCGTAGCTCAAAAACGCGTGCAAATTGTAGACGTTAGCCAGCTCGTAGCTATTGAGCGCCCGCTTGCCGTCCTCGGAAATCATGTCGTTCAGAATGACGGCCGCACCGGCATAATCTTTGGCCTCAGCCAAGGTTTGTGCCTCGGCGAGCCGCTCATAGACCTTGTTGCGCAGTGCCGGCGTGCGGCGTGTCTCGCGAGTATCTTTCTTGGGCTTGTCCTGAGCGACCGCTTCAGCCAGAAAAATGCCCGGGGCTGCCTGATCGAATGCCACCACACCACAGAGCGCCATCACAGAGAAAACAGAAACGCGAAAAACTGACGTTATCGTCATAGCCAAACCTCTCATCTCAGTTTTCCAGCTCATAGGTAAACTTGTTCTGAACGCCCGCCACTTCAATGGGCTCGCCATCCACAACCCGTGGCTTGTACTTGAACTTCTCCGAAGCCTTCAGCGATGCCCGCTCAAAGATACCTTTGGGCTGGCAATCGACCGCGAACGGATCTCGAATGGAGCCGGTTTTCGTCACCGTGTACTCGACAATGCAGTACCCCGAGATGCCGCGTGTCTGCGCACGCCGGGGATAAATCGGCGCGACCTTCACAATGGGCAGGTACTCACCATCACCGGAAGACATGCCCGAAGCATTCAGATTCAGGTTGATGCCAGTCGTGGGCGCCGTATTGGCCACATTCATGTCGAGCTGTGTATCGAACTGGATGGGTTCGAGCTCGGGTGGCGGCTCCTCGGGATCGTCAATCTTCTCGGGTTTCACCTCATTCAGATTGGTTTCGATGGTTTTGTCCGGCACCACGATGTCAGCAATCTTGCGCGCCTTGACGTCTTCTTGCTTGAAGTCTCGGCTGACTAGGCTATGCATAATAAAAAATAGTGCGATGGCAACCGGGACCGCAAGCGCGGCACTGACGGCAACACGAGCCGAACTACCCATAACCTTTAAGCCTCCTCATCCGTGGAAATACAGGGCGGCGCCGTCAAAACGGGCCGCACAACATCGATCAAGTCCTCTACGACGTAAGCCGGGGTTTCTCGGTCTACCTGCACCACAATATTTGCCTGAGGGGCTTCTTTTTTCGCCGCCTCAGCGGTTCGCAACGCGCGATCCAGCGGCAACTTGTTCTTGTTGTAGAAAATATCGCCATTGGCATCAACTGCGAAAATAATCGTGCCACGCTCACAGGATTCCTGCGTTGACGCCTGCGGCTTGAAGAGCTCAACTCCGGGTTCTTTCACAAAGCTGGAGGTCACGATGAAGAAAATCAACATTATGAACACGACATCCAGCATCGGTGTCAGGTCAATTTGACTGCCTTCTTCAGCTGCGGCCGATCTGGACTGATCTCGCATACTCATAGTCTTACCCTTTATCGGTCCGAGGCCCAGTTCACCGCAGCGACGCCCGACTCACGGGCTGCGTCCGCCACATCGACCACAATGCCCGCCTCAGCACCTTTCTCCACCTTGATGGTGACCGGGGCTTCAGGGTCTTCGGCCAGCAATCGCTGAATGTTGGCCCGGACCGCGCGGATGTCCACACGGCGGTTTTCCATCCAAATTTGGTTATCTGACGCCACCTCAACCAGAATACTGGTCGAGTCTTCAGGATTATCTGGCTGATTGTCATCGGGGCGATTGACTTCTACCCCAGCTTCCTTGATGAAGGAGGCCACGACAATAAAGAAGATCAACATGATGAACACGACGTCCAGCATCGGTGTCAAATCGATCTCTGCGCCGTCTTGATCCTGTTGTTTTGCTATTTTCCGCATCGTTTTCTCAACCTAGAGACAGGATCAATGATCCGACATCAATTGATCTGTCAGGAGCTGTCGCTCCCGGTTGGTAATCCTTTGAAGATAGGTATTCGCGAACAGCCCCGATAACGCAGCGACCATACCCGCCATTGTAGGGATGGTAGAGCGTTCCACGCCGCCCGCCATAGACTTGGCGTCACCGCCGCCTGTCACCGCCATCACGTTAAACACCTCGATCATGCCGGTCACCGTGCCGAGAAGGCCCAGCAGCGGACACAGCGCTACACAGGTCGCAATCACGTTCATGTTGTCATTGATCAGCTCGCGACTCTCCGATAGCAGACGCTCTCGGGTCTTCTTAGCATTCCAGGATTTGCGCTCGCCGCGCGCCTCCCAGGCACTTACAACCGCAGCGCGATCAGCCTTCCAGACTGAGGTGAAATACCAGACCCGCTCGAAGATCAGTGTCCACATAAAGAATACGAGCGCAGCGATCAGCCACAGTACGTTCCCACCTTTTTCCATAAAAGCAAGAATGACCTCGAAAATTCCCATCGACAGCTAGCCTCCCGGGCAATCAGTTGTGCGCGCGCTCGGAGTGCTCCGCCACAATGCCCGTGGCCTGCTCGTTCAGCACATGAATAATGCGCTGTGAGCGACCGTTGACCACTGTGTGCAGCAATACCGTCGGGATCGCGACCAGTAGACCCAGTACCGTGGTAACCAGTGCGGAAGAGATACCGCCTGCCATGGCCTTTGGGTCCCCTGCACCAAAGATGGTGATTGCCTGGAAGGTGATGATCATCCCCGTCACCGTACCAAGAAGACCCATCAACGGCGCGACCGCTGCAATGATTTTAAGCAGTGTCAGGCCCTGCTCCAGCTTGGGCGTCTCGCTGAGCACAGCCTCGGCCATTTTCAGTTCCAACGTCTCGAGATCCATGCTGGGGTTGGTCTCGTGGATCTTGAGTACGCGCCCCAGCGGGTTGTCATCTCGGGCCGAGCCCGACTTGAGCTGCGAGGACACCTTGCCACCCACTGCGGTCAAAACGATAAATCGGTAGATCGCCAGAATAAAAGCAAAAGCACCCACTGCCGTAATAGCGTAGCCCACGTATCCACCCTGATGCCAACGTTCAGAGATGGTCGGGCTGTCAATGATAGCTGCGAGGAACGAACCTCCGGTTGGGCCCGTGGGGTCAATACCAAACTGTGTCAGACCAGACTGAGATCCTGCGAGGTCCTCAGCCTGGGAGTTGAAAGCACCGCCTGGCTGACGGGGCAACTCTGCCAGCTTGTCGACATTGAATGACAGGTAATTGCCGTCGGTATCCACAATATTGAAGGCGCCGACTCGCACCACCTCGCGCTCGCTGAGCTCACCAGAAGGGGTTGCAACCTGTGCCGTGAAGCGGCTGACCTCACCCTGTTCGCGGATCTCGCGCAGCAATTCAAACCAAACTTGCTCAATCTCCTCAATGCTGGGGAGCTGGTCAGAACCAGACATTTTGGCGATCAAATCTTTGAGGAAGCTCTCTCGGCCAGGGTACTCGGAGCTGACCAGTGACACCTCCACGTTGGAGGCCAGGTCACCTGAGGCCGCTGTAAGGTGACCAAACAACTCGGAAAGCGTACCCAAACGCTCGCGCAGCTGCTCCTGCTTGGCGGCAATCAGCAGTTCGTTTTGTTCAAACCGCTTTTCGAGTCGTGCGGAGCGACGCTCCTCGCGAGTTCGTTCTTCTTCGGCGCGCTTCAGCGCGGCAGCCTGATTGGCTTTGTCCTGTGTAAAACGGGCTTCACGCGCCGCATTTTCAGATGATGCACGCGCCTGACCCTGCTTGACCAGATTCAGCAGCTGGTCCAGGTTCTCGGCAGCAATCTCCTGCGGCGTCGGGGGGGGCGGCGCTTCCGCGTCAGCTTCCTCCTGAGCATAAGTCAGGGGTGCGACCAGCGCGCTCGCCAGTAAGATGGCAGATACTTTCAGCAATTGAGAACGCATTTCAGTTCGCCTCCGGCGCAGATACAGGCATGTTCAAAAGTTCAATCGTCGCCTGCTTCTTGGCGATTCGCACCCCCTTGCGGACGGCAGCAGCGTAATCGCCAGCTGACAGCTCCTCCCAGCTTTGGGAATCTTTGTTCCACGCACCGGTCTCGGCGCCATCGGTGCTTTGATAAACCAGCGCGACGCGGCCAATACGCAAAATATCGACTTCGCGCTCAGCGCCACCTAACTCAATCGTGTCGGTATAGGCCTCGATACCGCGGCCGTACTGCAGTTCGATGGAGTAAAGCTCCAGAACCTGACGGAATGCCTCGGCAGACGTCACGTCGGAACGATCCATGTTGGCGCGCACCGCCTCGATGTTGCCCAGTCGCGTATCAAGATCAAACGGCATGTCCAAATTGATGAACTGCTCCAGTCCGTCGAGCATGCGCGTCACCAGAGGCGGGATCTGCCGCTGAATCACCGACGCTTCGGCAATAGAAGCATCGATATCCCGGATGCGCTTCTCCTGGTTGGCAATCTGACGCTCCAGTCGCGCGTTGTAGACCTTCAGTCCGTCTACCTGCTTCATTACGGTCTTGTAATCGGATAATAGACTGGCGGTCTCATCAGCCAAGCGGTCAACCTTGGCTTGTGACGCCTTAGCCGCTGCCGTGCGCTGCTTGCCGACTTCAACAATGGGATCGATAGACTGCGCGCCCGCAATGGACGCACCGCCGCCGATGCATATCGCCGCCAGCAGGGTTTTCAATCGAGTCGTAGTCATGGGGTGGATACTTCCTCTCAAAAGCAAATCGGGGTGAGAGCACCGTCAAGCGGGCCTTCACTGAACCTGAGTCAGTGGCGTGTTATTTATTGGATCGCCATTAAATAGTGGGGGAGGGAATTTACCGTGTACGTTTCGGCAACGCAAATGGTTTCATGGCTTCGCATGGGGCCTTTTTCATCCGTTTATCAACCTTTTTATGGCGGCGTAAGCTCGACTACCGTAAAGGCATGGCTATTCCCGCCCTCAGCGGCATGGTGGGCCGTCTCGACCTCCTTCCAGCCAGCAAATAGGTCGAGGTCAAAAACCACGTCCCCGGCCACCTGACCCTGCACACGTGTCAGCACCACCTTATCGGCTCTGGGTAGCGCCAGACGATAAATTTCGGCGCCACCCACCACCATTGCAGCATCAGCACCGTCAATCAGCGCCTGCTCAAACGCCCGCTTAAGGCCCTCTTCCAGGGAATTGCAGGTCAACACACCTTCGTGTTGCCAGGACGGATCCCGGGTGATCACGATGTTGCGCCGACCGGGCAGCGGAAAACCCACGCTCTCAAAAGTTTTTCGCCCCATGATGATCGGCCGTCCGATCGTCGTGCGCTTGAAGTGCTGCAGATCGTCGGGCAGCTCCCATGGCAAAGCATCGCCCCGGCCAATGACGCCATTGTCAGCCGCCGCCAGTACCAACACTACGGGCACATCGTTTTCCGAGCGCTGCCCTGTCATATCGCCACCGGTGCCGGAATGTTGGGGGCCGGATCGTAACCCGTGAGCTCGAAGTCCTCGAAGCGGTAGCCATAAATGGAATCCGGCTTTCTGAGTATCCCTAGGGACGGCAACGGACCCGGGGTTCGCTCCAGTTGGGTACTGACCTGATCGCCATGGTTGCTGTAAAGGTGCGCATCGCCCAGGGTCACCACAACCTCTCCCAATGCCAAATCGCACTGCTGTGCCAGCATGTGAACCAGTAACGCCACCGACGCAATGTTGAAGGGCAAGCCCAGAAAGACGTCGCTTGAACGGATATAAAGCTGCGCCGACAGCGCGTCGCGCCCTACATAAAATTGGTAAAGGAGATGACAGGGCGGCAGCGCCATGCGCCCTGCATGAACGTTCTCCTGCGGACTCACGGTCTCATCCGGCAGGTATTCGACGTTCCAAGCATGAAACAGGATGCGCCGGCTCTCCGGACGATGCCTCAGGCAATCCACAACGTAATCAATCTGATTGATACTGCCTCCGTCCCGGGTCGGCCATGCGTGCCACTGCGCACCATAGAGAGGGCCCAGGTCACCCTCTTCGGTCGCCCACTCATCCCAGATACTGACGCCATTTTCTCGCAACCACTTGGTGTTGGTATCGCCGCTCAAAAACCAAATCAGCTCATTGACGACGCTTTTAAAATGCACCCGCTTGGTGGTCAGGATGGGAAACCCTGCCGTGAGGTCGAATCGCAATTGTCGCCCGAACACCGAGCGGGTGCCCGTGCCGGTGCGATCACCGCGGTCTATACCGCTGTTGAGAATATCTTTGAGTAAGTCGAGATACGCCTGCATAGCAGCCTCATCGGTTGTGAGGGCGATAAGCCCAGTAGAGTAGACACAGCCCGGCGATCAGCATGGGCACACACAGCAGCTGCCCACGGGTCATCCAGCCCAACGCGTCGAAGCCAATATGCGCATCGGGTTCGCGGAAAAACTCCGCGATGAATCGGAGGATGCCGTAGCCCATCAAGAAAACCGCTGATACCGCCCAGGCGGGCCAGGGTTTTCGGCTAAACCACAACAACACCAGAAACAGCAAACACCCCTCCAGCGCGAACTGATATAGCTGGGAGGGATGGCGCGCCAGTGCCAGCGGATCGTTCGGGAATATCATGGCCCATGGGACGTCGGTGGGCCTGCCCCATAACTCCTGGCCAATAAAGTTGCCGAGCCTTCCCAGCGCCAATCCCACCGGCGTCAGGGGTGCGACAAAATCCATCAGCTGGCCCCACTGAATGTGGCGCTGGCGGGCAAACAAGGCCATAGCCGCCAAAACGCCAAGAAGACCGCCATGAAAGGCCATCCCACCCTCCCAAACGCGAAAAAGCCACAGTGGGTCAGACGCCAGCCGCTCAAAACCATAGAACAAGGCGTATCCCATGCGCCCGCCCAGCACCACGCCGATCGCCGCATAAAAAATTAGGTCATCGACCTGGTCTCTTTTCAAAGGCGAATGCGACTGGGCGCTTCGCAGGCGCGCCAGCCACCAGGCAAATGCCAGACCACCAATATAAGTGAGGCCATACCAGTGCACCTTGATCGGCCCCAGCGCCACCGCCACCGGATCTATGTCTGGGTAGGGCAGCACCTATACGGCACTCCCGCGACGCAGGAAAATATCCAGGCCACGATCGCCCAGCGCCTGATCCAAGGCGCTCACAACTTCCTGCGCAGATCTCAGCGGGCGCAGGGTTGCCATTAACTGGGACAGCTCATCCCGGCTGAACGCGCTCAATACCCGTTTAATGACGGACAAACTGCCCGCATTCATAGACAGTTGATCAAAGCCCATGGCCACCAGCAACGGCGCAGCACGCGGATCTCCCGCCAGCTCGCCGCAAATGCTGACCGACTTATCGTGGTGGTGGGCCGCGTCTATGATGTCGCGCAAGGCAGCCAACACAGCGGGGTGCAAGGCCTGATACAAGTCCGCCACACGGGCGTTGCCTCTATCGACAGCGAGCAGATACTGGGTCAAATCATTGGATCCCACGGAGAGGAAATCTGCCTCCTCCGCCAGCGGCCCCGCCAGATATACCGCTGCAGGCACCTCAATCATCACGCCAATGGGGGGCAGCGCCGCACTGAAACCCTCGCTCATCACCTCGCCATGGCAACGCAAAATCAACTCCCGCGCAGATCGCAGCTCATCGATCGCAGTCACCATAGGGAGCAGAATGCGCAGGTTATCTAGCCCCTCGTTGGCCTTGAGCATGGCCCGGACCTGGGTCAGGAATATCTCCGGGTGGTCGAGGGTGACGCGGATGCCCCGCCACCCCAGAAAAGGGTTGGATTCCTCAATCGGAAAATAGGGCAGCGCCTTGTCGCCACCGATATCCAGCGTCCGCATGGTCACGGGAGAAGGGTGCAACGCCTCCAGCTGTTCCCGATACAACTGACGCTGCTCCTCTTCGCTGGGAAACCGGTCGCGCAGCAGGAAACTGACTTCGGTGCGATACAGCCCGACACCCTCTGCACCGAACTCCCGGGCGCGCTGCACATCGGCTGCGACCCCTGTATTGACCCAAAGTGGCACAAGGTATCCATCAGAGGTCGCCGCCGGCTGCTCGGCCAGCGGTGCCAGCTCCTCAAAGAGCGCCTCATCTTCAGCCAGTAAGCCCTCGAATCGCGATAACAAATCAGGGTGGGGATTCACATAGACACGGCCGTTGTAGCCATCGACAACCAACTGACGGTCGGGCAACTGCTTGAGCGGCAGATCCTCCACGCCCACGACGGCGGGGATGCCCATTGCCCTCGCCAAGATGGCCGTATGACTGTTGGCACTGCCGCGCATCGACACGATGCCGACCAACTTTTCGCGCGGAACTTCCCCTAGCGCAGAAGCGGTGAGCTCCTCGGCCACTAGCACCGTCGCATCGGGATAATCGAGTTCTTGCCGATTCGCATCCTGCAGGTAGCCGAGCACCCGAGTGCCAAGATCGCGGACGTCCACTGCGCGCTCGCGCAAATAGGAGTGCTCCATGCGCTCAAAATGACGAATGTGGCGCAGCATGACCTGGCTCAGTGCGCCCTGCGCCCAATCACCGGCTTTAATAAGTGCGGCCACCTCTCCACCCAATGTAGAATCATCCAGAATGCTCAGGTAAACCCCGAACAGCGCGCGATCCTCTGGACCCAGCTCATCCTCAAGGTTCTCGGCAACCTGCTGAATATCGCTGCGAACACTCGCGAGCGCCTCTCTAAACGCTTTTAGCTCAGCCCGACGATCTGAGGATTGCCTCGACGGTACGGTTTGCAAGTCGGCATGGGGCGACACCCAGGCCGCTACCCCGATACCGATGCCAGAGCAGGCGGCCACTCCGGACAGACGCGCGCCGCTCTCAGCATCCTCTGGCACCGACGCCGACTCACGGATCACCCCCGCAAGCTCCGCATGGGCAATGAGGCCTGCGAGCTGCGCTGAGACAGTGATTAAAAAAGCTTCCTCGTCCTCCGAGAACCGCCGGTGATCGCCCTGCTGTACCACCAGAACACCCAGCAGATCGCGCTGATGCACGATAGGTGCGCCAAGAAATGCGTTGAACGGTTCCTCGCCCAGGCCCTCAACTAACTGAAACTGGGGGTGCGCACTGGCATCGTCCAAATTCAGCGGTTCTTCACGGGTGGCAACCCAACCCACCAAGCCCTCATCGAAACCCAGTCCGAACTGACCGACCTTCTCCGAGTTCAAGCCCTCGGTGGCACGAAAGACGAGTTTTTGTGTGGATTTGTCGTGCAGGTAAATCGTGCAAACATCCGTATACATCGCGGCTCTGACTTGGGCGACGATCAGCGCGAGCGCGTCTTCAAGGGAGTCCGCGGCGTTTACGTCCTGAATCAGGCGACGAAGCACCTCAAGCATTAACGCTGTCTCCTGCGTCTACGTTGACTGCGTGACCTTGGTGCCAAACGGCTTGCCAGCTGGGTCAAGGCCTGCCGGTATACGGCCTGTTTGAAATCTACAACGGCCGTCACGGGATACCAGTAACTCACCCACTTCCAGTGATCGAACTCAGGGTCCTCGTGGGCCGCCAGATTAATATCACTCTCAGCGCCTGTAAGACGCAGCAAAAACCAAATCTGCTTCTGGCCGATACAGACGGGGTCCTCGGTTTTGCGGATGAACCGCTT
>Ga0160423_10005149_pt1 | contig 10675 bp, 6 predicted proteins | sample CRUFie14St8metaG_FD_108191 | JGI IMG/M metagenome (GOLD analysis project Ga0160423, IMG submission 108191) | Marine microbial communities from the Costa Rica Dome - CRUD Field 142mm St8 metaG | ecosystem: Environmental > Aquatic > Marine > Oceanic > Photic zone | place: Costa Rica: the Eastern... | reverse complement strand
TTACAATATCTACTCATATTGTTGATGAAATAAAAGAGAGCGCATTTTTTACCCCTTTTAAATCTTTTCCAAAGACTATGAACAAAGAACAGAAAGAAAAACTTTCAGAACTAGGATCGGAGAGCATCAAAAAAAATGTGATACCATCGTTTCAAAAGTTCCTAGATTTTTTCTTAAACGAATACTATCCCAATGCTAGAAAATCTTTAGGGGCATCAGAACTCCCCAATGGAAATGAATTTTATCAATACAAGATCAGACAATTTACCACCTTGGATTTGACTGCAGATGAGATCCATAATATTGGATTAGAAGAAGTTAAAAGAATAAGAAAAGAAATGGATAAGATCATATCTGATTTAAAGTTTGATGGTACTTTTGAAATGTTTCTTGATTTTTTAAGAACTGATAAAAGATTCTATGCAAAATCAGCTGAAGATCTTTTAAAAGAAGCATCTTTTATTGCAAAAAAAATGGATGCCAAACTTCCATCCCTTTTTAAAAAATTACCTCGACTTCCATATGGAGTAGCGCCTGTTCCGGATGATCTTGCGCCTAAATATACAGGGGGCAGATACTCAGGTCCCGCAAAAGGTAGTAATGAAGCTGGTTACTATTGGGTAAATACTTACAAACTTGAAGTTAGGCCTCTATATAATCTTGAAGCTTTGACGCTTCATGAAGGGGTTCCGGGACATCATCTACAAAATTCAATTGCAGCAGAAATTACAGGCCTACCTGATTTTAGGAAAAGATTAGGCATCACAGTCTTTGGAGAAGGTTGGGGTCTTTACAGTGAATATCTAGGCCTAGAAGCAGGTTTTTACAAGGACCCTTATAGCAACTTTGGTAGGCTGACTTATGAAATGTGGAGAGCTTGCAGATTGGTTGTTGATACCGGTATTCATGCAAAGAATTGGTCTAGGCAAAAAGTAATTGATTATCTATCTAGCAATACCGCACTTCCAATTCATGAATGTACAACTGAGACCGATAGATATATTGCGTGGCCCGGACAAGCCTTGGCTTATAAAATTGGTGAGCTTAAAATTAAGGAATTAAGAAATTATGCATCTCAAGAGCTTGGTCAAAATTTTGATCTAAGAGAATTTCATGATACAATATTATGGAGTGGTGAGCTACCATTAGATCTTTTAGAGCAAAATATAAAAAACTGGATCGAGGTTAAAAAAGCATCATGATAACAAAAAAAATATTTTTCATATTATTATTCGCGATAACATCTATACTATCGCAAACCTATTTCCCAGATTACGGAAACTGGAAGAGAAAAAAACCTAATCAGGTTGGCTTTAATCAAAAAAAACTTAACAAGGCTATTCAATATGCTATTGATAGCGAAAGTAGTGGCTCTAGAAATCTAACAGAATTCATCAAGGCAACTCTTACCAAAGAACCTCACGGAGAGATTATCGGCCCTACTAAAGATCGTGAAGATATGACTGGACTGATTATTAAAAATGGATTTATAGTTTCAGAATGGGGAGATATAAATAGAGTTGATATGACCTTCAGCATATCGAAGACCTACCTCTCTACAGTTATAGGGGTAGCTTTGGATAGGGGCTTAATCCAGAATGTTAATGATAAAGTTCAGATTTATGTACCAACTGAGCATTTTGAAAGCGAACATAATTCTAAAATAACATGGGATCATCTGTTGCGGCAAACCAGTCATTGGAAAGGAACACTATGGGATAAACCCGATTGGGCTGACCGCCCTCCAAAAAATGTTGCTTGGACTGAACTACAGAATCAACCAATGTACGAGCCTGGAAAAAATTGGAAATATAACGATGTCAGAGTTAATCTATTGGCATTCAGCGGTCTCCAGGTTTGGCGCAAACCTTTACCACAGGTTTTAAAAGAAAACATTATGGACCCAATTGGAGCATCAAATACTTGGAGGTGGCATGGTTATGAAAATTCATGGGTTTTGCTCGATGGTCAGATGATGCAATCAGTTAGTGGAGGTGGTCATTGGGGAGGAGGAGTATGGATAAATGCATTGGATCACGCGCGTTTTGGATATCTTTTTTTGCGAGACGGTAAGTGGAAAAACAAACAGATTATTTCTGAAGAATGGATTGAGATGGCAAGCACTCCGACCGATGTTCATCAAGGCTATGGTTATATGAATTGGTTTTTAAACTCAGATAAAGAGGGTAAAACTAAATCAATACCAGCAGCTCCCAAAACAGCAGTAACGTTTAGAGGAGCTGGCTCAAATATTATTTATATTGACTGGGAAAACGATATTGTTTGTGTTGTAAGATGGATAGATCGAACAAAATTCAACCAGTTCATCAAATTGATGCTAACTGCTTTAGACTAAATAAATCTAATGAGATATTTAATTAAGATAGTTCCAGTTTATTTTTTCATTTTCATTTTAAGTTGCGAAAAAAATTTACCTTATGACATAATTTTTAAAAATGGTGTTATTGTTGATGGGCTTGGAAATGAACCATATGAAGCAGATATTGGAATTAAAGGGAATAAAATTGTTACACTTGAACAAAATATTTCAAGTGACTTATCAAAACAAGTAATTGATGTTTCTAATCGTATTATTTCTCCAGGCTTCATAGATAATCATGCACATATTCAAACAAATATTCATGAACATCCATTAGCTGAAAATTTCATACGTCAAGGAATAACGACAATTTTGGCTTCGCTACATAGCGGTGATCAACCGTGGCCCATTGATGAGTATGCAATGTCATTAGAGGTAGCCCCCAATATTGGTTTCTTTTGTGGTCATACATGGATAAGAAAGCAAGTCCTTGGCATGGACAACAGGGATCCAAGCGATATTGAGTTAATCGAAATGAAAAACTACGTTAAAGAATCTATGAAGATGGGGGCAATAGGATTTACAACTGGATTATTATACGTACCAGCAAATTTTGCAAAAATTGAAGAAGTAATTGAGCTAGCAAAAGTCGCTTCCAGCTTTGGTGGAATCTATGTGACTCATATGCGCAATGAAGCTACTGGATTACTTAATTCTGTAAGAGAAACAATCCAAATTAGTTCAGAAGCCAATATTCCTGCTCAAATTAATCATCACAAAGCAGTAGGTGTAACGCAATGGGGTTGGTCCAAAAAAAGTTTAGCCCTAATCGACTCTGCGCAATCAGAAGGTATTGACATTGTTCATGATCTATACCCCTATACTGCATCCAGTACCAGCTCCTCAGTTTTATTTCCCCAATGGTCTTTAGCTGGCGGGCCAGATGCTTTCAAAGATAGAATCAATGATCCTGAAACAAGAGCACAAATAGAATACGAAATGATTGATATTTTCAAAAAAGAAAGAACTGGCGGGGATTTAAGCAGAATTCAATTTAGAATTTTACCAAGCGATACGTCCTATAATGGAAAAAGATTGTCAGACTATGCTAAAGATTTAGGGCTAGAAAATAATTTAACCAATGGAATTAAATTGGTTATAGATCTACAGTTAAAGGGTGGTTTCTCAGCTATCTATCATGCCATGAATGAAGAAGATGTAATTAGAATAATGCAACATCCACTAGCAATGATTGAAACTGATGGAGACCCTGTTAGCTACGGTGTTGGCTACCCACATCCAAGAAGCTATGGTGCTTTTCCTAGAGTTTTAGCAAGATATGTTAGAGATTTAGAAGTGATTACACTTGTTGAAGCAATTAAAAAAATGACATCAATGGCTGCGGACCGAATTGGACATTTTGATCGTGGCAGAATTAAAGTTGGAACTTATGCAGACTTAGTTGTCTTCGATTTTGAAAACATTAAAGATAACGCTACATATACAGATCCCCACAGATATCCAACTGGTATTGACCATGTCATGATCAATGGTAAATTTGCTATAAAATATGGGGCTCTTACTGGAGAGAGACCAGGCGAGTGGCTTAAGGGTCCCTTTTTAAGAAAATAAAAATTACTTAACGTAATTAGTTAAATCTGCCAAGATTTCTTAATCGTTTTTTTGTATCAACTATTTCTGGAAGATCTTCATCAGCATTTGACCAAATTCGTAAGAAATCTTCAAAGCTTTCAATTGCATTAACCCTGTCCCCCAACCCTTCATATGCTAATCCCTTTAAATATGATTTCTTTGGCCAAAAGGCATCAAAGATGGTTTGGCCACTCACATGGTTATTTGCTGCTCTGAAACGAAAAGTCTCTTTTAAAGCGCTTTGATAATCCCCCAATGCGATAAAAGATTTAGCTCTCCAGTAATAAAATACATCGGACATAATACGTCTTACATCAGAATTTAAAGAATAAAGATTTGCATTGTCTAGCGACTCAAAACCATTAATAACTTTTTGATAGTTTTCATTTTTATAATCTAATAGCAAAGATAAGTATCTGCCTTGATGGGTAAAATTTGAGTTTGGAGTATTTTCAATTTCCTCGATTAAGTTATTAAGCTCTTCAAATCTATCTAAATTAAGAAGAGAAAGGCCAAGAGCTTGATAATATTGAAAAATGCTACTTTCAGTTGTGTAAAGATCTTTTTTATTTATGATAAAATCATATGCTTCTTGATGCTTTCCAATCATAGTCAAACCAGAATGTTTCAGATTTGAAAATTGAGCAACATTTGGGTTCTGAGTTAGAGCTTGATCCAGTAATTCTAAGCCTTCTTTAGCCCTGCCGGCTCTTAACAATACTTCAGATTTAAACCATTTTGCTGGCACGAGCTCAGGATCTCTTTTTAAAGCTTTGTCATACCATATAATTGCTTTGTCAAAGTCTCCGTATTTATAAAGATAAACATCGCCTATCTCGTCATGTGCATGTGCATGACTGGGATTTAACATAATAGCAGTATTAAAACTTGAATAAGCTTTTTCATATTCTTCAGTCTGATTATAGAAAAATCCCAGAGCAAAGTGTGTTTCTGCTTCATTAGGTCCAAGCTGAACGGCTTTTTTTGCCGCTTGCTCAGCTTCTTCAACTGCCATCTTAGAAAAGTCTAGATCCATTCCCTGCATAGATCTTTGACTCATTCTTACTCGCGAAATTCCTGCATATGGAAGAGCATAATTGGGATCAATTTTTATAGCTTCGCGATAAAGATTTATTACTTCATCCCTCATGGTGTTTTGATAAGAATATGAAAGTTGCCGGCCTTTGATATAAAGATCGTAAGCTTCAACAGATTCTGTTTGCGAGGATGATATCATCATGGATTCTTCATCTGATAGCTCAATTCTCAATGCATTGGCAATAGCATTTGCCACCTCATCTTGGACAGAAAAAATATCTTGAATATCCCTATCGTATTTTTCAGCCCACAGGTTTTGATCGCTAGATGCCTTTATTAGCTGGCCTGTTATTCTTACCCGATCACCAATCCTTCTTATGCTACCCTCTAAAATATTAGCAACACCTAATTCCTTTCCAATTTCCTTTAGAGATTTACTTGAGTTTTTATACTTCATTATTGTTGTTCTGGAAATAACCAATAGATCTTTTATTTTTGAGAGTTCTGTTAACAAATCTTCAGTCATTCCATCTGCAAAGTATTCATCATCTTCATTTTGGCTGAGATTTTCAAAAGGTAAAACAGCTATAGATTTTTCATTTATGGGCTCAACTACTTCAGTAGTTGATTGCCCAAACCATCCTATTAATATTCCTCCAACAATTCCACCAATAAGCATCCAATTTCTTTTATCATTTAGAAAAGGAGTATTTTTTGAAATTTCATTTTTCTTTTTTTCTTTACTTTTAACCGCATCGGTTTTTATAAACCCTTCAGGAGTTTTGTCAAAGACCCAGCTAAAAATCAGTGCTATTGGAAATCCTAATAATATAATAATGACAACAAATTGTTGGGTCCATTGGGGAAAATTAAAAATTGGAAATAAGATCTCAACCAATTGAAATATGATAAACGCTACCACCGCATAGGAAGCAGCAACTCTAAAAACTTTTCGTCTTTTTAATTCTTCAATTAAGCTCATAATGAAAAATTAAGCATTATTGTTAAAACTTAGTATAAATCATTGATTTTTATATAATTATAGCAACTAGGCATTATCATGATATAATTATATATTAATTATATAAAATATATTAAATGAAACAATGGCTACTTTAAAAAAGACACTTAGCAGATTTGATGGAATTGCTTTGCTTGTAGGTATAACTATAGGTTCAGGAATTTTTGCCACGCCCCAAATCATCGCAAAATATTTGAATTCATTTTCAACAATAATTTTGTTATGGATAGCGGTTTCTATTTTTGTTTATGTCGGCGCTCTTATTTACGCAGAGCTTGGAAGTAGGTTTCCTGAAACAGGTGGTGAATATATTTATATTGAAAAGGCATTTGGTTCTTTTTGGGGATTTATCTTTGGCTGGACTCAGCTTTTTATAATTCGAACCAGTGCAACGGCAGGTCTAAGCCTTGTAACTGCAAACTACTTGAGCTATTTCTTTCCAATGAACCAAATAGAAAAAACGTTCGTAGCATTCTTAGTAATACTTGTTTTCTGTTCAATCAATTATATAGGTGTAAAAAAAGCTAGCGCATATAACAAGCTGTCATCATCCACTAAAATTGGAGGATTGCTATTGTTTGCTGTTGTAGGTCTATTAATTAATGGAAATGATTTTTCAAGATTAGGTGAAATCAAAACTGTACAAGCAAGTCTCGGACCCATTGGTAATACGATTGCAGCCTTGATGCTCATATTATTTTCATTTATTGGTTGGGATCGGGTAGGTTATGTTGCTGGTGAAATGAAAGATCCTCAAAAAGTTATCCCTCAGACCATGCTTTTTGGGATGCTCATTATCTCTGTCTTGTATCTTTCTTCTAATATCCTATATCATACTATTATTGGCCTAGAGCAAATGCGAGAAAGTACCATTGTTGCTTCAGATACAGCAGTGAAACTTTTTGGCCCAATTGGAGCAGCAATGATCTCTTTAATGGTAATCATATCTGCAACGGGCAGTATCAACGGAACCATCATGTCAGCAAGTAGAGTCTATTATGCCATGGCAAAAGATAAACTTCTTTTTGCATGGCTCGATCATATTCATCCTAAACATCAAACACCAACACATGCAATTGTAGCTCACGGATTATGGGCTGCCGTATTAATAATTATAAGGCAAAATTTTGAAACTATTGTTTCGGGGATGGTCTTTGCAGTTCTGATTTTTTACGGATTCACAACAATTGCATTTTTCAAATTTAGGAAAGAAAATGCTGGTAAAGATTATGGCTTCAAACTTTTTGGCTATCCCTATATCCCATTGATTTATCTAGTAGGTATAATTTTATTGGTAGTGTTAAGAAGTTTTTATGAATTTGAAAGCTCAGTCAAAGATCTTTGTTTCATAGTTTCTGGGATACCTATTTACTTTATCTTATTCAAAAATCAACCTGCAAAATGAAAATTTTTCTGATTGTTTTAACTTGCCTATGGATACTCTTTTGGCAAATAGCTTGGATATATGATCAAACGCGTATGGGTAAAAGAGATAGTAAAAACATTATTTTTGCAATCTGCGGATGGATAGCAATAGTACTGCTGCTTAAGAATTAATTATTAGATTTTGCTGGGGTTGGAGTAGTGAATTTGACCCAACGATCTGACCCATCGGGATACCTTCCCATAGATATATCTGTTTCTTGAACTCCGAACGTAACTGAATCAATCAACATTCTTTCAGCGTTGTATAAATAAACTCCCTCTCCATCAGCAGAAAGTTTCTCACCAATGTGTAGAGGGCCTTGATCCTGATCCTTATCAAACCATATAATTAAATATCCATTAGCAGGGACTATGGTAGAAAACTCGTTCGATGAGGGTATTATGTTTAAATTATCCTCAAGATCATCAGCAAAGTACATGCCACTTATATCAATCGGGTCAGATGAAGAATTATAAAGCTCTACCCAATCATCATACTCACCTATCTCATCAGCATAAACAGAATTGTTGCTCGCTAAAAATTCATTTATAAATAAGTATTTCTTTTCACTACTTTCGTCCTCGCAATTTGTCAGGAAAAATAGTGTAAATAAATATAAAGGATATTTGTGTAGCAAATTTTTCATTAAAAAATTTAAAAATTTTTTAAGAAGTTTTTTGCTAAAAAATTTTGAGGTTACTTTAGGTATTGCTCATCGAGCAATACCTAAAGTAAAAAGAGTTTCTATTTTGCCCAGGAGGATTTTAGCAATGCAACCGATGGATCATCACCGTTAGATACCAAAACATAGCCATTTTTAAAAGCTAGACCTTCAGGCTCTCCTATACTTTCGCCATCCGTTTGAGATGTGTAATCATTAAGTTCAGTAATAGCTCCTGAATCATATTTTGGGTTTGCGGGATCTGTAATATCGTAAACAACAACAGCGCCTGCATCTTGCAATGTGGTAAGGACAAAAGATTTGCCACCAGCCTCAGCGATCACTACTTCCTCCGGTTCGATACCTTTGCGCTTATCGTCCCAATCCCAATTACTAGGAAGGTCATCGGCTAATCTGATAAAAAGTTGAGTAGAAGGTTTACCGGAGGCATCCAATGTGTGAACACCAATTGTTCCATCGTATTCGCCTGCAGTGCAAACAAGGGTACCAGCTTCGTTCAACCAGATACCATCTGGTTCATGTTCAGGATTTGTAAATGTAATTTTATTTTGCAGAACGTCTGGTGGATTTGAAAGGGAAAACCAACCAATTTCATTAGATTCCTGCAAAGTCATATAGACCGTATTTCCATCTGGTGCTATTTTAACTCCTTCTGGTTCTGCAAGGTTGCCGTTTGAACCAGTATGAGAGATTTTCATATCCTTGACTAGTGACCCTTTATCAATTCCATTTTTAATATCATAGATTGAAACACCTGGAAAACCTAAGTTGTCGCATCCTCCATCCACACCATCTTCATAGTCAAACTCATTCACAACAACCACGTATTCATTATCAACGGCTATATCAACAGCATCAGGGTTGTATCCAAGTTCATAAGGTCCAGATTTTTGTAAGGTAGCAGTGTTAACTAAATATAATTCCCCTCTTTTGCATGCACCTTTAGATACGACAACAGCGAGAATGGACTCATCAACACTCACATCAATAGAAGAGCACTCAGCATCAGAGTCATTGGTTATCTGAACGCTTTGTCCGCTCATTGAAATACCAGTTGATGTGATATTGATAAAATCAACGGTATTTTGCTTGGAGTTAACGATAACACCTTTTTCATTATTGATAAATCTTATTAATTCTGGCTGTGATTGTGATCCATCGCCTGTAGTTATCTTATCCACTAAAGTAATATCAAAACTATCTACGACTAGTTTTTCTTCAGCTACTTTATCTTCGCAGGCAAAATAAATAAAGCCTAATGGTATTATAAGAAAAGAAATTTTGTTAATTAATTTTTTCATCTATTATCCTGAACTTTTATTTTATAAAAATTTTGTTGAGATAATAGTAGTGATCTAATATTAATTAATTGTAAACACGATATAAAATAATTAGATCTAGAAGTTTAACTCCAATTGGATCAAGAACTGATTATCTTTAACGTTTGGCTGATAATCTCTTCCTTCATCTTTTGCAAAGTCTTCTGTGTCTCCTGTTACCTCATCAAGGAAATAGTACTCAATTTTTACTTTTGAATAGCTAGTTAGATCGTAAATGGAAGCAATGGTAAATAATTTCCTATCCCAAGTCTGTGGATCTTTCAATTGAGGAAAAAATGTATCCCCGCCGGGGTCTATCCTTAATTCACCGTAACGGGCGACGACCAATAATTTTTCATTAATAGTTGATGTAGCCTCACCATAGAACCCTCCCCTGTTTAAGTAGCCATCTTTTGAATAGATTGCCTCAGCTCTCAACAAGGTATTGAATAGTTGATATTCTGCTCTGCCACCATACCATGAATGATCTATGTTTGCATCCTTAGACAAAACATCATCTGGCTCAACAGTAGCATAATAATCAAAATCATAGTGAAGTCTTTTTTTCCAATCTTCATCATCAATTAATTTCCCAGTATAATACCACCCTTGCAATTTAAAATCGCCAAGATTTAACCCCCCTCTTAGACCAAGCTCATAAGTTTGCCCATCGATTTTTTCACCATCACTATAAACTAACATTCGAAACGATTTGTCCTCAACCGCATCATCATAACCAAGGGGTCTTTTCAACGCCAATGAAGCGCCGTAATCAAATATTGAGCTTTTGCTACTTACGTCAACATGATACTGCCTTCCTTTCCAGTATGCAGTTCCTATAAGTGGATATCCTTCAGTTTTTCTTTTAAGCGCCACAGCAGGTCTATTTTTACCAACTTCAAGCCTCAAATCATTGTTTTTATAAAGCAAATAATGTTTATCTGCATAAGCACCATTATCATTAAATCTTAAACTAAAGCGATATGAAATGGTGGGTGAGTAAATAACACTAAAATCCAATACAGCTTTATCTATCCTTGTGTAAGGACTTCTGGTTTCAATTTTTTTTAAGAACGTTTCGCGATTGCCAGCGCCACCCTTTCCTTCCACATCAACGAATTCCATCTCTACCTCGCCTGAAAGCTCAATATTAATTCCCGATGGAACAGATAAAGAGATTGGTGTGCTATTATCTTGCGCAAAAAGATAAGGGGTA
>Ga0160423_10005147_pt1 | contig 10677 bp, 5 predicted proteins | sample CRUFie14St8metaG_FD_108191 | JGI IMG/M metagenome (GOLD analysis project Ga0160423, IMG submission 108191) | Marine microbial communities from the Costa Rica Dome - CRUD Field 142mm St8 metaG | ecosystem: Environmental > Aquatic > Marine > Oceanic > Photic zone | place: Costa Rica: the Eastern... | reverse complement strand
TTAACAAATTTTTATAATCGAAATCACATAATACATTTCCAATATCAAATAAGAAAACTTTCATAATAAAATAGTTTCATGTTTAAGCAATTACTACAATATGTTTTGTAAGAGAAATTATTGATTTTAATAAATATTTATTTATAAAATATAGTCATGAGAAACCACATATCATATAGATCAGGAAATCCTGCACTAACATCTAATAGTTTTGACTCCACAATAGATAATTCGACCTCTCAAGTTATGACGCTTGATGGCGCAGTAAACAAAACTATCTTATGCTTAGGCCTACTTTTAACCTCCGGTATTTATTCATTTAGAAATTACGAAATATGGATGAGTTTGATATGGCCATTGGTTATTGTTGGATTTATCGTAGCGTTAATAACAATTTTTAAAAAAACTTGGTCTCCAGTTACTGCGCCCATTTACGCGGTAGTTGAAGGATTAGCACTCGGTGCGATTAGTATGGGTTTTGAAAAAATGTTCCCTGGAATAGCTTTTCAAGCAATATATCTTACATGTGGTATATTTTTAACTCTTCTGTTTTTGTACAAATTTAGAATTATTAATGCTACAGAGAATTTTAAACTCGGGTTAGTAGCGGCTACAGGTGGAATCTTTTTAGTCTATTTAACAAGTTTTATTATGAGTTTTTTCGGAGCAAGTATTCCAATTATAAATCCTTTAAATGGATCAATAATAAGCATTGGATTTAGTCTTTTTGTTGTTGTGATTGCAGCTTTAAATTTAGTATTAGATTTTGATTTTATTGAAGAGGGAGCTGAAAATGGGGCTCCAAAATACATGGAATGGTATAGTGCTTTTGGGCTAATGGTAACTTTAGTCTGGCTTTATTTAGAAATCTTAAAACTACTTTCTAAACTTCGCTCTCGTTAATATCAAAAGATTTCACTATTCATTAAATATCGCCACTTACCTAATGGCAACGTACCCAATTTTATTTTACCAATTCTAACTCTTTTTAAACCAATTACTTTTAACCCAACCATTTCACACATTTTTCTTATTTGTCTTTTCTTTCCTTCTTTAAGAATAAATTTCAATTGATAATCATTTATCCATTTTACAGAAGCACGTTTTAATTTTTTTCCCTCAATAGATAAACCATAGTTTAGTTTTTGCAATCCATTATCAATTAATTTTCCCTTAACTCTAACTAGATATTCTTTTTCAATGCTAGATTCACTTCCAATGAGATTTCGAGCAATCCTTCCATCTTCAGTTAAAACAAGCAATCCGGTTGAATCAATATCTAATCTTCCTGCTGGGGCAAACTTATGTAAATCGACAGATTCAATCTGATTTTTGATTAAGCATTTGCTCCATTTATTTTTATTATTTATTAGCGTGATTGCTGCTTTATAATTCTTTTCTGGCTGGCTAGAAACATAGCCAATAGGTTTGTTTAATAAGACTGTCATCAAATGTTTTTGAATACTGACTCCTTTGCTATTCAATTTGATATTGCTATTAATGGATACTTTTGTTCCCAGTTTTGTAATAATATTTCCATCAACGCTTACATAACCTTTTTCGATAAAACTATCTGCTTCTCTACGTGAACACATACCTCTAGAAGCCATTATTTTTGAAAGACGTTCTAATTCTGACATTTTTATTTTTTCCAAAAACTTGGTAAAAGTAAAACAAGAACCGTATATAATTCAAGACGACCCAAAAGCATTAAAAATGTTAGGAATGCTTGACCATATGGAGATATGAATGAATAGTTTTCCATTGGACCGACATATGATATTCCTGGACCAATTCCGGCTAAAGTCGCAACAACGGAGGAAACTGCTGTCTCAAGATTAGGAGTAAAAAAGCTCATTACAAATGAGCCAAAGGCAAATATTAATACAAAGATCACAAAAAAGGTGGATATTTGTGCAACATCATTAGTCTTAACTGGTTTTCCGTCTAGTTTAGTATGAATAATAGCAGTCGGCCTTAAAAATATTTTTATTTCGCGCATCATTTTTTTTATAATTACATGAATTCGCATAATCTTCATTCCACCAGTTGTAGACCCAGCACACCCTCCAAAAAACATCATTCCAACCAATAAAAGTCTTATAGCATTTGGCCATTCATCATAATTAACAGAAGAAAATCCTGTCCCGGTTATTAACGCAATAGATGTAAACGCGCCTTTTCTTATGCATTCTGATAAGTTTGAGTAATTGATATTATTTAATGATAAGCATACGATTGTAATTACAATTAAAGTAAGGATGCTATAAAAACGAAATTCTCCATCTTTAAGATAATAGAATGGCTTTCCTCTTAATGCATGATAGTGAAGTGCAAAATTTATGCCTGATAAGAACATGAATATCATAACAATAATATCAACTGAAGTGCTATTAAATGCACCGATACTATCAGTTTTTGTTGAAAACCCACCTGTTGCAATTGTCGAAAATGTATGACAAATAGAGTCAAACCAGTTCATATTACCAAAAAAATTCAACATTAATATTTGAAGAACTGTCAAAATCAAATATACACCCCATAGCAGTTTGGCCGTTGTTGTAATTCTTGGGGTTAAGCGATCTTTGGAGGGTCCAGGCATTTCAGCTCTAAAAATTTGCATTCCTCCAACGCCTAAAAAAGGTAAAATAGCAACACATAACACTAATACACCCATTCCGCCTAACCATTGTGTAAGCGCTCTCCAGAATAGTATCGATTTTGGTTGTGCTTCAAGATTTGATAATACAGATGCACCTGTGGTTGTAAACCCTGACATTGTCTCAAATAAAGCAGAAATGGGATGATCAATTACCCCGCACAATAAATAAGGAAGAGATCCAAAAAGAGTGATGATTATCCATCCAAATGTAACAACTCCAAAACCATCTCTTCTTGTTAAACTAATTTTACATCTAGTTAATAACCATAAAAATAAAGATGATAATGTGGTTATACTTCCTGATACTATTAAACTAATTGTTATTTTAATTTCTTCATTAAAAGCAAATGATAATCCACTACATATAAACATGGAAAAGCCTATAACAAATGTTAAGTACGATATTAAATGGAAAACACTTTTACTATTCATAATAATTATTGAAAGATAGTTTTAATTTGATTTACCTCAGTAGCATGAGTAAAAACTAGAACACGATCTCCGGAAAATAATTTTAAATCTCCATTTGCAGTAAGAACTTCATTATTTCGGAGTACTGTAGCAATAACAGATTTACTTGGAAGAGATATGTCTTTTATACTCATTCCATTAATATTATGTCCGGGAGCGACAATCATGTCTAATAATTCACCGGGAAGATTATGTAACAATGCAGCAGCTCTAACACGTTTAGAACGAAGCCAATGCAGGATTGTATTTGTTGTAGAGATATAGGGGCTGACTATTCTATTAACAAGATATAACTGTTCTACTACCGGAATGAAATCAACTCTTTCTATTTGAGTTGCAGTAAATGCCGCTCCCATTTTTTGTGCTAGCAAACAATTCATAATATTATTTTCATCGTCGCCTGTTAAAGCTATGAAAGCCGTATTTTCATTAATTCCTGCTTCTTTCATTGCATTTTCAGTCAAGGAATCAGCTTTTAGAACAAGTGATTTATCTAATTCTCCTGAACAAAAAGAAGCACGGTCTTCATTTTTTTCTAATAAAATACAATCGATTTCTTGTTCAGCTTCTTTAGCAACCATCAATCCTAAATCACCACCGCCTGCTATCACTAATTTCTTAAATGGTTTAATATCTGGAGACACCCATGTAAAAAAATCAAAGATTTGTTTTCTTGTTCCAACAAGGTAAACTAAATCATCTTTATGAAAAACTGTATCTCCTCGAGGAATTACCAATTCATCAAATCTTCTGATTGCAATTGCTCTTACTTCTTGCATTAAATCAAGCACATTACACTCAGCGGGCGTTCTATCAAGTAATGGACTAACGGCATTAATCTGATACCCTGCAACCATCACTTTTCCATCAAATAAATCAAAAACTTCATGAGCACCAGGCATCATTAACATATTAAAAACTTCATTAGCACATTCTTGTTTTTGATTTATAATTAAATCAATTCCCATACGATAAAGATCATATTGATCAGTTTCTGCTAGAAAACCTGGGTCTGTTACTCGCGCTACTTTTCCTTTTACTCCAACATCATTAGCCATTAAACAGCTTAATATATTTATTTGATCTGAATCTGTCAGAGAAACAAATAAATCCGCCTTATCTACCTCTGCTTGCTGAAGAATTTTAGGATGTGTACCTTCTCCACAGATTGATAAAATATCTAAATTTTTTTCAGCTTCATTCAAATTTTGCTGATTTGAATCAATCATGATAACACTATGCTTTTCTTCGCATAACCTTGAAGCAAGTTTTTGCCCAGCATTTCCAGCACCAACAATTACTATCCTCATAATGTCTCCTGTTTAGATGGTGTCTATACGCTTTTATTTGAAGATATCAATATAAAAAAATTAGATAGACTATTATTAATAGTGGATATAATTAAAAATAATACGAAGATTAAATTTTCTTGAATAATTATAAAATAATAATTTTTTAAAAATTTTAATAATGATTCTTGCTGAATTTAACAGATAATCGCAATATATAGATTTTATTAAATTTTTAATTTGAATTAATAGCAATGATATCTCAACAACCAAATTTAGGTACAAATATAATTAAATTTTGTGGTGAATTTATTGAATTCACTCTCGAAACCTCAGAAAGAAACTGCGAAGCATTTCTTCGAACAAATATTAATCAAAGCAAGAAAAGAAATTTTGAAATTATTCAAAAAGTTGAAAAAGGCATATTACCACTAAGCAACGATTGGTCAGATATTCCAATGCAAAAAATTACTGCGAAAAAATTTCGTGTTAATATTCCTCTAATGGAAGTTGGTAATTTTGAAGCAAAAGCATTTATAAAACTTTTTGATGGAGAAATTAAATGGCCAGATGGTTCAAATACAAAAATTAAAGTTGAACCAATTTTAACAATTGTAGGAAATACAATTTATAATGCTTTCGTAAGAGTCTTTGGAGAAGCAAAATTCAAAGGGACTGTTCATTCAACAGATAAAAATCATTTAGAAATATTGGACGAAAAAGGTTATACTGTTTTGCCTCCATCTGGAAAATTTAGAGACTTAATTAATCAATTAGATTTTATCATTGGAAATCTTCGCTGTAGAATTATTCAATTGTTGCCAATTCATCCAACTCCATCGACTTATGCTAGAATGGGAAGATTTGGAAGTCCTTTTGCCTCTTTAAATTTATTTGATGTAGATCCTGCATTAGCGGTATTTGATAAAAAAACTACTCCTTTAGATCAATTCCGAGAGCTTGTAGGAGCTATTCATTATCGAAATGCATTAATATTTCTTGATATACCAATTAATCATACTGGCTGGGCTTCAACTTTACAAAATCATCATCCTGAATGGTTTATAAAAAATGAAAATAATGATGAATTTAAATCTCCTGGTGCATGGGGAATTGTATGGGAAGATCTATCAAAATTAGATTACAAAAATAAAGATCTTTGGATTTATATGGCCGATATGTTCTTATTTTGGTGCAGGAATGGGGTAGATGGATTTAGATGTGACGCAGGTTATAAAATCCCATCTCAAGTATGGCAATATATTATAGCAAAAGTAAGATTAGAGTATCCAAATACCATATTTTTACTCGAAGGACTTGGAGGAGATCCATTAATCACCGAAGAACTAATTGAATTATCCGGAATGAATTGGGCTTATTCCGAAATTTTTCAATGTCATGATTATAAATCTATTGAAAATTATTTGCCCTACTCAATTAATATCTCGTCTTCAAAAGGAAATTTAATCCATTTTGCAGAAACTCACGACAACAATAGACTAGCTGAAACATCTGATATTTTTGCAAAATTACGTATAGGTATCTGTTCATTAACTTGTACAAATGGAGCTTTTGGGTTTTCAAATGGCGTAGAATGGTTAGCAAAAGAAAAAATCAATGTTCATAATGCCCATAGTTTAAACTGGGATTCAGAAAATAATTTAATTGATTGGATAAAAAGGATAAATACCATTATCCAAATTCATCCGAGTTTTTATCCCGAGTCAACCATCACCATAGTTCCAACAAATATTAAAAACTTATTATCAATAATGAGAAAATCAAAAAATAACAAAGATCAACTTTTAATATTCTTTAATTTAGATACGAAAAATTGTTTACGCTTAAATGATTATGAGAAAGAATTTTCACATAATTTAATAGATGGAAGAAAAGAAATTAAATATTTGAATCCTGGCGAAACTATTTGTTTATCAAATAATCAAAAATGGATACAAGAAATTAACAACTGTCTTAAAAATTCATTTTCTTCGCTATCATACATTGATCACCATTTAGTATCGTTTAAAATTCTTCAGATTACAGAATACTATGATTTATCAAGGAAGAGCGATAATGAAATTTTTCTCAATGATCCATATAATTACTTAATTAAACTAGTAGGGTTTTATAATATTGTTGCATGGAAAAATCCTGAAGACCTAAAAAGAAATATAATGTTACCAATAGATAACATTTTATTCTTACAGTCCAAAAATAAATTTTCAGCACAGATTAAATATGGTGAAAAAACAATTAAGCATGAAGATTCAATACAAACAAATAAAGGCGATCATGTAATAATATTTCTTCCCCATCAAGATATTGAGATGAATTTAAAATATTATTTGCATTTAAACTTTCATGAAGAAAAAAAATCGGTTTTTAAAAATTCCGACATAACATTTTTGTCAAACTCAACATCTTTATCCCTACCATCAATTTACAGAACAAGTAAAAGTCAAAAATACAACCAATTAGCTATCTGCACAAACTACATAAGTTCATTAATTCAATTAAGATCTTCATGGGGAATATTACAAAGCAAATATGATGGATTAATGCATGCAAATCTAAATCGAGAATATCCATCAGAAAGACATATTTTACTTACTCGTTGTCGATGTTGGATTTTACATAATGGTTTCTCAACTAAATTAGATTCCGTAAATCAAACCCACTTTGGAAAACTTAAATCTGGGGAGATCTTGTGGCATTTTAATGTTCCAATTGGTCAAGGTGAAGTTGTGCCAATTTCAATATTTATTAAATTACATGAAAATGAAAATGCCATAGAAATAAAATTTAAAAGGGATTTTAAATCATCCAACTTAGAAGAACTTGAAGACAATGATGCGATTAAATTAATCATTAGATTAGATATTGAGAATAGAAACTCTCACCATATATCCAAAATTAATGATCAAGTAAAAGATCTTTGGATTTCTAAAATTCAAGCTTCCGATTGTGGCTTTATATTTAATCCAGAAGAAAACAGAAAACTAAATGTAAGATTAGATAAATCAAATTTTATTAATGAACCTGAATGGTATCATAATATTAAACATGATGAAGATATTGAGAGATCGATTGATGGTTATTCCGACTTATTTAGCCCAGGATACTTTGAAACTTCTTTAATAGGTGGAGATATAAGAAGATTATTTGCGAATGTAAATTGTAGTGAGCAATTATTTGAAGAAGTTGATTATTGCGATAATCCAATTAAATTATCAGAGGTTCTTTTGAATTCAATAAAATCATTTATCGTCAAAAGAGATAATTGCAAATCAATAATTGCTGGATATCCATGGTTTTTAGATTGGGGTCGAGATTCTTTAATATCATTAAGAGGAATAATAGCAGCAGACCTTTTAAATGACGCTGAAGATATAATAATTCAATATTTGTCCTTTGAAGAAAACGGAACAATACCAAATATGATTAGAGGGATGGATAGTAATAATAGAGAAACTTCTGATGCACCTCTATGGTTATTTGTTGCTTGTAATGATTTCATTGATAAAACAAATAAAAAATTTTTAACTAAAAAATGCAGAAAAAGAAAAATAATTGAAATACTAGAATCCATTGCTATTAATTATATTGAAGGTACTTCGAATGGAATTAAAATGGAGAATGAAACAGGGTTAATTTTTAGCCCTTCGCATTTTACATGGATGGATACAAATTATCCTGCATGCACTCCAAGAGAAGGTTTTCCAATTGAAATACAAGCTCTTTGGCATTTTGCTCTATCTTTTCTTTATAATAATACTAAAAACGAGAAATGGTTACATTTATCAAACAAAGTTAAGAAATATATTTACAAATTTTATATAATTAGGAATGAGAATAATTTGTATTTAGCAGATAATATTTCAACTAGTAATGAGTGTACGCCATTTAAAGGAAAAGTAGATGATGCACTAAGATGTAATCAATTATTTGCTATTACATTAGGTGTTATTGATGACAAAAAATTAATTGAACAAATACTTATTTCTTGTGAAAGACTACTTGTTCCAGGCGCAATAAGATCTCTTGCAGATAAAAATTTAACATATTCTGAAAAAATTTATCATGACAAAAATTTATTTTCATCAGCCGAAAGACCCTATAAAGGGATTTATACAGGAGATGAAGATACCCAAAGAAAACCTGCCTACCATAATGGAACTGCATGGACTTGGCCCTTTCCGTCATACATCGAAGCACTTTTAATTTGTTATGGAAAAGAAGCAAGTAGTAAAGCCATGGCATTGCTGAATAGTTCGATTGGATTATTTGAAAATAAATGTTTAGGGCATATTCCCGAAATATTAGATGGAGATTTACCTCATTCACCAAAAGGTTGTCATGCTCAGTCATGGGGATCGTCAGAATTTTTTAGAATTTTAAAGTTTTTAGAAAAAATCAATTTAAAATAAAAAACCACTTTTAAAAAATATCTTGAAATCTAGTTCACTTATTGATTTATTTCCACCTCATTCAGAACAAATAATATGACTGAAAAAAAAATTAAAAAATTAAAAGACGATATATACTTAAAACCATACGAAAAAAAATTGATTTTAAGGAAAGAATACGTAGATCATTTTGAAAATAAACTAACCCAAAATAAATTAAATTTAGAAGAATTTTCAAATGCTCATGAATATTTTGGTCTTCATAAACATGATGATCACTGGATATTCAGAGAATGGGCGCCCAATGCTACAGCTATTTATTTAATTGGGGATTTCTCCAACTGGGAATTAATTGATGACTTTGCACTAAGCTATGGAGATCAGAATGGTGTATGGGAAATTGAGATTCCAATAGATAAAATCAATCACAATGATTTATATAAACTTCAAGTTTTTTGGCCTGGAGGTGATGGAGAGCGTATACCTGCTTATGCTAGAAGAGTTGTTCAAGACCCTGATACTTATATTTTTTCTGCTCAAGTATGGAACCCTAATCCATATAGATGGAAAAATAATAACTTATGCGAGAAAAAGAAATATCCACTTATCTATGAAGCACATATCGGAATGGCGCAAGAAGAGAATGAAATTGGATCTTACACAGAGTTTAAGAATAAGACTCTCCCAAGAATAATAAAGTCTGGTTATAATACACTTCAATTAATGGCGTTGATGGAACATCCTTATTATGGATCATTTGGATATCATGTGTCTAATTTTTTTGCTTCATCATCTCGTTTTGGAACTCCAGAAGACTTAAAGGATTTAATTGATGAGTGTCATAAAAATAATATTTCTGTAATTATAGACCTTGTCCACTCACATGCTGTTAAAAATGAGATTGAAGGACTTTCTCGTTTTGATGGTACGAAATATCAATATTTTCATGCAGGAGCAAGAGGATATCATGATGCCTGGGACTCAAGATGTTTTGATTATGGTAAGCCTGAAGTAATACATTTTCTTCTTTCTAATATTAAATATTGGCTTGATGAATTTAATGTGGATGGCTTTAGATTTGATGGGGTTACTAGTATGCTTTATCATCATCGAGGTCTTGGAAAAGAATTCAATTCATATGATGATTATTTTGATGGTGATGTTGATTTAGATGCTTTTGCATATTTAGCATTAGCGAATAAACTTGTTCACGAGGTTAACCCAAATGCTATTACAATTGCCGAGGAGGTATCAGGTCTTCCTGGAATTGGCTCATCATTAGAAGAGGGTGGATGCGGATTTGATTATCGATTATCTATGGGTATTCCTGAATGTTGGTTTAAATTAATTTCAGAAGTTTCCGATGAAGATTGGGATCTTTATTATTTATTTAATGAATTAACAAAAAAGAGAGATGATGAACATTCAATTTCATATGTTGAGTCGCATGATCAAGCATTAGTTGGAGGAAAAACACTGATATTTGAACTCATTGATAAAGATATGTATTTTAATATGCATAAATCATCCAAAAATCTAATTGTTGATAGAGGAATAGCGTTACATAAAATGGCTCGCTTACTAACTGTTTCTTTATCAGATAGTGGATATCTTAATTTTATGGGAAATGAATTTGGCCATCCAGAGTGGATAGATTTTCCAAGAGAGGGAAATGGATGGACTTATCATTATGCAAGAAGGCAATGGTCATTACTTGACGATGATAACTTAAAGTTTAAAGACTTGGGTTATTTTGATCAATCTTTGATAAATCTTTTTAAAAATAACTTAATTCTAAAAAATAAAGTTAATAATCCTCAGATAGATAATAAAAATAAAATTCTTT
>Ga0160423_10005146_pt1 | contig 10680 bp, 10 predicted proteins | sample CRUFie14St8metaG_FD_108191 | JGI IMG/M metagenome (GOLD analysis project Ga0160423, IMG submission 108191) | Marine microbial communities from the Costa Rica Dome - CRUD Field 142mm St8 metaG | ecosystem: Environmental > Aquatic > Marine > Oceanic > Photic zone | place: Costa Rica: the Eastern... | reverse complement strand
CGCCGAGCTAGATCCCTACCCAGTGCAACGTCCGACTATATTTATATCGGAGCACACTCTTTAAAATATGAGTATCCATTTTTAACTGATCGCCCATTCAACCGCACCGCCGCCGTTCCATTTGGAATTGCTGGTCTTTTTTATGGAGAAGAAAAAAGCCTTGTAAAGTCTTTAAGTTATAGCTCTAAAATGACAGACGATATCAATCGAGTAAGATTACAACAAGTTCTTGAGAGTGAAACTCAAACTGGCGATCGTGAATTAATAAAATTCTATGACGCTGAAATTTCTCTTTTTGGAAACACCCACTTTACATCTGGAGATCAATTTTGGCTTGAACCAAAAAACTACCCACACTCACGAAATATGAGAAGAAAATTAGTAGATAAAAAAATAATACACCCATATAAGGCTTTAGAAGTTGTTAATGAGTTAAATCAAAGTGACTTTACTACAACAATAGGGCGCTCTGTATTCATTGATGCTAACAATATACAATCTCAAACAAACGACCGCCGTGCAGAAGCCGCCGCTGCACAAGCTGAGTTCCGTGAAAGAGAAGCACAAATAGAACTCGAAACACAAATCCAGGGCCACTACGAAAATATTAGAAGACTCGAAAGCCGAGCCGCTTTAATCAGAGCCACTGGCTTACCTCTGACTCCCGCAGAGTCTCTTACCTTCGAAGAATTATCCGATGAGGAAAGAGAACGCTGGGAGTACAACAGAACATTAATAGAGGCGGAGGCAATCGCCCGCATAGAGTCTGAAATAGAATCAGAAAGGCTAGCGTTAGCAGAAATAACCGGCGCAGAAGCCGTCAGCAGAATTGAAGCTGGACAAGGCACCACAGCAGATATATTGACAGCAGGAGTCGCAGGAGCTTTGGCCTCTCAAGAAGCCGCAGATCCAGATGGAGAAGCAGAATGACCAGAACTTTAATAAAAGGAAAAAACAATCTATCCTCCAAAGATGCTTTTCGAGAGAGAGGAAAATACAAAAAACTATTCTCTATAATCTCTGGAGAGTTCATAGATTTATGGGACTCTGGCAACAGATTATATGGACAGGTTGACCTATCTGGAAATTACGTTCTACCTCTATCCAGAAACATGCGCTCAGTCAACCCAAGCAAAAAGAGTAAAAAGACCGTATTTATGTTTGATTTTGCCGTTGAGATGTTTCAAGACTTTAGTAGCTTCTATAAAGAGTCTGTTGTTTCTCGAAGAATTCCTCCTTCCGAAAATATTGTAATAGATCCAATACAAGGTTGGTCTAGCAAAGTTAAAGACCACCACAGGATTCAACAAAAGATATTTAATTTTTATTTCAACACTATCACCAACAACAGAAACAATGAAGGAGAAAAAGTAAAAGACTTTGATTCTTTTATAAACAGGTATGTTCCGTTTTTGTCAAGAAGAAAAAGAACAAATACCCCACTTTTGTTTTCCTCATACGCTCGAAGCCGAGGGTCTATTTTAGCCACCGGGCTTGCAATAGAAATATCCACCGACGACAAATCAGACGATCAAGTAAAGTTTGAGAAATACATAAACGACCCCGCATTTAAGCACTACGTTTCCGCAGCAAACAAGCATGGATTCCTTGTAGACCAAAACGCCCCCTGGCGACTAATTGTTAACCTACGTTCAGAATACACAAAAGAATACCTCAGAGACTATTACGGAATAAACAACCTACATGAGTTCTTTGATCTCTACTATGAAAAAGCAGAAAATGAAGATGCGAGAATCTTGAAGCATCATCTTCTCAACTTTTACAATAAGATAGTAGAGGTAGCGCCAACCTACTCTGCGAAAGAAATAACAAATACAGGAACATGCGTTACAAAGATCACCAGAGAAAAATTGTCGCTTGAAGAAGAGATGACATCTACAAGGCATGACAAGATGTTGATAAAAACAATACTATTCTTGCACGCAAAAGAACAGAACAAAAGCTGGAATCAGGAAAAGTTCAACAAGATTTACGAGAACACCCTATCCCAGCTACAAAGATTTGGCTTAAATAAAGCTCTCGAACATGTTAGTATGTACTTTGGAAATAAAATGCAGGCTTCTGCATCTTATGTCTTGACAAAAGATAATTCTCATTCTATAATCGAGACAAGTAGAACACCTGGGTCTTTCAGGTTCTAAGAAAGTACATTAATGTTATTTCAACCAATGGATCGCAAAAGCGATTGTATCGGGATATATGCTGAAGGTAGACTTCGCTTTGACGATGACCTACCCAAAGAAATCTCAAAGACTTGGGACTTCTCATCTTTCCTCAAGGGAAAAGACATAGAGTATGCCAAGTTCTATTGTGGCGGCACTGCATTAAAAGATGCTTGTCCAGAGCATATCAAGGAAGACTGGAATAGCATCTGCGCTCGTATGCGTGCGTTCCTTCGCTCCTTCGACCATTCACAGATATGCTTGAACGAACATTGCTTTTACGATCTAGTTCCACAGAGATTCTTAATGGAATACTTTGATCTCAAGAACGAGATCACAGAGAGCGTATTTAAAACACACCTACGACCAGACAACCACGACTTTTTAGTTTCAGTCGCAGAAGTGCTCTCGGATGTATCTTTCCAGAGGCTAAACATAAACAAGGAGGCCCTCCGCTCTGAGCTAGTGACAGCCAGAGGGCGAGACACTTGGAAGAAGATCGACAAGCACCCATATGTCAGGTATAACTTATTTGGAGCCAAGACTGGCCGCCTTACAACAAACAGGAACAGCTTTCCAATTTTAAACCTCGACAAGAAGTACAGAAGCGTTCTCAAACCAAACAACGACTGGTTTATCGAGCTTGACTTCAATGCTGCTGAATTACGCACGCTATTGGCTCTGTGCGGCTCTGAGCAGCCCGCAAACGATATACACGAATGGAACATTAAGAATTTGTTCGACGGCACAGAGAGCCGGGAAGAGGCTAAGAAGAGGGTGTTCTCTTGGTTGTATAATCCTGCATCCGAAGATAAGCTTCTCAACGAAGTCTACGACCGAGATGCAGTGGTAGAAAAGTATTTTAATGGTGCTCATGTAAAGACTGTGTTCGACAGAAAAATAGATGTTGACAAGCGTCGAGCATTGAATTATATTATACAGAGTACAACAAGTGATTTATTCTTAGACAGGCTAGTTAGAATCTATTCTATGCTATCTGATCGTCCATCGAGTATTGCATTCTTTATTCACGACAGCTTGGTCATAGATTTGGCAGACTCAGATAAGAGTTTGCTCCCTCAGATTATTGAGGAGTTTTCAAACACAAAACTTGGCAAGTTCAAAGCGAACGTATCCGCCGGTAGAGACTTTGGAGACATGAAGGAGATAAAATGAAACTATACGATAAACTTATTCGTGATAAGATCCCCGAGATCATTAACAGCAAAGGAAAGAACTATGCTATTCGCATTGCTGGTGACATGGAGTATAAGGATATGCTCCGACGCAAGCTTCTTGAAGAGGCTGAAGAGTTTCAGGATGAGCCTTGCAAGGAAGAATTAGCAGATGTGCTAGAGGTATTTTATGCCATTCTTCAGGCCGAGGGCTTTTCCTTGGATGAAGTTGAGAAGGTTCGCCAAAAGAAGGCAGCCGAGCGAGGCGCTTTCAATAAGAAGATTATCTTGGAGAAGGTGTACTAATGGATTCTATTGTAGGACTTGGCGCAGCCGGTTGTGCGATCGCAGATAAGTTTGCTCAATACCCTCAATATAAAATCTTCAAGATAGACCAAGGACTGAAAGGCTATCAGAAGGATGGTGTCTATGGTTTGAAGAAGTATGATAGTCATCAGGGTTACGAAGAGAACACCCCAAAGATGACACACTTCTTTAAGAACATAACCAAAGATGTTTTGTTTATTACGTCAGGGGCAGGCAAAGTGTCTGGGTGTACGCTACAGGTTCTTAAGCAGCTTCACGACAAAAAGTGTAACATAAACGTCCTTTACGTTAGACCGGACTTGACATTGTTGTCCGGTGCTGCAAAACTTCAAGAACGACTAACCTGCGGAGTGTTACAAGAATACGCTCGATCAGGAGTCTTTGAAGCATTGTATGTAATTGGCAACCCCGAGGCTGAAAACTTCATTGGAGAGTTGTCAATAAACAATTACTATGATAAGATTAATAATCTAATCTCAAGTAGCTTTCACATGTTAAATGTTTTCAACAACACCAAGCCAGTGCTAGACACCTCGTCCGGCTTTGGAAAGCTTGCCAGGATTAGAACTCTCAGTGTTTTGAACCTAGAGACAAATGAAGAAAAGATGCTCTACGATCTTAACAGACCAGAAGAGAAAATATTCTACTTTGCGATCTCACAAGAGTCACTAGAGAATGATGGCAAGCTCTTGAACAAGATCAAAGAGCAGATCAAAGACAACACACAAGAAAACTGTAGCTCATCATACCGTGTACACTCTACACAATATGAGGATGATTTTGCCTATTGTGTAGTAGGCACATCCGAGATACAAAAAGTTTAAAAATAGTTCTTGACAAAAGATCACTTTTGTTGTAGTCTATCACATAAAGCTAAAGGAGGCTTAGATGATTGTATATAACGGAACATTTACCAAGAAGGATGGAACAACTCGAACAATGACTTTTGTTCGCAAGGAGCACTGGACAGAGGTAAGCGATGAGCTTGCCAAGACCTTAGAGAACTCTCACACCAAGAAACTCCCAGAAGGACTGGAACTTGTGTGGGACATGAAGAAGGATGCATTCCGAGTGTTTAATTGGAAGTCGGTTATTGGAGAAGTTACTTCAACAGAACAATAAAATTTTGCTTAACAAAACTAAGCTTATATGATATAAAGAGAATACAACTTTTAGGAGAAAAATAATAATGGCTATTGATTTACAAAAGATGCGAGCAAAGCTTGCAGCACTAAGCGGCGGCACCAGTAAGAGCAAGTCTTCCTTCTGGCGTCCACAGGATGGAGAGCAGCAGATCCGTATTGTCCCAACACCGGACGGCGATCCATTTAAGAACTATCACTTTCACTACAACCTTGGCAACAACGCTGGGTTCCTCTGCCCAAAGAAGAACTTTGGCGATGACTGTCCCGTTTGTAGTTTTGCATCCTCTCTATACAGCGAGGGTTCTGAAGAGTCAAAGAACATGGCCAAGTCCCTGTTCCCTCGTATGCGATTCTTCAGCCCAGTCCTCGTTCGTGGAGAGGAAGACCTCGGTGTTCGTGCCTGGGGTTATGGCAAGATGGCTTACGAGAGCCTTCTTAATCTTGTCCTTAACCCAGAGTATGGGGATATCACAGATCCTCTAGAGGGCACCGATCTCAAGCTTACCTATGGTAAGCCACCAGGAGCAAGCTTCCCACAAACTAGCTTTATGCCAGCACGGAAGACCTCCAAGCTCTGTAGTGATATGACGGATGAACAGTGTCAAGATTTGGTTGATACTACTCCTGACTTTAACACTCTCTTTGAGCGCAAGAGCACAGCAGATGTACAGGCGATGCTTGACGCATACCTATCTGACGATGCTACTTCTGAGGCAGCATCTACCGAGACGCACAAGTATAATAACTCAACTCCCGCTAATAATACCAATGCATCTAACTCGGTTGAAGACGCTTTCTCTGAACTCCTTGGCAGTTAAGGAGACAACCCGCAGGCTGGGCACGGGGTGGAAGCTATAGTAAATAGTTTCTAAACAGGTGTCCTACATTTTTTATAGGAGATTTATCAACATGGCAAGAAGGAAAAGAGACAAAGACTCAGCAGGGAAGCTTTCTATCGCAGAGATGCGAAAGATGATTAACAAAAAGCATGGTCAAAATGTAGCACACAGTTTGGTCGAGGAGAATCCTACTGATGTCAAGGAATTTATTCCAACCGGCTCTCGCTGGCTCGATAGCATTATTTGCAAGGGTCGCCGAGGCGGTATCCCCATAGGTAAGATTTCGGAGATCGCCGGACTAGAAGCCACTGGTAAATCTTTTATGGCGGCACAGATTGCTGCAAATGCTCAAAAGATGGGCATTGATGTTGTCTACTTTGATTCAGAGTCAGCCATTGACTCTAACTTCCTAGCAGCAGCAGGGTGTGATCCTGAGAATATTTTATATATTCAGGCTACATCTGTCGAGTTTGTTCTTGAGACAATTGAGGACATTCTTGCTCACAATGCCAACAGAGTGCTTTTTATATGGGACAGTCTAGCACTGACCCCAAGCAACACCGACATCGAGGGGGACTTCAACCCCCTTAGAACAATGGCAGAAAAGCCTCGTATCCTATCAAAGGGTATGTCAAAGCTTACTGTTCCAATCGCAAACGCTCAAGCGGCGCTGCTTGTTTTGAATCAGCTTAAGACTAACATAACAAGTAATATCTCAGAGCAGTTTACGACTCCATACTTCACTCCAGGCGGAAAAGCTATGGCCTATGCTTATAGCTTGAGAATCTGGCTGACCGGAAGAAAGTCCAAGGCTTCATTCGTACTGAATAACAAAGGATTCAGAATCGGTTCAGAAGTGAAGGCAAAGATTGAAAAGTCACGTTTTGGCACAGCCGGTCGATTATGTAACTTTAAGATCTTGTGGGGTAATTCTGTCGGAGTTCAGGATGAAGAAAGTTGGCTCGATGCTGTCAAAGGCTCCAAGCATATTGATCAGTCAGGCGCTTGGTATACTTTAACACATGAAGATGGAACAACTGAAAAGTTCCAAGCCGGTCGCTGGATGGAGAAGATGGCCAATGAGAAGTTCAAGGCACGAATCGCTCAGATAATGGATGAAGAAGTTATCACAAAGTTCAGTGAAATGACAGGAGATGCAGCGGACTTCTACGATACAGAAGAAGAAGAAATCTCTCTAGCCCAATCTAGCGCACTTTCTATTGCAAAGGCGAAGGTGCGGCAAGGTGGTATGCAAGCCGCCGCCAATTTACTTAAAACTAGCGGCAATCGCAAACTTGATATAGAAGAATAAAACTTCATTTTTCTGTTGACAGTCCTTGGGTTTTGTTGTAGTATTAGAAACAAGCCCAAGGACTTTTTTTATGAATGGTAAGAATAAAAGATATTTGAAGCTTGCGATGAAGGTCGCTAGATGTTCAGACTCTCCAGTGTACCGACACGGAGCAGTTCTTGTTAAAGGTGGATCGGTGATCAACCTAGCAGCAAACAACCAGAACACAACTTCCTTTGGCGCAAGGTTCAGACACCCAGATAAGGGTCGAGCAACACACCATGCAGAGGTTGCATCAATTCTTGGAGTTCCAAAATCTAAAACAAAAGGTTCAGTTCTATACGTCGCTCGAATAAACAGAAAAGGTGAACCAATGATGAGTCAACCTTGTCGAATGTGTCACGATGTTTTACAACATGTTGGAGTCAAGAAGGTCGTATACACCGCCGGCGGCGAAGAAATAGGGAGTTATAAACTATGAGTAAACAAGAAAGAGTTTTGGTTATTGATGCTTTGAATATGTATTTCAGAGCCTATATCGTCAATCCAGCACTATCTCTTAACGGACAGCCCATCGGCGGCATCGTTGGCTTTTTCAAGATCCTACAGAAGCTAGCAAGGGAAACCAGCCCTGATAAAATAGTAATCTGTTGGGATGGTCCAAACGGATCGCAGAAGCGCCGTAAGGTTGTAAAAGAATACAAAGCAGGACGAAAGCCCATCCGTCTAAATCGAGCTATCAGAAATCTGTCGGAAGACGAGGAGATGAAAAACAAGATCTGGCAACAGACCCGCCTGTTTGAATACCTTAACCACACCCCAGTGATTCAGACAATGCTCCCCTCCATCGAGGCTGATGATGTAATCTCTTATGTTGTTAGGTCTTGCCCAGAGTTTAAGGGTTGGCAAAAGGTCATCGTATCAAGTGACAAAGACTTCTTTCAGCTTTGTGATGACAACACAGTTCTTCTCAGGCCAATTCAAAAGGAAGTTTTAAACAAGAAGGCTATTATAGAAAAGCACAATATCCATCCAGAGAATTTTGCACTAGCCCGTGCCATCGCTGGAGATAAGTCGGACAATCTGCCTGGAGTCCCCGGTGTGGGACTAGCAACAGTATCTAAGCGTTTTCCATTTTTTGCTAACGAGGATACAGTTACTATTGAACAACTAGAGGAGTATTGTGCTAATATAGACTCTAGTCTCAAGGTGTATGAAAGCATCACTGAGAACATTGATACAGTAAAGTTGAATTACAAAATGATGCAATTATATTCCCCAACCATGTCTGCTCAAAGCAAGATGAAGGTTTCCTCTTCTATTCGTGATTGTTATCACGACTTTAACAAGACGCAGATAATGAAGATGATGCACCAAGATGGTTTCGGTGCCACAAATTGGACCACACTTTTCCAAGTGTTTAACCACATTTCTCATACTTACGGTGCTGACGATGAGTGAAGAACAAGTTGGATTTTCAAGGTATGGCGCAAAGTTTCAAGAGAATCTCACCCGCCTCATTCTAGAGGACCGAGGGTTCGCAGATCAGATCAGTGAAGTCTTAGACATTAAGTTTCTAGACCTTCGCTACCTACAGGTTTTTGTCAAGAAGATCTTTGAGTACAAGACTAAATACGGCACACACCCATCAATTGATTCGATGTCAATTCTTATCAAGGATGGAGTGTCCGACGAGAACGAACTGGTATCAACCCAGATTCTAGAGTTCTTTAATCTATGCCGCTCTGGAGATGACGTTGAGGGTAAAGATCATATCAAGGAAGTATCTCTAGACTTCTGCAAGCGACAGAAGCTCAAAGAAGCAATGATTAAGAGCATTGGGCTTATCAACAACTCCAACTACGGAGAGATTAGCAAGCTCATGGAGGAAGCCCTTCGCTTAGGTTCGGACAACAATTTTGGATACGATTACCTTGTAGACTTTGAACGCCGCTTCCAGGTCAAAGCTCGCAACCCTGTTACCACCGGTTGGAAAACAGTAGACGACATCTGCCGTGGAGGACTTGGCAATGGAGAGCTTGGAGTTGTTGTAGCTCCCACCGGAGCAGGTAAGTCCATGGCCCTCGTTCATCTAGGAGCCCAGGCTGTAAAAGCAGGAAAGACAGTTGTACACTATACACTAGAACTCCAAGATACAGTCGTTGCTATTCGATATGATAGTTGTATTACCGGCATTAAGCTAAACAAAATCTTTTCCAACAAGGAACAAGTTTATGATATTGTTAGCCAAGTTCCCGGCAAGCTAATTGTAAAAGAATACCCAACTAAGACGGCATCTACAAACACTATCAAGACACACCTTGAGACTCTCCGCCGACGCAACATTGACGTTGATATGGTCATTGTTGACTACGGGGATTTATTACGCCCTGTCTCTGCATTAAGAGAGAAGAGAAATGAACTAGAGTCTATTTACGAAGAGCTACGAGCCATAGCGCAGACAAATGAGTGTCCCGTATGGACAGCCTCACAGACCAACCGCTCAGGGCTTAACGCAGAAGTTATTACTATGGAGTCAATTTCAGAAGCTTTCAATAAGTGTTTTGTTGCCGACTTCATATTTACCATTTCCAGAACGATTGAAGACAAAGCTAACAACGAAGGACGCATCTTTATAGCAAAGAACCGTAATGGCGCTGATGGTCTAGTCTATCCAATTTTTATGGATACAAGTAATGTAAAGATAGATGTGCTGACACAAGCACCACTGACTATTGGAAGTGTTGTCATGAAGACAGCAAAAGAACAACAACAGTCATTAAAAGATAAGTATAAGTCATTCAGAAACGACTAAGGAGAAGTATAACAATGAGCAATAAGAAAGACCTATCAGTAGACATTTTATCAAATATAACAGTATACATGAAGTATGCTCGTTATCTAGAGAACAAGAGCCGTCGTGAGACTTGGCGAGAACTTGTTACTAGAAATAAGAATATGCACATTAAGAAATATCCACAATTAAAGGATGAGATTAATGAAGTTTATAAAATGGTTTATGACAAGAAGGTCTTACCATCTATGCGTTCAATGCAGTTTGCTGGAAAGCCAATTGAGGTAGCACCAAACAGGGTTTTCAACTGTGCTTATCTTCCAATTGATAACTGGCACGCTTTTTCTGAAGTAATGTTTCTTCTCCTTGGCGGTACAGGCGTAGGCTTCTCCGTTCAGAAACACCACGTTGAAAAGCTTCCTGAGATTCGTAAGCCTTCTACAAAGCGCCACCGTCGTTTCTTAGTTTCTGATTCTATTGAGGGTTGGGCTGATGCTGTAAAGTATCTTCTTAAGAGCTATTTCTATGGTGGATCTAAGCTAAAGTTCGACTTCAGCGATATCCGCCCCAAAGGTGCTCGCCTTGTAACTTCTGGCGGCAGAGCCCCTGGTCCACGTCCACTACAGGAGTGCATCGTAAAGCTTGAGAGTATGCTGGAAGAGAAGAGCGACGGAGATCGCCTAGAGCCAATTGAGGTTCACGATATTGTATGTTATATTGCAGACGCAGTTCTCGCAGGTGGAATCAGAAGGTCTGCACTTATCTCTCTCTTCTCTGCTGATGACGAAGAGATGATCGCAGCTAAGTCAGGTAACTGGTGGGAGACAAACCCACAGAGAGGAAGAGCAAATAATTCAGTAGTTCTTCTTCGTCACCGAGCAACAAAGGAGTTCTTTGAGGAGTTATGGGGTCGTGTTAAGGCTTCT
>Ga0160423_10005144_pt1 | contig 10682 bp, 8 predicted proteins | sample CRUFie14St8metaG_FD_108191 | JGI IMG/M metagenome (GOLD analysis project Ga0160423, IMG submission 108191) | Marine microbial communities from the Costa Rica Dome - CRUD Field 142mm St8 metaG | ecosystem: Environmental > Aquatic > Marine > Oceanic > Photic zone | place: Costa Rica: the Eastern... | reverse complement strand
TCGGTGGGTCGCGAGCGGGGCCGCCGCCATGGGGAACCATGGGGTCGGGGAGTACGTATCATGGCCGGGGGTCGCGACCCTCGCGGTCTCGTCCTTATTCTTCTGGCTCAGCAACCGCAGTGGAAGGCAGGCAAAAGAGCTTGAGTCCGTGCCGAGGCTGCAAACCCTTGGCGAGATTGGGGCACTCCTGAGAGCGTCCAAGAAAACGACCAAGGCTTGCATGGCGTCGTTGACCGGTAGGGTGTGCAGCGATGATCCCCTCAAGTGCGAGAACGTACCGGACTTGGGGGTCATCCACAGGAGTATTACGAGAGAGGTTTTTATGAAGAAGAACGATAGGGGCGAGTGGAAGAGAGATAACAGTACTTTGACGGACTTCACGAGGGAGACTCGGTGGCATGTTGAAGACGGAGCGAGCAAGGTCAGGGTCCACGTCAACGACGGCAAGAGCGCAACGGGGCTTCAGCTCAAGGCCGTCTTCGTTGGGTTCGAGGCGGACGGGGCAGGTGGTGCTCAGGGCGGGTCGGACCTGAACGCCGCGGCGAACTTGCTCAAGGTCGGGGCGGACCTGTGGCAGGGAGTGAAGAAGATCGGCACGGAGAAGACGGAGGGTATCCTGCCGCTGGGCACGACCATCACCTGCGTCGGTGAGGTCAGCAAGCTCGCCACCAACGCGGACTCCTCGTCGTCGTCAACTGCAAGAGCGGCAGAGTACGTCTTACGAAAGCCCATGCAGGGCCCCTTTTACATCACCACCCAGACGATGCCGGAGCTCGTGCAGGGCCTGTCGCGGTCGAGCCGCAGGTGGCTCCTGCTCGGGATTGGCGTCACCTGTCTGGGATCTTACCTCATCGCAAGGAAGCTGTACAAGAGGGTGTTGGCGGACGTGAGAGCGCGGAGGTTTAGGGAGGAGATCCGGCGGAGGAGGGAGGGCGGCGGAGTCGAAGGCGAGGGTGATGATGAGGAGGAGACGAGCGCCGAGAAGACGTGCGTGATCTGCATGCACAAGAAGTACGACACGGTCTTCACCAAGTGAGTTGTCGCTTTTCTTTTTTTGCAGGAGCTCCAAACATCTCTGACCACTTCTCCTTTCCCCCCTCTCAGTTGCGGCCACATGTGCTGCTGTTTCGAGTGCGCGAGGAAGTGCGACAAGTGCCCCATCTGCAGGGAGCCCTCCCCGTTCAAACGGGTCTACGAGGCCTGAGGGGACCTGGAGATATATTACATATAATATATAGTTCCGACCCGACGCGATCAGCCAAAGATCTTGTCCAGGCGGATGCTCGTCGTCTTCTTGGGCAGCGCCGGCCCCCAGATGCTCTCGCTCAGCGTTGCGTGCCTCTCGATGGCGTCCGCGTATGCGGCAGCCTCCGCTGAATTGGGTTCGATGGGCTCCCCCGCTGCGGGCCCATTCGCCGCCATGAAGCCAGCCACGTCGTCCACGCCGCTCCCCACAGCAGCAGCCTGCAGCGCGGCCCCCAGCGCCGCCGTCTCCTCCTCCTCCACCAGCACGACCGGCACCCCAAAGGCCCCCGCGACGATCTGGCACCACAACTTGTTCCTCGCCCCCCCGCCCACCACCCTGAGCTCTGTCAGGTCGCTGACCCCGAGAGCCCTCATCCGCATGGCGCCCGCCAGCAGGGAATACGTCACGCCCTCGAGGGCGGCCCGGTACATCAGCCCGGGGTTGCCCAAAAACCCGTGCCTCAAGCCGATGAGCGCCCCGGACGCACTGGGCAAATTGGGTGTCCTCTCCCCGCGAAGGTAGGGTATATAGGTTAGACCGCGACAGCCCGCGGGCTCCGCCTCCGCCATCGCGGTCAGCTCCTCCCTCGTGACCTCGTCGCGGCACATTGCCCTCACGTCCTCGGGGACCTCCGTGCAGTTGAGGGTGCCTGCGAGGTCAGAAAGGAGAGCGAGGTCAGAAGCGAGAAGGACAGCGAGGAGACTTACGTTCTTCAGGTCGACTTACAGACGAGGGGGAGGTACGCTCCAGTGCAATCGGCGAAGGGGCAGATCGTCCCGGTCTGGTCCGCGACCGGGTCGCTCGAGTACCCGAAAAGAGTGCCGCTGGTGCCAAGGGAAAGGACCATCACGCCATTAGAGGTCGCGCCAGCGGCCAGGGCGCTCATGGCATTGTCACCGCCGCCAGGTGACACCAAAACGCCGTCGGGGAGACCGATCTCCGCGGCCACCTCCTTCCGGACGGATCCCAAAGCCTGAGACGGACCCACGAGGGCCGGCAGGTAGTCTTCACGCGTGTCCAAAAATGGGAGGGGGGGGGGAGGGGGCAGTCATCGTGTCAGGAACCCGTCCAGCCTCGCGGGAGTCGCTCGCTCGCTAGCTTCACCACTCACCTGCCGGGAGATTGATGCAATCCAGCGCCTTCTCGTCCCAGCGCCTGGCGGCCGCGTCATAGTACCCGGTGCCGCTGCTGTCAGAGGCCTCCGTGTTCACCTCACCGGTGAGCCAGTAGTTAAAGTAATCTTTCGGCAAAAGCACGCGCCTGGTCTTGGACCAGTTCTCCGGCTCGTTCCGCTGGAGCCACATCACCTTGGTCGCGGTGAACGCCGGTCCGAGGGTAAACCCGAGCTCCTGGGAGAGCTCCTCTGCCTCCGCGCTCGACTCCGTGTCGCACCACAGCTTGCAGGGCCGGACCACCTTCCCTTCCGAGTCCAGCACGACGAGGCCATGCTGTTGCCCGCTCACGCCGATGGCCTTAATTCTCGCCACGTCTGAGTCTTTGAGACCGGAGATGGCCTCGCGCATGGCATCTCTCCCGTTTTCCACCCAGACGGAGGGGTCCTGCTCGGCCTGTCCTGGCCTTTGTGAGGTTAACCCGTATGGTTTTGCCCCACGACTGAGGACGGTTTTTGTGGACAACTCGAATATAATGCACTTGCATCCCTGGGTTCCGACGTCCAGACCTACGAAGAGCGACCCCATTCTTGGCTCCAACCGCGGTGCTCCACTTGCAGCAGTACGTCGAGAACTCCTTCACGTACTCGATCACGCTGTAAGTCCCGCCCGACCCGTCGATCGTGCTACCGTCACTGGAGTCAGGTCCAGGTCAGCAAGGCCAATTCTCTTTTCTATAAGAGACGTTCACCTGTACCGAAAAGGCAGCAGAATTGGGAGCCTCATGCGAGAAGGTGGTGTCCTGCTAGGGGATGACGAGGACAATGGAGACGGAGGTGGAGGTCGCGACCGACGCGGGGCCGGGGTACCCAAAGCTGGCTTCTTTGAGGTAAGCTCCGCTCTCGTCACGCCAAGCCCTCGAGGCCACTCTCTTTTTTTTTTCTCTCGAAGCTCTAAACTGCCCCCGCTCGGCAGACGAAGTCCCGGACCCCAACTGACCTCTACTGTCTGTCTTGGCTCTCTCTCTCTCTCTTCTTCACTCACGAAGGTGGCGGGTGGATGTGACGCTGTCGACGAACCAGACGAGGAGGGTCCTGAAGCCCTACTTGTTGTTGAGGGTGGAGACGAGCCGCGGCGGGGTGGAGACCTTTGAGGTCACCCTAGAGCAGTTTCACAAGCTTAGGTACGCCGCGTCAAGGGCGCTGAACGAGGTGCTGAAAATCGAGCAGAACGAACAGATACAGCGGCTGAAGCGGTGACCTGCACAAAACACAGCTTGCCCTTTTGTAAGAAGAGTATGAGGATTTTTACTTCTTTAAGGAAGAGGGATGTCCTCGTCAATGTCGTCGTCCGTGGAGTCCCAGTCGTTGTCCTCTGTCGGCGCGTCAAACTCCACCTGGACATCGTACTGGTATCCTTCGTCCCCGGGCCTCTTGGCGTTGGCCAAAAACGTATCGTTCATCCTGTCCTTCACCGCATCAAGCTCCTCCGTGCTTAGCTTGTTCAGGTCCCCGTCCATCTGTGGAAGCTGCGCGGATCGGTCGGACGGTCAGTCACTCGGAAGGGCCTCAAGCAGTCTAGGATCGAGAGGTTTCGAACGGGAGGCACGAAGGCAGTACACGAAGAATTCATGCGAGCGATGTGTTTGTGTTGTTGTTGGTGGTGGTGGGACTTACCTCGACTGAGCCGCCGAGCTTGAGCTTCAGACGCTGCAAGATCCTTAGGATCTTTGGTCGTGTTTTTTTTTTCGTAGGTGGGTGGGCGAGGTCGTGGAGAGGGTAGCCGCGCGTCAGCCAAACCAGCTTCTTCGACAGAGATTTCCTTTGCCAAACCAAGGCAGCGCCTTACCTGAGCCTTGGACACGAGGACTTTGTCGATCCTGGAGGGAAGCTTCCGCACGATCTGCGGTCGGTCGGTGGCGGAAGGGAGTGCGAAGGGCGAGCGTGAGTCGACTCGATCGTGGGGGTAAGGTCCGAGCGACGAGACGAGACGAGACGCGGCTGCATTGGCCTCACCTCATCCACCGTGCGCTCCAAGCTGTCGTCCGATTTAATCTTCTTCAAACGAAACTGTGGAAGAGGAGTCAGTGACAAGATCGAAGATGGATCGTTTTGTGCTTCCGTGGGGTCGCCTCAGAACCACCCCCGCCCCCATTCTCTCCCCACCCTTTCCTCACCTTTCGCGTCCGCAGCAGGCCTAGGTCGTCGTCGCCGTACTCCAAGACAAAAGTCGGTGGCTCGCACGTCGTCGCGTACCGTTTCGGCTTGAAGGACGTCCTCGCGCCCCCGACCTTGGTCCCGAACCCCCCATCCCCCGAGCTCGGTCGGTACATGACAAGATGGCCTTCGTTTTGTCTCTCTATCTCTATCTCTCTCCCCAATCCAGTGTTCCCGATTTCTCCCACCAGGGTGTGGTGTGCTCGGCGTGCGCGGCTTGGAGAGAAACGAGCGTAGGTAGGTATGTTGTATCACATCTCCCGCCCAGGATGGCGGATGGCGGAGGTCGCTCACAGCGTCGCCCCTCGGGTCCCCTCCCGCCGGCGCTGCTTCGGCCTCCAAGGCCTACTCCCCTCGCCTTTGCTTCTGTCGCAACCGGCCGTTGAGCTTTTCTTGGGAATGTTCGGAAATGTTCGAAGCTTTCTCGATAAGTTTCAGATAATTTGCGGATGGCGAGCGATTACAGGAAGAGGCAGACTTGCGGCCTTTGGAGTGAGATCGCGGTCGACGGGAGCGACGGGAGCGGCGACGTCGCCGCGAGACAGTGAGAGAGAGAGAGAGAGAGAGAGAGAGAGAGATGAGGGTGGTATCCAACAAAAGGTGCGGTCCCGTTGCCTTCTCGGCGCAGAGGTCCACACCAGCCCCCCGCCCCAATAGGTCGGTCCGCCACGCCCCGAAAACGAAGGAGAGGAGGACACGACTTCCTACCTCCGGCGCACTTGCGAATGCCGCCATAGCGGGTCAGGACGTCGGCCCGAAGGACGCGCCGCTCAAGTCCCTCTTTCCCGAGGAGCCAAAGAAGCCGGCGCCGGGTTCGCCCAAACTTAAGGTCGCCATCGTTGGAGGAGGCCTCGCCGGTTTGAGCACTGCAGTAGAGCTTCTGGACCAGGGCCACGAGGTCGACATCTACGAGGCAAGGCCGTGGTTTGGCGGGAAAGTTGCGTCTTATAAAGACCGTGATGGAAACCACATCGAGATGGGACTGCACGTGTTCTTCGGTTGCTACTTCAACTTGTTTCGTTTGATGGCGAAGACTGGGGGGCTGACCAACCTGCTGCTCAAGGACCACACCCACACGTTCTGCAACGAGGACGGCGACGTGAGGGAGCTGGATTTCAGATTCTTCCTGAACGAGACGAAGATCGGGGCCCCCTTCCACGGCCTCAAGGCCTTTTTCACCACCCCACAGCTCTCGGCGCTGGACAAGGCCGCCAACGCCCTGGCCCTGGGCACCTCGCCCATCGTCAGAGCGCTGGTGGATCCGGAGGGCGGCATGGAGGACATCAGAGCCCTGGACGACGTCTCCTTCACGGAGTGGTTCACGAGGAAGGGCGGGTCCATGGGATCCATCGAGAGGATGTGGAACCCGATCGCGTACGCCCTGGGTTTCATCGACTGCAACGACATCAGCGCCAGGTGCATGCTCACGATCTTCCAGTTCTTTGCCACCAAGACCGACGCCTCTGTGCTGAGGATGCTCGCGGGGTCTCCAAACGACAGGCTGTTGCAGCCCATTGTGGACTACGTCGAGCAGAAGGGGGGGAGGATCCACCTGAAAACTGGGTGCAGAGAGGTCCTGTACGACAGGTGTGAGCGGACCGGGGAGGTGAAGGGGGTGACGGGACTCAGGATCGGGGGGACCAAGGTCGTGACCGCGGACGCCTACGTGGCAGCGCTTGACGTTCCTGGCGCGAAGAAGCTGATCCCTCAAGACTGGAAGGACTCGTACAAGCAGTTCGGGGACATCGAGCGCTTGGTGGGGGTGCCCGTGATCACCGTCCAGCTCAGGTACGACAACTGGGTCACTGAGATGCAAACGGAGAGCAGCTATGGCAAGGAGGCCAGGGGGATCGACAACTTGCTTTATTCAGCGGATGCGGACTTCTCTTGCTTCGCCGATCTGGCGCTGGTCTCGCCCTGGGACTACTACAAGGAGGGGGAGGGATCCCTGCTCCAGTGCGTGATCACCCCGCCACAGAAGGGTGCGGTGAGCGGTAGGAACTACTTCAAGATGCCAAAGGAGGAGATTGTGAGGTACACGGATGAGCAGGTCAGAAAGCTGTTCCCTTCCGCAAGGGGAAGCAAGCTGATCTGGTCCAGTGTGGTCAAGATCGCCCAGAGCTTGTACAGGGAGGAGCCTGGCTTGGACGTCTACAGGCCAGACCAGAAGACCCCGATCTCCAACTTTTTCCTCGCCGGCTCGTACACAAAACAGGACTACATCGACAGCATGGAGGGAGCCACTCTGTCCGGCAGGCTGTGCGCCGGGAAGATCGTAGAGAGCGTGGGCGACCTGAGGAGGGCCAAGGCCGAGTCCAAGCGCTTGGCTGCCGCCTGAAACAATAGCGCGAACAATGTAAACTAGAATTCCCTGTTTTTTGTCTCACCGTGTTAGGTAGCACATGAAAGAGCATTAAAAGAGTGAGCGCGAGAGAAATACAAAAGAGGTCACATGCCCCTACCCTCGATGGACATCTTTGTGGTCTTCACGAAGCCCTTCTGCGGCGCCCTGTTCGCAAACCTCTCCTTGAACCTCCTGTCCGAGGCCTTCTCCCTCTCTTGCAGGCCGTCTCCAGAAGCGCTCACCCTGGACGCTGGCTGCACCTTGAAGTCCAAGTCCTCTGCCTCCGGCCTGCGGGTCCTGGTCACCTCATCCTCCTCGCCCTTGGCCTTGTCACCCCGGCTCCCCACCTTGAGCTTCGGCCTCCTCGACTCGAGCCTCGACCGCTTCTTGCCCTTCTTCGCGGAAATCCTGTTCCTCTGAATGTCCTCCGAGAGCCTGTTGTCCGGCCGAATGGGGCGGTCCCTGGACAGGATATCGTTTGACCACTTTTGGCACATGGAGCCCGCCAGCCGCTTGTTCTCTGGCGTCTCGTCCGAGATCTTGGAGTAGAACATCACGATCCTGGCGATCTTCGACTTTTGCAGGAGCTCCAACGTGTCGTCGGACGCCCTCACATTCATCTTGCTCAGCAGCCTGAGCAGCGACGTTCTGATCTTCACGTTGGGCAGGGTCATGTCGTCCAGGGGCTCCAGCCAGGTCGCCATCGTGCTCAGCGCCGACTCGTACAGCAGCGTCTCACGCATGTGCCTCTGGATGAGCACCGCCTCGACCTCCTTGAGCAGCTTGAGCTTGTGCACCGCCGGCTTCTGCTGTTTCCAGGCCTCCTTGTCCGCGTCGTACGCCGCCTCCATCCTCGCCAAGATCGACCGGCAGATGTGGGCCTTCTCCTGGGGGTCCAAGTCCTTGCGCTTCTTCTTCCCCCGGTTTTTTATTTTGTGGTCGATCTCCTTCAGGTCCGCGTCCTCCTCCTCGGCCTCCTCCGCTTGTGGTAGCGCGCTCACGTCCCGATCGCCCTCCCCCTCGTCCCCAGAACTCGCGAAGAGGTCATCCTGCTCGATAAAAGCTTGGTCGGCCGCAGTCGCCTCCCCCTCCTCGTCATCCTCACTGTCGGCGAAGAGGTCCGCCGCCGAGGCCCCTCCCTTCTCCTTCTCCTTGGCGGCAGCCTCCTTGGCGGCACGCTGGGCCTTCACCTGCCGCGCCGTAAGCCTCCCCTTTTGTTCCTTCTGTTTCTTCTGTTGTTTTGCCTTTCCAAGCCGCTTCTTCTTCTGTGTCGTCGTCGTCTTCCCCGCCATGGCGACCTCGGCAACCTCCATCTCCTCCTCGTCGGAGCTGTCCGCGAACATGGCCTGAAAGTCCTCATCCTTGTTCTCTTTTCCTTGTTCTTCTTCCTGCTCAAGAGCTTTTGAAGTTGTTTTTTCTTCAGCTTCCGTAGTCGTCGTTTTTTTCTCCTGAGACGAAGGCGCGAGGGACGCGAGGGGCTCCTGGTCCTCCTCAGGCTCGGAGTCCGAGCTGTCGAACAGTGAGTTGAACTCCTTAGGGTCAGCCATGGCGCCGCAGCCGCTCCTCCTTCTGCTGCTCGACCCAGCTTCCCTTGCTTTGGGTTCTCGATCGAGACCTCCCTCCCGTTTTTCAGTTTTTCCGGAAATGTTTGCAGAAACTTGCACTGTGAGATGCATCTCATGAGATGAGAAAAGCAGATCAGATCCAAAGGTAGCTGGTGGCTCCAGTGCGTTGGCACATTGGCACGCCGGCGGGCGGGAGCGGTGTGAGCGGCGACCTGAACCTGACCACGGGACCTGAACCTCGACCTGTGGCTCCCCTGGCTTTGACATTGGTCGTGTGCGTTTCGTTCGAGTGGAGACTCCGTTCTTGTCGGTTGTTCTGGCGGCTCAGGGGGAGAGCACACTCATGGCACCAGGGGGACCTGGTGGCCCGCTGGGCGGGTTGCAGGGCCCCGCCCGGCCGAAGCAGAAGGCAAAGGGCATGTCCAACAGGGTGTCCAATCGACAGCAGTCGTCGTCGTCGTCCAGAAAGAACCGCAATTCGTCTTCCTCTTCAAAATGCGAGAAGACGTGGGAGTACTCGGGGTCGCTTGCGGACGGCAAAGCGAGGGTTGCCATCATAGGTGGCGGAATATCCGGCCTGTGCTGCGCCCAAGGGCTTCTGGAGAGGAAGGTGAGGTGCACGGTGTTCGACACGGGAGAGAACGGAGCGGGAGGGAGGCTGGCAACCAGGAGGTCTGGAGACCCCTCGCACAACGGGTTCACCGGTGAGGAGGTGGAGGGACAGTGTTGGGACCACGCGTGTCAGTGGTTCACCTGCGACGACCCCGAGTTCGACAGTGTCGTCAAAGAATGGTCCGCCAAGGGGATCGTGCGAGAGTGGGAGCATGACAACTCAGTAGGATCACTGGACGCTGTTTTGGGAACCTCAGCGATCGGCGGAGGGGGGAGCGGACAAAAGTGGATAGGGCGGCGGGGCATGAGGGACGTGGCGGAGGACTTGCTTCAGTCCTTGCGAGAGGCGCATCCTTCTTCCAAGGGACCTTTTGAGGTCTCCAGGCCGGCGTGGGTAAACAAGCTGAAGCCGAGGGAGGAGGGCTGGGAGGTCTTCGCGCGGGGCAAGACCAAGGGAGTCTTCGACATGGTCGTCATCGCCCACAACGGCAAGTGCGCGAACCGGCTCGTGAAGCCCACAGGCGCGGAGAGGACGCTTCGGCAGCTAAAATCCTTGAAGCTGTCCGCGATCTGGGCTCTGATGGTGGAGTTCGAGTCGACGGGCACGGGCCAACCCCCCGTGCTGCCGTCCGGCCTGCAAGCGTGCTTTGTGTCCAACTCTGACGTTCTCTCGTTCGTCGGCAACCAGAGCGCCAAGTACGGCCCCTCGAAGTCCGGGACGGAGTGCTTCACACTCTTTTCGACCCCTCGGTTCGGTCGGCAGCACAAGGTACCTCAGGAGGCTGTGCCCGCGGCAAAGGCGGCGGAGGTGAGAGATCTCATGCTTGGCGCTCTGTTCGCGATCCCAGGCGTGAGCAAGCGGGAGGTGGGTCCCGCTTGGCGGGCGCAGTTGTGGGGCGCCGCGCTACCGACAAACGCTCTCGGCGAGCCCTTCATCCTCGAACGAGAGAAAAGGATTGCGGTCTGCGGCGACTGGCTGACGGGTAGCGGTGTGCAGGACGCAGCGCTCTCGGGTTTTGCCCTCGCCGCCGCGATCGCTGAGGGCAGCCCGAGCAACGCCGGCCTGGACGCCAAGCTAAGACCCCTCGCCGGCGTCACACCCATTGGCTCCTTTTATTGATCGTATGTTTTAGTCTCTCTTGTGATCGAGTGAAACGTCTGTCTTCTCCATCATGTCCATGGGCATCGCTGAACGAAATGGGTCGCCAAAGTTGAGATCTTGGGAAGCGTGCGATCACGAGCTGAACGGCGGAGGAACATGCAGGGCTGGTAGGCCGGCGTCGAGAGAGAGAGAGAGAGAGAGAGAGAGTGCAGGTTTATCCAGGGCTGTGGGTTCGGGCAGAGGGGCGTCGCGCGACGCTGAGGCAAGTGGGGGTCACCGCCCTGCCTCGCGCGCCCTAGGCAGAGATGAGGGCCCTGGTGGTGGTGTTGCTGGCGACTCTGTGCCTGGCGCTGCACGCCCGACCCGCGCTGGCTGGAGCGTGGCACAACCGATACCTCCGCCACCAGAACGCCACGTTTGAGCCCCACGGCATCGGCCGACAGCTCCAGGCGAGCGAGTCCTGCAAGACCTCAAAGGACTGCACC
>Ga0160423_10005142_pt1 | contig 10683 bp, 4 predicted proteins | sample CRUFie14St8metaG_FD_108191 | JGI IMG/M metagenome (GOLD analysis project Ga0160423, IMG submission 108191) | Marine microbial communities from the Costa Rica Dome - CRUD Field 142mm St8 metaG | ecosystem: Environmental > Aquatic > Marine > Oceanic > Photic zone | place: Costa Rica: the Eastern... | reverse complement strand
TTCTCATCTGTTACTGCCTCTACTATCGGCATGTTTTCAATTATGATTCCATAAAAATCTGAACCTAGCGGATGTGCTGGATTCCATAGTTCGTAATCTACTTCATCATCTGCCAATGCGAATTGACTGATTACAAAGAAGTCTCTACCTTTTGCCAATAACTCTCTACCTTTCTTTGTTAGAATAGCGTCTACTGTTATTGATGAATTATCTAAATATCCCATATTATTGCCCTTTTACAATTTGTTTTCTTATATAAATATTAAAAAAAATATTTTTACACTAACTTTTATAATTTTCTATTATCTTCCACGTTTTCTATCATCTTTATCCATTTTAACAATGAAATCATCTTCATTTGTATTATTAGATAATGATTGTCTTAATACTTCCAATACATCTCTCTTTTCTTCATAATTTTCAAAAGGAGATTTTTGAGATGGTTTAATTAAAATATCTGTTGATTTGGTTGCTGTATCGGAATCAAAATCTGATTCATTACTTTCCACAATATCTCTATGTGGAACAATTGGTCTACCCAATCTAACTTCCATATCATTTGCTTCTTTAATTATTTTCTGAACATCATTTAATCCATCTATTTCAGGATTTCTATCTTTCTTCTCCTGTTGTTCTATAATTATCTCTTCTTCTAAAAAAGTTGAAACATTTGCTTCTGTTTTGGTGTTTGTAACAAGTCTAACTTCTTTTTGCTTTCGTATCTTTTCCTCTTCAACACGTTTAATCATATTAAGTTTTAGTGTTTCTTTTTTAGATTTAACAAAATCAGTTATGTTTCTTAATTCTTGTTTTTTCTTTTCAATATCACCATCTTTGATATTTTTTTCACCAACGATTTCAGGATATTTTTCTTTTAGATACAAATCAAATTCTATTTTCATTTGTTCTAATTCTTTTTTAAAAGTTTCTCTTCTTTCAATTTCATCATTAAAAGCTTCTTGAATCTTTCTGAATCGTTCATCCTCAATTAATCTTCGTTCCTTTTCCTCAGAAAATATTCTACGTTTATCTTCTTCACTAAATTGATTTGTATCTAATATCTCATCTACTTTTATTTCAGTAGTTTTTGGATTTAATATAGAAGATACAATTGATTGTACATCCCCATCATTTGTTGGTAATGGTTTTACTAAATCTATTAATTCTTTAGTAGTAGCTTTATCACTTTTATCAGGTGATAAATTTTTAGGTTCTTTTATAATATTAGAAATCTTTGTAGATTCTTCTAAAGGTCTTTTTGGATTTTTGATTAATGGTTTTGACATACGACTTTGCAATCTATTTTCAATTAGATTGTTTAATCTACCTTTATCTCGTCTATCTCTAAACCTTATGTTTCTTCTAACTGCCATATCTTATCTATTAAAAAGGTGAACCATTTTTTATATCAAATTCTTTTCTTCTAACTAATTCAGCTTCTCTTAATTGTAATTCTTTTTTATATCGTAAATCAAATTCATCTGCTCTAGCATCTTCAATCTCAATCATCTTTTCTAATTTACGTCTAAACTCTCTAAGTTCTTTTCTATACTCTTGCAGAAGTTTCCAATAAATATCATCATCTACAATTAAATCTTTTATACTCAAAGTACCTAACCCAGTTGCAGTGTCCACATCTAAATTACCTTCTTCTGCAGTTTGTGATGTTTTTATTAATACATTAGGGTCTGCTTTGAATATTTCAATCACAGGTTTACCATCAGGAGTATCAGGTGAATTTGTTGTTAATGAATCTGATTTAGCTTTACATCCTAAGAATCTTAGATTCTCTACTGCTAATGGTAATTCATCAGTTCCTACTTGCGCTGGTTCTAATGATGATGAGTTTGGAAGATTCAATGATGCTGATAGTTCTGAACTATAAAATAGTTTTTTACTTTTAGCATATTGTGCTGGTCTATTATTTATTATTCTCGTTCCTAATGGATTATAATTCCAACTACCATTTGAACCAGTAGTCCAATTAAGACCATATCCAACATCAGCTGATGATGAGTAGTTTAATATAACATATCTATATTTTGATGGTGTATGCATATCACCTAATTGTGGATTACCTACATCTTCTAAATCATCTTTTTGAGATGTTATAACTAATAAACTTCTTAAATCTATAGGATTAGCATCATACTGAGGTCTATCAGCGATTAATGTGTAAGAGGTTGTAATCTCTGTTTCATATTGATTTCTTTCGGCTGATAAACTATATGAATTTGTAATCTCAGTTTCAAATAAGTGATGTGATGCACTTACAGGCCTATCTATAGCAGGAATAGTAACTTCATACATTGGTTTTGTTTGAGTTACTTTAGTTAGTGATTTTGCTTTTGGTCTTTCTAAGATGTGTGGTTCAATTAAAATACCTGAGTTGTAATCAACCCTAGCAGGAATTGTTTGTCTGATTTGTTCAAACACCGTCATATCATATTTAGAAAGAATATCAATCGTATTATTGATTAAGTTTTTAGAACTATACTTTTTAAATACTTGTCTACGAACATAATCTAATTCTTCGTTTTGTTCTGTAAATCCACTTCGTTGGTCAGGATTACCTATATAATCATCTATATCAAAATATCCAGTGTGATTATAAATATCTTCGTTATACATCTTAGTAGCGGCTAAGTAAACACCCAATACATTTGAATCTACAGGCGCTGAATCGTATTGTGATTTTTCAACTTTACTATCAGGATTTAGAATTGATGTTAATGGATTAGTTTCTACTCTAACTTTATTGTTAAGGATATTGTTAGCTCCAGCCGATGGTACTTTGGTATAATACTCTTCAGTAACACCAATTAAATCATCATTTTCAAAATTGAATAACGATGCCGTTAAATGAGAACCATTTTCCGAACTTGTTATTTGTTGGTTAGGATGTTGTGATGGGTGTGAATCAGGATTACTAATTGTTTTTAAATTAGAATCAGGAATGAATCTAAACTTTAAATCAAAATAAGATGAAGTTACAGAATTACCATGATACGTTTCTCTTGATAATGTGTGTTCATCTATAACAATATCTTTTAAACTTTCTGCCCAATATCTAATTTCTTGTATTGAACCACTCATCGTTTCTGTTCTACCCCATAATGTTGGAGCTCCACTTATTGTTCCAAATGCTTTACCAAACTGAACTGTACCACTACCAGTCCACGCAGCGTTATAAGATGATTCTGTAGAACCATCAATTGAAATACTTGCAGATTCACTTACTGTTATCCTATCTTTTTTAGCTCTTCGATATTGTAATTTATATACATTATCTTTTGTTATATCATCAACTGAGTTTTCTCTTTCAATTAATAATGTACTCATTTTTTTATCAAAGATAGGTACTTCCATAATCGATGCTGATTTATATCCACCACTACCACTTAGATAGAAATGAATGTTACCTTGAGTAAAATTAGCTGCGTTTGATATTGATTCAAATAATACTGCAAAATCACTACCCTTACGAATAACGGCAGTATCTCTATTAATATTTTGTTGAACTTGTAATTCAATAACATCGATAGGATTAGGGTCATTGATACCATATGTAACTGGGTCTATATCACTAACCTTATCCCAAGGAACCTCAATGTAATTATTGTTATCCATTCTTAAATGGTAAACAAATCTATCATGCTCCCAATAAGGTCTTACATTAGATGTATCTATTACAGGCCCACCATATTCTCTGATTGATAAGAATGTTTGAGGAATACCATATGTAGCAATCAGTGCTTTAACTGCTCTTGCTGAACCTTTTGTTTTTAGAAGGTATGGGATATTGTTTACAATTCTTCTCCATACTTCATAATTAATTTGTTCGTGTGATTTAGATGGTAAAGAACCACTATTAGGTGTATTACCAAATTTATCAGTACCTAATCCAAACTCCCAAAGATTTGATGTATCTCTTCCATGTGTTAGTTTCCAACCCATTGATTTTGCCACATCATAAAGAAGTTCGTTTGGCATACCATCATAAGGATGTTCTTCTCTTTTGTTGATGGATGTTAATGCGTTTACATAAGACCAAGTAATATCAAAGTGGTGTCCAATCATATCCACAAATAAAACATATTCTTTGTTTAACGGGTCCTCTACGATTGAAGCAGGTACTACTTTTGTTAATCGTGCATCGTTTAATGCGTCGTGAATACTAGCTGAATCAATTAATCCATTAAAATATGCTTCCGCTTGTGATGAGGTTACACTATAATTTACATTTGGATATGTACTTTGCTTTGGCCAAGGTTCTAATGGATAATTAGATGAACTATAATGTGTATATAATGAACCTGTAGATTCTTGATACATCCATCGTTCCCATCCATCCATACCACTAACAACGGCATCACGTCTTTGGATTGATTGAGATATATTTGTTAGTGCTTCAGAACCACTAACTGATTGTAATGTTTTTACTCTCGCATCGAAAGATTCAATTAGTTCTAATTTATATTTAAAGTTTCTACTTCTTTCAACCGCTGATGAGTATTTTACAAAGTTACCAAAGTATGTGTAATCTATGTTTAATCGAGTACCACCAAAAGAACCACTAATATATTTATCTATAATTTGTTGTGATGTAGATAAGTTAGTATCTAATAAATCATTCCAACTTTTTAAATCAGTACCTTGAGACTTACCATAATTACCCATATCAATTTTAAAGTTGGGTGATGAGAAGTTTGCTTGTTCTGTTGGTTTATCTAAATCATATACTAAACATCTTTCAATATAAGATTCTCTCAAAAATTCATCAATCCTACAATCGAATGGTGATAACCCATCAGGTAATGGTTTATATAATTTAACAATTACATTAGTAATTGAGTTTTGTTCTAATCGTTCATCGAACCATCTAACTTTTGAGTATCGTTGTATGTTTGAAAATCCATTTGTTTGTTCATTTATAGGCCTTTGATTATAATACTCAGCCCCTGCTCTCATTTCAAATTCTAAATCAGGTGCATTATTATTTACAGTAAAATAATATTCACCATCACCATTAGCATTTTTTTGGATTTCGTATTTAGGATTTCCATTTTCATCTATAACTAAATCAAACTTTGCTGTTCTACCTGTAGTTCTATAAACCGGCTTTTCAAAATTGTTTTGTTTTTTTTGGGTGTAAAACTCAACCCAATGGTTATTTTTTTCTTCTTCTTGTATTGGTGAAAAGAATGTTGATTCATTTTGGTATGAATCTGTAGGATGAAAAACTGCTTGAACTTTTTCACCGATTCTTGAATTATTTTCAAAAGAAACACCAGTGATTACTGATATATTGTTTGAACCAAAGTTCAATCCTAAATTATAGATTGTATCAGAGTTAGAATTAATTTTGTTAAATAATTTAGAAAATGTTGTTCCATTATCTCTGATTTCTAATTCAATTTCAGTATTATCTGCATTAATATTTTTAACCTTTGCCATTGGTGAGCATGGGTCTAAGAAGTTATAAACTAAACTGTAATTACCTGCCTCAGATGTTGCTAATCTTACATCTTTTTCAGGTTTTACTAATATGTTAGTATCTATTCCTTCATCTGTAGTATTTAATTCATAGGGGAGAACTGTAGTGTTAGATTGTATTAACTTATCTCCTGAATATGTATGTGCCTCTAATTGACACTGAGTATCGTAATCTCTTGTTTGTAGTGGATATGGTGTAAAAGAAAGATTAACTTTATCTTCAAGTGAATATATTTCGACACTATCAACTGGCGACTTTATAGTCGTTAATATATTTTTATCTGTGAATCTATCTATTGCCATAATTACCTTTAACTTGCATCTGATGTACTATCTGGCGCTACCTCATCATTAGGGTCTGCGGTTGCACCTGTCGGCCAAGGAATTGTATTTCCTGGCGGTTGTAATGTTATTTCAAAAATACTTCTATCACCACGTATGAAATTATCTCTTAACGGAAGGCCTTCCATTTCTGTCTGAATTTCAATTAAATCACCAACCACCATATTTGAATTAGATAAATCATATGAAAGTTCGTGTTTTAAGAAAGAAGTACGGTCCGTAGAAATTTGTAATTTAAGACTAGAACCACTACTATAACCTGGTCGTTTTCTTGCTATTTTTGTTTTAACTTCCCATTCTGATGGATATTGACCACCTCTAACACGATACGCTACAATAGCATGAATATTTATATCTAATCCCGTATCTATTAATTCTTGAGTAATTCTATATCCACCTCTTTCTAATGCTGGTCCGTAGGCCACCGAATCCCATTCGATTGATTTGTATCCACCAGCTATGAGATAGCCTTCAGTATATGCTTTAGTTATGTTATCATCATCATCACTAGGGCCCGTATCGTTACCACCACCCCTTTTGGTAAATACTTCATAACCACTATAGTGAGCGTTTTGGAATACTTCTTGAGGCCCTCCGTGATTAGTTATTCTAGATGGTGCGCCAGGAGTTAGTTCATATCTACCACTAAACTCATCTTTAAATTGTTCATCTTCTAATGCATCGTTTACATTTATTAATTGATTGTTTTGAGCATAATATAAATTATTAAAACTAACAAACTTTTGTTCTATAATTTCTGGAGGATTAACATCAACACTATTAATTAATTCATTTGAAATTCCATCCATAGTACGATTGTAAACTGCAGTATTATAATTTAATCTTACTGCTGGTACTTTATGAAAACCATATTCTTTATTTTCATCTTCACCCAAAGTATAAGACACAATTTGTTTAGAACTATTTCGTCTTATCGCTCTTAGTTCAATCTGTTCTTGCTCTGTTGTTACGTTTGTTTGTGCCATTATCTAACCACTTTAAATATAAACCCATCGAAGTATTGTTGATTATCACTTCGGTCAACTCTAAATTCGAATTGATAAAATCTTTCAGGTTGTAATGTATTAAATCTAAAATCAAAGAAGTTTCCAGTTGAATCACAACTAACTTTTGTATAAGTTGTATCGAATGGAATCAACACTAAATTTGTTTCTACATCTCTAACCTGGTAATAAGTAGTTGCGGGTAGATATTTAATTTGGTTAAATGGTGCTGAGTTCGTAAAACTTCTTTGAGGATATGTTTCTCTACCAACAACTCTCAATTTAGCTCTTGATAATTCTTTATATTCAGTTTTGAGATTCTTCATATATAATGTAATATCATCTGCGGTTAGTTCTGTAAGTGAACCTGTTGCGAATGATGAATCATCCCATCTCGCTTCTAATGTAGGTACATATATAGTGTGAGTATCATTTGAGAAAAACTTAGATGAACCAAATTTTACAGAACCAGTTTCTTCAGTTGTTGGTCTTTTTATTATGAATCCATCATTTGGTCTTGAACCTGATAACATATCTGTTACATAGTTTGTAACATTAACATTTAAGTCTGATGTAGATTTTGTAAATGTTTGTGAATATTGTACATTGTTAATTGATGATGTGTACCAAGTAGCACCACCTGAATTTTTTACAAATGAAGCTTCAGAAATAGGTCTAGTATTTAAAGAACCTGAGAATGTGATTTTAAAATCATCTAATGAAGCTGTTTGAGGTAAAGATGATGTGTTAAAATATGTATATGCAAATATGTAATTACCATTTTTCGCTGGTGTGAATGAAATTCTTTGTTCCGCATCAGTAGTAAAAGAAGAAGTTAAGTTTGTTACACCTGTTCTTAATGGTAATCCATCAGAATCATATAATTGAAAATCTATAGAACTAAAATCACCTCTACCTATTGATGAGGATATTTGATAATTTAGTCCTGCTTGTAGTTCAACTGAATATTGTGCATCTGCTCCACCATCATTAGCGTATAAGTTTAATTTAGATTGAGAAGCAAACATTCTAACATTTGAATCTGTTGTATGGTTTACTCTGTTTCTTAATTTAAAATCACCTTCGTTTTGAGTAAAGGTTTCCCATTGAAGTAAGTTACCTTCTTTTTGATAAACATAAACTTCATCAAAAGAACCTGTCGTAGTAGTACCATCACCACTTCCATCAAAGAAAGTAAATCTTAATTCGTGGTCACCTGTTTCAGTTGCGGTTAAATCAAATGATTGAGTTGATGATGCGGTAATAGCACCAACCATCCCAGCATAATCACCTTCTGTTTTAAGAACTCCACTTGGTGTTTTTATTCTAAACGCAACATCATCAAATGATGCTGGGTCTATTTGAAATTGTATTCCGTAATTAACTGTATTTAAAAGGTAAGCTGGGAACACTAATGTAGTTCCTGCAAAGTTAGATGCTGATACAATAAGTTTATTATTTTGTAATAATGTAAATGGTGCGTTACCATTGAAATCATTTATTGATTCTGTAATATGTGCAGAACCACTTCCATCGGTGAATCCTTCATATAATACAACACCCTTTGTTGGCCTAGTCTCTTGTACAACCCCATTCAATACTTGAGTTCCTGTAACTCCCCATAGGTTTTGAGAATCTCTTCTTTGCCAACTACAACCATTTGAGATAATAGGTGAATCGAAGAATTGACCAGAACCTTCTGCCCAACTTTGTGAAATAGGATAAACCTCTAAATCATAGCTTGTTAATACTTCATTAGGTTCAGTAGATGTAAGGTTTAACTGATACACTGCGTTGGTTGGTATATCACCACTAACAATCGATGAAGAGATTTCACTTAAATCAAACTTAGTTAATATTCTACTATTACCTATATGAATTGTTTGAGTATCCTCATCAAAGAACTTGGTAACTTCCAACACCTCATCTAAACCAGTGTTCTGAGTCTTACGAGCATTTTCTTCGTAAATTGTAGTATCTTTTTCGCCGTATATTCTATAAATCATACTATATCCTCATTTAGAATTGTTGTGTTACAACCTGTCCTCTAATATCTGTATTTGGAAATTTCACTTCAAATATCGATGGGTCTTTAGGTGGATATATAATACCACCTTTAGTTGCGTTTCTAATACTATATTTGTTTGGTGAGTAATTTCCGTTAAACTTATTACTAATCTGTAATCCACCTATTCCTTCTCTATCAGGTCTTACTACAGTTTGTACTCCATCTACTTTATCAATTTCAACATAAACTTTTGATAAGTTAATTGGTTCGTTGATTCTCCAATTATCTATGTTGAAATAATCTTTTAATCTATCAATAGCTCTTAATAAAACTTCGTTAGAATTAAATTCAGGTAAAACTACGATTTCAAAAGTAATTCCTATATTAACAATATGTGCGTTTTTTATATTTACCGCATCTGTTAATAATCTATGATATGATATATAATTTTTTAGATTGTATTTGGTAGCTTCATTTAATGCCGTTAAATTTTTCTGATTATCATATCCACAAGTATATAGATTTAATGCTAATGGGTTTGGTATTTCTGTATTAATATATTGCCCATCTACTTTGGAATTTTCTAATTGATAATCTTGTACTAAGTATGCTTTTGCAACAGAACCAAATTGTGGTGGAAGAGCGTAACATCTCATTACATAATCTTCTCTAGTTACAGTTCTATTTTGTGCTGCGAAGAATGCCATAGCATTCTGTCTAATTTCTTCTTGTGTTTCTGTAGTTTTACCACCAACGGCTGGGGATGGGTTAGAACAAGCTAACGATTGTCTAGAAAATCTTACTACGTTATCATTTAGATTGATTTCATTTTTAAAAGTAGTCGTACTTGAAACAACATTAACTAAATCTCCAGCTGGTACATTATCTTTAATACCATTACCAACTAAGTAAGTAACTGTTAATGTTGTATTTTGTGGCGCTACCCCATATGTTTTTGTATATAAAAAGTTAGATGGGTCTAATGATGAATCTAAATTTTGTGATTCTGTATAAAGTGCTGAACCTACATTATCAGGATTAGGAATAATTTCTTCATCTGCATTTGAAGATATACCTGCACCAAAACAAATATTTAAAACTCCATCATCTTCAAACTTTGTTACATATCTTTTAGGAACTCTGTTTAATTCTAATAAGTAAGGAGTATCACCACTATATTGATGTAAGTATGTTGAGTTATCTTCGTTGTTATCTATTTGTTCGAATACAGTATCTTGTGCTAAGTAAGGAACTCTTGTCCAAGTATCACCATCAGAATCTTTTATGTTTTTTACTCTGATTAGGTTTTCTTCTTCTATTTTAATTTTATCATAAATTTTTGGTGAACCAAAATCAAATGTTTTAACTTCTTCTCTACCACTTGTAGCTTTAACTTGCTTCTTTAGTAAGTAATAAACAGGTAGGTTTGTACTTTCATCAATTTGATATACCGATACCTCAGTTGGACTAAATGATGAAGAGAATGCAAAATCAACTGATGATACTGTTGTAAATTCTACACCAGCAAAATCTGTTGAACCTACAATCATTCCTTCGGCTAATGTCATAGCGTAATCAAAATCAGGTTTTACATTATCACCAGTTCCAGTTGATGGTACTAATTGAAACACATCCATTGTTACAGATGCAGGTATAATGTTTTTTGGTTTATATCCTAATGAGTTTACAATATTAAATAAGTTTACATTTTCTTCTGCCGTACTTAATAAAGATTCTCTTAATTGTGTATCTGTATAAAATGATAATACATCACCTACATATGATGCCATTTCCATAAACATCATACCAGGAGATGATTCGTTAAAATCGTTA
>Ga0160423_10005141_pt1 | contig 10684 bp, 11 predicted proteins | sample CRUFie14St8metaG_FD_108191 | JGI IMG/M metagenome (GOLD analysis project Ga0160423, IMG submission 108191) | Marine microbial communities from the Costa Rica Dome - CRUD Field 142mm St8 metaG | ecosystem: Environmental > Aquatic > Marine > Oceanic > Photic zone | place: Costa Rica: the Eastern... | reverse complement strand
GCTGTAATTCTTAGCGCCCACTGTTTCATTTTTTTTTGCTCCACAGTATAGCCCCCTCTTATTGAAACACCATCCCTGACTTCATCGTTTGCAAGGACGGTTCCTAAACCTTCACACCAATTTACCCAAGTATCAGAAATATAAGCAAGACGATATTTTAGCAAAATATTTTGTTGCTCCTCATAACTTGATTTTTTCCATTCATCAGCTGTAAAAACTTGAGTGTCATCATCACACGGGGATTGAACCGATCTATTACCATTTCTTTCAAACTCTGCAATTAGCTCAGATATGTGAAGAGCTTTATTATCTATATTACAGTAATATGAGTTAAATAATTGTTTAAAAATCCATTGAGTCCATTTGTAATAATTTGTATCCGAAGTTTTCAATTCTCTATCCCAATCAAAGGATAAACCTAAATTTTTTAATTGTTTTTTATATTTTTCTGAATTTTCTTTTGTTGTTTTTTCGGGATGTTGTCCTGTAGCTATTGCATATTGTTCGGCAGGTAACCCAAATGAATCAAAGCCCATCGGGTGTAAAACATTATAACCTTGCAATCTTTTATAACGACAGAAAATATCTGAAGCAATATATCCCAGCGGATGCCCCACATGTAGTCCTGCGCCAGATGGATAAGGAAACATATCTAAAACATAAAATTTTTTTTTATTGTTGATTGATGTTTTGAAAATTTTAGTTTTTTCCCACTCCTTTTTCCACTTTTCTTCTATTTTTTTAAAATTATAATCCATTCTTTTGAGGTACGAGGTTTTACAAATTTATTAATTTTAAGATACTAAATCTTACTTAAATTAATTGTATTTCTTAATTTAGTTTCAGTATCATGAGTAACAAACCAAACAAAGTACTAAAAAATTCAATTTTCAGTTTAAAGACTTCAATGATTTTTACAATGTCAATTGCTCTTCTTTGTATTGGTTTTATATTAATAACATTTTTTTTCTCCAATAGATTAATTCAAAAATTACAAGAAAATGTACCATTTAAAATAATTTTAAATAATACAAGTTCAAAAGAGATTGTAGATGTTATGAATTTTTTAAAAACTATTGATGCGGTAGATTTTCAAAAAACTCAGTTTGTTGAAAAAGAATTAGCAGCAACAAAATTGAAAGACAAATTAGGTGCAGACTTTCTTAATCCTTTAAATAATGAAAATCCCTTACCCGATGTTATAAATTTATATATCAAATCCAAATTTCATAACTCAAAAGATCTAAAAGTCCTGAAGGAAAAAATAGAAAGTAATCAAACAGTGTCAAGCGCGATTTTCCCTCTCAAAGTTTCTGATTCTTTAATTAATTTTAAATTAAAAATTTTGAACATTTCACTTTTAGTCTGCATTATATTTACAGTTCTTTCAATTATTTTAATTTACAATAATATCAGACTAAAAATTTTCACTCAAAGTGATAATTTAAAAATAATGCAATTGGTTGGTGCAACTAAAAATTTTATTCAAAGGCCATATTTATTTAGAAGCGTATTGGACGGTCTTTTTGCAGCCACTATTTCAAATATGATTCTTACGATATTAGTTTTTACTATTCTATTTATTATTTTTGAGGATGTTCATGTTTTAATAAAAAATTTATTTTTATACGTAACTATTTTCGAAATCTTGTTGATATTTATATTGAAAATAATATTCGGTATTTTAATTTCATTTTTGAGTCATTTTTTTGTGTTAAAAAGAACATTGAGTTTAAAAACAAATTTTTACAGATAAATAATTATATGAAAAATCAGAACCAAAAAAACGAAGAAAGTCAAAGTTTGTTGTTTAATAAAAAGAAATATTTAATTCTTATTTTTTCTATATTATTGTTGTTTATTGGTTTTCTATTATTGTCAGGTGGAGGAGCTAGTGACTCATCATTTAACCCAGAAATTTTTTCTAGCCGAAGAATTGTTATTGCGCCAATTGTAATTATCATTGCTTTTATTATTTCTGGATTTTCTATAATGATAAAAAAATGACCAATTTAATTGATTATATTTTTTTAGCAATAATACAAGGTGTAACAGAGTTTTTACCTGTTAGTAGTAGTGGTCATATAGAGTTTTTAAAAAATGTATTTGATAATTCAAATATTCAAGAGCAAGGTGCGTTCCTAACTGTTATTTTACATTTAGCTACCGCCATGAGTATAATTTTTATTTTTAGAAAAAAAATAAAAAGTTTACTCTTAATTAAAAATGATGATTCAAAAAATTATATTATTAATATTTTAATCTCATTAATTCCAATTGCGATACTTGTTATTTTTAATATTGATCAAATTATTGAGGAAAAATATGATAATGGGTGGAGTTTGAATTTTGTTTCGTTTATGTTTTTTATAACTGGTTTTATTCTTTTTATTACAGAAAAAATAAACATAAAAACAAAAAAGATTACTTTGTTAACTGCCTTATTAGTTGGAATTGCTCAGTCTATTGCAATTCTTCCTGGAATTTCTAGATCAGGAGCAACTATTTGCTGCGCATTACTTTTAGGCGCCTCAAAAAAAGAAGCATCCGCTTTTTCCTTTTTAATTTGCTTGCCCGTTATCTTTGGAAAATCTGCAATGGACATTCTAAGCTTAGAATTTACTAATTTGATAAATTTTAATCCCTATATTTTAATTTCTTTTGTAGTTACTTTTGTTATAGGTTGCTTATGTTGTAATTGGATGATAAAGATTGTTGATAATAGTAAGTTAAAATATTTTGGGTATTACTGCTTGATTATATCTTTATTAGTTTTTAGCTTCGAAAATTTCTAATGAATAATAATATTTTTTTAATAAATAAACCTTTAAAGTGGACATCATTTGATGTGGTTAAAAAGATAAGATTTTTATTAAAAAAGAAGCTTTCTCTAAATAAATTAAAAGTTGGTCATGCCGGCACTTTAGATCCTTTAGCGACAGGTCTTTTGATTTTATGCACAGGTAAAATGACAAAAAAAATCCCAGTAATTCAACAACAAAATAAAACTTATTTAGCTACAATAAAATTGGGTTATTATACTGAAAGTTTTGATAGAGAAAAAGATGAAGTTCAAGTGAAAGATTTTAAGTTTTTAACCTTTAATGACATTTATAAATTAGAAAAAGTTTTTGTTGGGAATCTAGAACAAGTTCCACCTAAGTTTTCTGCTGTTAAAATTAATGGAAAACGAGCATATAAAAAAGCTAGAAATAATGAAGAATTTACAATTTCACCTAGGTCAGTTTTTTTACATTCATTTGAGGTGCTTAGTATTAAATTTCCTTTCATTACTATAAAAGTGGTGTGCAGCAAAGGAACCTATATTCGATCATTGGCCAATGATATAGGAAAATACTTAAACTGTGGAGCATATCTTTTCGATCTTAAAAGAACAGCCATTGGAAAATATAATTTAGATGCAGCACATCAAATGAATTTTTTTGAAGCTATGCTATATAAAAAATAAAGAAAGTAATCTACTCATATAATTTTGTATATTTGCGAACCTATTAAAAAAAAAATGAAGTATAAATTATCAAATTTTAATTACGATTTACCTGAAAAACTAATTGCAAAAAAACCTTGTTCAGAGAGAGACCAGTCTAGAATGATGGTTGTAGATAGAAAAACAGGGACTATAGAACATAAGATGTTTAAAGATATTTTAACATATTTTGATGAAAATGATATGTTTGTTGTTAATAATACTAAAGTTTTTCCTGCCAGAATGTATGGTAATAAAGAAAAAACTGGTGCAAGAATTGAAGTTTTTTTACTTCGTGAGTTGAATAGTGAAATCAGATTGTGGGATGTTTTGGTAGATCCAGCCAGAAAAATTAGAATAGGAAATAAGTTATATTTTGGAGATGATTTTTCATTAGTTGCAGAAGTTGTAGATAATACTACCTCAAGAGGTCGTACATTAAGATTCTTATATGACGGAGATTATCAGGAGTTTAGAAATAAATTAAAAGAGTTAGGTGAAACACCAATACCAAAGTATTTAAATAGAAATCCTGATAAAAATGATCATGAAAGGTATCAAACAGTTTATGCAAAGGTTGAGGGTGCTGTTGCTGCTCCTACAGCAGGTCTTCACTTTAGTCGAAATTTATTAAAGAGAGCTGAAATTAAGGGTATTAAATTGAGTGAGATTACTTTACACGTTGGTTTAGGAACTTTTAAGCCAGTTGAAGTAGAAGATTTATCTAAACATAAGATGGATTCAGAACGACTTTTTATTTCTCAAAAAACTTCAATTGATGTTAATAATACTCTTTCAGAGAGAAGAAAAATATGTGCTGTTGGAACAACATGTATTAGGGCTTTAGAAACGTCCGTCTCCACAGATGATAGATTAAAACCTTATGACGGTTGGACTAACAAATTTATTTTTCCAAACTATGATTTTAGAATTGCTAACGCAATGGTTACCAATTTTCATGCACCAAAATCAACTTTAATGATGTTAGTTTCTGCATTTTCTGGTCATGACTTATTAATGAGTGCTTACCAAGAAGCGGTAAAAGAAAAATATAGGTTTTTAGGTTATGGTGATTGTATGTTGATACTATAATTCCTTAAATAAATAATGTCGAAAAAGCATTTTGTAATTATTTTAGCAGCGGGTAAAGGAACTAGAATGGGTTCAGATGTTTATAAGCAATTTTTAATCTTAGGAAAAAAACCTGTTTTAATGCATAGCATTTCAAAGTTTTACCTATTTGATAAAAATTCTATATTGTCAGTAATTTTACCCAAACACAAAATATCTTTATGGAAATCACTATGTAAAACCCACAATTTTAATATTGATCATAATGTTTATAGCGGAGGAAGTTCAAGGTATGAATCAGTTAAGAACGCTTTAAATAATTTACCCATTAGTGATAATGATATTGTGTCTATTCATGATGGTGTCCGCCCCTTTATAAGTATTAAATTAATAAAAAAATTGTATTTTTCTGCACTTAAAAAAAATCATGCAGCACCTTATACAATCTCTAAAGATTCAATAAGAATTAATGTAGAAAATAAAAAAACAAAGTCTGTAAATAGAACAAATTATCTTTTTACTCAAACACCTCAGATTTTCATAGGTAAATTAATTAAAAAAGCATATAATAAACAATTAGATACTAAAACCGATGACGTTTCATTAGTTGAAAATATGGTTAAAAAGGTTAATTTAATTAAAGGAGAGGAAATAAATTTTAAAATCACAACAAAGGAAGATTGGTATTTAGCAGAAAAAATTATTAAGTCCTAAATTTTTAATTTTTAGATATGAAAAAAAACATTAGGAGTTTAAAATTTTCTGATTTTGAAAAAATTATAGAAAAAATTGAAGAGCCAACATATAGGGCTAGGCAAATATATAGATGGTTGTGGAAGAAAAATGTTCATTCCTTTCAAGAAATGAAAAATATATCTAAAAGATGTAGGGAGTATTTGATAAATAATTTTACAATTACTCATGCTAAAATAAGCACTCAAATTAAAAGCAAGGACGGGACTATAAAATTTTTATTTTGCCTCGAAGATGGAAGTAAATGTGAAGGAGTTTTAATTCCTGAAAAAAATAGAGTAACTGCATGTATATCTTCTCAAGTAGGTTGTAGTTTTGCATGTAAATTTTGTGCCACGGGAAATATGAAAAGAAAAAGAAATATTATGTCATACGAAATATTTGATCAAGTTAATTTAATGATGGATAAATCTTATAAAGAATATAATATGGGCATTACAAATATTGTATACATGGGAATGGGTGAGCCTTTAGTTAATTATCAAAATGTCGTAGATTCTATAAATTATTTAACTAGTAAGGAAGCTTTAAATATGTCCTCAAAAAGAATAACAGTTTCAACTGTAGGAGTATCTAAAATGATAAAAAAATTAGCAGATGAAAAATTTAAAGTTAATTTAGCTGTTTCACTTCACTCAGCTAATAATTTAAAGAGATCTGAAATAATGGATATTAATAATTCTAATGACTTGGAAAGCCTAAAAGAGTCATTAATATATTTTTACAGTAAAACTAAAATTAAAATCACATATGAGTATGTTTTATTAAATGATTTTAATGATAACATTAAAGATGCACAGGAATTAATTCAATTTTCTAAAATTGTGCCCTCTAAAATAAATTTGATTGAGTTCAATAATGTTGACAATTCTAAGTTTAAGAAATCAACAAACAAAAAAACAACAGAGTTTATGTCAATGTTAAAAAAAGAAAATATAGTTGTTAATTTAAGAAGAAGCAGAGGAGAAGATGTAAATGCTGCTTGTGGTCAATTAGCTAATAAAATTTAGTTATGTTAAATCAAATTATAAAACCAATCACAAAAGAATTAAAAGTTTTTGATTCAAAATATAAAGATTCCCTTTCATCTGACGTAAAATTATTAATATTAATTTCTGATTATATTCTAAAAAATCCTGGTAAAAAAATAAGACCTATATTATTGTTATTAGTTTCAAAAATGATTGGAGATATTAATAATAAAACATATTCTTCATGTATTTTGATTGAACTATTACATACAGCTACTTTGATTCACGATGATGTAGTCGATGATGCTCATTTTAGAAGAGGTAAATTCTCAGTAAGTAGTTTATGGAAAAATAAAATAGCAGTTCTAGTTGGTGATTACTTATTATCTAAGGGATTGTCTTTAGGATTAAAAGATAATGACATTAATATATTAAAATATACATCCAAAGCTGTCGAAAATATAAGTGAAGGTGAGATATATCAAATGCAAAAATCAAGAGATTTAGATCTTAATGAAGATGAATATTTTGAAATAATCAAAAGAAAAACAGGCTCATTATTTGGTTGTTGTTTTCAATTAGCTGCCGTTTCAAATAACTTGACTGATAAAAACGAACTACAAAAGCTTTATGATATTGGTGAAAAAATAGGCATTATATTTCAAATTAAAGATGATATTTTAGATTACAACAAAAGTAATTTAACAGGAAAATTAATGGGTAATGATTTGAAGGAAAGTAAAATTAATTTACCTCTTTTACATACGTTAAAAAAAGCTTCGATCTTTGAAAATCAACAAATATTAAAAATACTTAATAAGAAAAAAATATTAGATAATGAAATATTATTTATTTGTAAACTTGTCTATAAAAATAATGGTATAGAATTTTCAAAAAATAAAATTGATATTTTGGTGAATGAAGTAATTAATGATTTACAAATATTTTCAGATTCTAAGTATAAAAGATCTTTAATTGATTTAATTAATTATATTAAAATAAGAACTAAATAGTATAAATGATTTCTAAAAAAACAATCGAAGAAGTATTCAATGTTGCTGTTATAGAAGATGTAATAGGGGATTTTGTTGGCTTGAAAAAAGCTGGTGCAAATTTTAAGGGATTAAGTCCATTTTCTGACGAAAAAACCCCCTCTTTTATCGTTTCTCCTTCTAAGAGAATTTGGAAAGATTTTAGTTCTGGAAAAGGTGGAAATGTTGTGTCATTTTTAATGGAACATGATGGATGTTCTTATCCTGAAGCAATTAGATATTTAGCAAAAAAGTATAATGTTGAAATTATTGAAACTCAGGATAAAACATTTAATCAAAAGGATGAAGATGACAAGGAATCAATGTCTATATTATTAGACTTTGTTCAAAAAAAATCAAAAGATTATTTAATTAATAATGAAAATATTTTAAAATATTTATCTGAAAGAAAACTAGATAAAACAATAATAGAAAAGTTTAACTTAGGATATTTACCAAAAGGCAGTAAAGAATTTTATGATAAATTAATTAAAAAAGGTTTTAAAAAAGAAATTTTAATTAAGTCTGGTTTATTTTTAGAAGGAGATAATATTTATAGTCGGTTCAACGAAAGAATTTTATTTCCTATTTATTCAATTAGTAGCAGAATTATTGGTTTTGGCGGTAGAGTTTTAAATAATGATAAAAAAACAGCTAAGTATATAAATTCACCAGAGACTTTATTATATCAAAAAAGTAAAGTTCTATATGGTCTGAATTTTGCAAAAACCGAAATAATTAAAAATGAAAACTGTTATTTAGTTGAGGGTTACTTGGATGTTATTTCATTGCATCAAAAAAAAATCACAAATGTTGTAGCTTCATCAGGTACTGCAATAACCAGTGATCAAATTCGCCTCATCAAAAGGTTTTCAAATTCAATTACTATTTTGTTTGACTCTGATCAAGCCGGGATTAATGCAGCTTTACGTGTAATTGATATTGCCTTATCATCAAATATGTATGTTAATGTAATAAAATTACCTGATGGGCATGATCCAGATTCTTTTGCAAAAACAATGGACCATACTACTTTAAAAAATTTTCTTCAAGATAAAAAGCAAGATTTTTTATCTTTTATTTCAAATATAGATTCTGAAAATTTAGAGATCCCTGAAAAAAAAATTAAGCTAGTAAAAAAATTATTGCACAGTATATCATTAGTTAATGATGTAACTAATCAAGCCATATATATTGAAAAAGCATCTAAAATTTTAAATCTTGATGCCAAAATATTATTTCAAGATTTAATAAATAGAAACAAAAAGCATCAAGAAAGAGAAGAAAAAAAAATAATTGAAAAACAAGAAATCAACCCTCCTTCAAAAGAGGAACAATTTTTGTTTAAGTTATTATTGAATCATGGGGAAAAATATATTCAAATTAATGCTGATCAAAAAGTTCAAGTTGCAAAAATGATAATACAAGAGCTACAATTAGACGGAATTACAATTGAGCATCCAACATTTATAAAAATACTGGGTGAATATCAAGATGCATTAAAAAAAGGGAAAATAATAGAAAAAGAATTTTTCATTAACCATATGAACTTAGAAGTTGCAAAAATAACAGCTTATTTAATTAGTGAGAAATATAAAATTGATAATTGGGAAAAAAAAAATATTAAAGTGCAAAAAGAAGAAGATATTTTATTTTCCTTAATAAAGGAAGCACTCATAAGATTCAAACTAAAAAGAATTTCTGATATAACTAAAGAAATCTTAGAAAGAATACCGTCAATAATTAATGATGAAGAAAAAAAGATGGAATTAAATCGCTTTTCAAAACTTATGAATTTATCTAGAAATTTACATAAACAAGTAGGTAGAGAGTGTTAAAACTTATTAAGTTTAATATTTTTAATCAGTTCTTTAAGTTCTGTACTGTTAATTTGTTGGTTTGCATCACTCAATGCTTTTTTTGGATTGTTATGAGTTTCAATCATCAAGCCATTTAAGTTCATAGAAATAGCTTTTTTTGAAATTTCATATATATATTTTTTATTCCCTGCAATATGGCTTGGGTCACAGATCAAATCTAGTTCAGGGAATTTTCGTTTAGTTTCCTTTAATAAATCCCACATAGGTGCGTTTCTGTATTTTTTTTCATGTAGACTAAAAAAACCTCTGTGAATTATCTTAATTTTCTTAAGATTTGTTGATTTAAATCTTTCAATTGCACTAAACCAAACCCTGATATCAGGGTATATTGGATTTTTTATCCATACTTCAGTATTTGTCCCCTTTAGACAATTACATAGTTCCTGTACATAAAATGGATTTACTGTAGTTCTTGCTCCAATCCATAAAACTCTAATATTATTTTTAATAGCTTTTTCCACATGATCAGGGATGCCAACCTCAATTGCTACAGGTGTATTATATTTTTGTTGAAGTTCTCTTAGCCAAATTAACCCTTTATCACCAACTCCTTGAAAGCTATCAATTTTTGTTCGTGCTTTCCAAATACCACACCTAAAGTAATTAATATCTTTATATATTGTTTTGAAAATGTTTGTTAGTTCTTTTTTTGTAGAAATACTACAAGGACCAGCAATTATTGTATAAAACTCTTTATTCATTTTTTCCCTGTAAAACAATTATGTATTCCCCTTTTATATTAGTTAATTTTAACTTATTTAAAACTTCCTTTACGTTTCCTCTATACTGAGTTTCATGAAGCTTAGTAAGTTCTTTACAAACATAAATTTTTCTGTTTGGAATTGTGTCTGCAAAAATTTTTAAAGTTTTTAAAATTCTGTGAGGAGACTCATATAAAACTATGCTCTTTCTTTCATTAAATAGACTTTCTAGTCGTTTAGTTTTGCCTTTTTTTTTAGGTAGAAAACCTTCAAAAATAAATCTTTCACAAGAAAAACCAGATTGGATTATTGCTGGAACAAATGCAGTAGGCCCAGGATAACAAGATATTTCAATCCCTATTTCAATACATTTTCTAATAATTAAAAATCCGGGGTCAGAAATTCCAGGAGTCCCAGAATCAGAGATTAAACAACTTTCATTAACTGATTTAATGTTAGAAATAATGTAATCTAATTTTTTAGATTCGTTAAAAACATTATTTATTATAATTTTTGCTGAAATATCATATTTAGTAAATAACTTTTTGCTCTTTCCAAAGCTTTCTACAATAATTAGATCAGCATTTTTCAATGCGTTCACACATCTAATTGTAATATCTTCTAAATTTCCTATTGGTGTTGGAATTATCTGTAGCATAATAAACAGTAGAGTATATTATGTACTCAATTTAATTAATTATTTTTTTAAAATAATTATAATAATTCTTTTCTTATTAAATTGTAATAAGAATTCTATTTAAAATGGTTGGAAGAATTGAAGTTATAACAG
>Ga0160423_10005140_pt1 | contig 10685 bp, 4 predicted proteins | sample CRUFie14St8metaG_FD_108191 | JGI IMG/M metagenome (GOLD analysis project Ga0160423, IMG submission 108191) | Marine microbial communities from the Costa Rica Dome - CRUD Field 142mm St8 metaG | ecosystem: Environmental > Aquatic > Marine > Oceanic > Photic zone | place: Costa Rica: the Eastern... | reverse complement strand
GCCTTCGCGAGCCTGGCTTATGCTCGTGGTGTTCCTTTTCGTATCAGCGCCCTTGACAACGGTTGCGAAGACATCGGACGAGTTGCCTGCTAAACAGGAAGGTGATGTCTCTTCCGTCATCGGTGAGGAGGAACGTCTGGAACTCGCATCCGCCCATTGGCACATGATGCCAACAGGCACCATGGAACCTACCCCTCTCGCCGCTGCCACCGGCCTCTTGCATCTGGCCAGTGGTTCCTTTGACCCCACGCTATCAAACGGCCCCGACCTCCCGGAAGGTTTTGCACGAACGGACGATGAGAAATACACAGGTACTGTTCTGCTTCAACTTCATGCACCAGACGGTGTGCTTCTTACCGAACTTGTCGATCGGTACGAGTTGACGGTGCTCGACAACCTGCCCGATGAAGCATGGGTCGTTCGTCTACCTGAGAACGGGCACGATGTGCTTGCACTTCTCAGAGCCGAAGAAAGCGTTCGCTGGCTCGGCGCCGTCCAGCCCGGCTGGAGGGTATCCCCTGTTCTGCTTCACGATGTCACGGCCGTCGAAGCCATCGCTATCGTTCCAACACCGGACTTGGGTATGGGCGGTTATGGCACGCTCGCCTCGGACATTATAGGCTACGGGGCTAAACAAGCGTCTTGCGATGCGTGGATGTGTTACGCTTCGCTTGAACCAAGCTCAGCCATGTCTCTGATTTTGCATCTCGCCCACGACGGGCGCGTCCTCTGGACAGAACCCACGGCACCGATGCGGGTCCACAACGCCGCTGCGCTTTCCATCACGGGGGTTCAGGCCGTCCAAAACAGCGCTTCATTCACGCTCGACGGCTCAGGGGAAATGTTTGCCATCGCTGACACTGGCCTTGATCAAAACCATCCAGACATCGACGGACGGGTTCTTGGGCCGTTCACTCAATTTGGTTTGGACCCCTCGCCAGCCGACACGAACTCCGGGCACGGGACCCACATTGCCGTATCCGTTCTCGGCAACGGCAGCGGTGACGCAGCGGCCACAGGTGTCGCTCCCGAGGCCAACCTCGTCATGTATGCTCTTGAACACGACCCCACAGGCACCTTCGGTCGCATCGGTTCCATCTACGATATGCTTCGGGATGCAGAACAGATGACCGCCCGTATTTCCGTAAACGCTTGGGGGTTGAACGGGAACTACGGCCAATACACGGCTGACGCACGGTCGGTTGACACGTTCGTGCACGATAAAAAAGACCTCACACCGATCTTCTCGGTGGGAGACAGGGGTTCGTTTGGGGCCTCACAGGTATCGTCTCCAGCGACCGGCAAGAACGTCATTGCTGTGGGGGCCTCAACGACGGGAGTGCCGGGCACGCCATCTGCCGGAGCAGTCGTGAATTTCTCCTCGCTTGGCCCGAGTTTGGACGGTCGAATCAAACCCGATGTTGTCGCTCCAGGTGTCGGCTTGTGTTCAGGTCTTGCAGAAGAAGCGCAATCCCCCGCCGGAGCGTCCTGCTTATCCGGTAATCACGCTGGTGGGAACGCATACTACATGACGCTGAGTGGCACTTCCCAAGCGACGGCCATCGCCTCTGGCGTGGCAGGATTAACACGCGAGTTCATCCGGGAACAGGTCGGTATAGCTGCGCCCTCGAGTGCCCTTGTTAAAGCCGCCATGATCAACGGTGCGAGGGACCTTGGTACCGCCGACATACCAAACGCAGCCGAGGGCTGGGGGGAAGTCGACCTCGAACGGACGGTTCTTCCTATGGACGGCACCACCGTTTTGGACACGTTTGTTGACGACAAAAAATCGCTGTCGCCAGGTTTCGGCCTCTTGTATTCGTTTTCAATCGACGCTTCTCACGGTCTTGACATGACCCTTGCTTGGACCGATGAGGCCGGAAGCGCCATTGCTTCTCAAACCGAATCAAGGCTTGTCAACGACTTGGACCTTGTGCTCATTGGGCCCGACGGAACAGAATGGCTTGGCAACGATTTTTCTCAGGGGTATTCGACCACAGGCGGTACAGCGGACGACCTTAACAACGTAGAGAGAATTCGAGTCGCACCGGGTGTCTTGCCCGCAGGAACTGACAACTACATCGTCAAGGTCATGCATCGTGGCGGCACCGCCCAAGATTTTGCTCTGGTGTTGAGTGCGGTCGCTACGGCAACCCCGCAACCCGACCTTGCGGTGTTTGACGGCAGCATCCTGCTTTCTTCTGAAAACCCTCTCAAGGACGATTTGATTTCTATCCGTCTCGCGTGGGTCAACCAAGGCACGACGTCAGCATCGCCGTTTGACATCATTCTGGAGGACGTCACCACTCAAACCGTTCTTGCCACGGCAACGCGACCAACCCTCGCACCGGGCGTTATTGACTCCTACACGATCTTCCACCAGTTCGCCACCACCGGCATGCACACGCTTCGATTGTCTGTTGACACTGGAGGCAGCGTTGACGAAATTAACGACGGCTCAAACGGCGTGAACAACAACGTTTGGACACAAGACGTGGAAGTGATGGCTCTCGGTGTCAGGGTAGTGGTTGAAAACGAAGACGGTACCGTCCCCACCACCTCGGAAGAAAGGGCAGCGAACGCTCTTTTGACCCTTGATGTCCGAAACGACTCAGGAATTGATGTGCCGTTGTCAATACTCCATGAGGGCACAGGCAATCAATCGGTTGTGTTGTCGGCGACGATGGTGCAGGTGCCGGTACCGGGTCGGGATAATTTCTTCTTGCCGAGTCCTGACTTGTGGACACGCACGTTCAACGAAACCACCGCCTTTTTGCTCTCGCCGCAGGGCGAAGCGGGAGCCAACAAATCCGTCAACTTGCGTCTGGAGGATATTGACGCCGACTTGACTTCTGACCCCGACAACCCCCGATACGTACGTTCTGGCACTTACGTTGTTGAAATAACGGCTCGCTATGAATACCAGCCAACCGTTGCTCACACACAACGCCTCACGATCGAGGTGGAACAACTCGATCAGGTTCAGGTCGTTGCCGCCGGCACGTCAGGTCTTGAGGCGGTTCCGGGCGAATCGGCCGTCTTCTCGATATCTGTACGAAACACGGGCAATGCACCGGCACAATACAGCATTGATTGCGATTCAGAACAACGCTGGCAGGTCATGTTGGGTTCGTCGAATTCATCGCAACTTGACTTTGAACCGCTGAACATTCTCGAATACCTGCCAATGTCCGTGCGTGTTTACGTCCCCCTCGTTGCTGCGGGTGCTCCGGCGGCTGGTGACACCGATACCGTGACATGCTACGTCACATCGCTGACCGACCCAACCATGAATTTCACAGAAACAGTGACGGTGGCGGTGCTGGCACAAGAATCGTTCGAGGTTCACCTCAGCGATGATGACGGACCGTTGGGGCCGACCTATCTTGCGGACGACGTCGCAGTTGACAGTGGGCAGGAAGTTCACATGAACATGACCGTGGTCAACACGGGCAACATCGAGATTGGACTTGACGTCTCAGTTCTCCCTGATAACCCGCAATGGGCGATTCAGATATCGCATGAAAACGAGCAAGATTCCCGTCGCATCTCGTTGACGCTTGGCCCGGGCCAAACCACCAACGTGCGGTTTATTTTTGCCGTACCCCTTGCTGCCGAGGAGGGCGACAGTAACGGCTTCACCATTCGGACCGAGCGGAGCTTGTCCAATTTCAGACAAAACATCACCACGTTGGTGGTCAAAGAAGAACTGGGAATATTGCTGACGCCGCCAGTGGGCAGCACGGTCGAAGTCAGCATTGCTGACACCTTCACCTATTGCGAATTCATCGTGAGGAACACCGGGAACACCAACCTCGTCCTCAACTGGTCCCACGGCTTGGCTCCTGATGGTTGGATGGTTGGTTTTGCTAAACCGACGGTCTACCTTGAACCGAGAGAGGAGAAAGTGGTGCGGTTTGGCTTGGTCGCCCCAGCCCAAACTCCAGCAGGGGTTGACACGTTTGAATTGCTCATCAACGTGAACGCTTCAAACGGCGGTCGGTATGTGGAAGCGTCGCAAATGCTGAGCGTTGATGTGGCCTCCTCTGTCTACGGCAACCTTACAGCTACAGACACCCGGGAAGGTATCTTTGAAGGTGTGCCCAGAGACGCTGGTCGTGTTGAGACATTCCTTGTCAGAAACGACGGCAACGTGCCGCTGACGGGTGAATTGCTCGGCACAGTGGTGGACAAAAATGGCGTTGAGAGTGCCGGATGGGAAGTTAGTTTATCGCCGTCATCCGTCATCGGACTCGAAGTCGGCGAGAGCGTTGAGGTCCTCGTCACCTTGACACCGGGAGATGATGTTGAGCGAGGTAGCTCAACTTTTTACCTCAATTTGACGACCGATTCGGTTCCGATTTCGACCATTCAGCGCACTGCAAGTGTTGAGATTTCTACTGGCTCGACCGGTCTTTTCAACGTGTTACCGCCCGCAGTGAGTGCATCGTTGGTGTCGGTCTTGCTCGTGCTGGGCGTTGTCCTCGCTCGGCGCATGAAGCGGTCGGGGGAACTCGACAAAGACGACCCCGGGATTGTTGCCCCCAACGCTCACGAGCGACCGGATACCGATGGCGAGCGTCGCGAAAAGGCCCTTGATCTGGGGGCGTCCATTGACGACTTAACAAGCGGTGAGGTCAGCGACAAGGAAATCGCAGAGGCCATCATGCAATCGATGGATTTGCCCGAAATGCCAGCGGCGGTTCCACTAGGATTGCCACCTTCTGGAATGCCGCCCAAAGCGACGGTACCCAAGGGTTTGCCACCACTTGGCATGCCGCCGCAACCGGTGGTCCCTAGCGTTCCTGCACCGCTGCCAACACCCGTTCCTGCACCGTCGCCAACGCCCGTTCCTGCACCTGCTGTCCAACAAGGACCGCCGCTACCTCCAAGCGGTTTACCAGCAGGATGGACCATGGAGCAGTGGCGGCATTACGGCCATGAGTGGCTCAGACGGCAGGGCTGAGTCATCAAGGTTGAAAGGGAGAACGCCTTGGAGGCCCCCATGGGCAGCATCGTTTTGTTTGGTCCTCCTGGTGCCGGTAAGGGTACACAGGCGCAACGCATCATGGAACACACCGGTTTGCCCCAAATATCGACGGGTGATATGCTGCGGGCTGCCGTGAGAGCCTCAACCCCTGTCGGTATCGAGGCGAAGGGCTACATGGATAGGGGCGAACTCGTTCCTGACGGCATCATACTGGCGCTGATAGAGGAGCGCATCAAAGAACCTGATGCAGCCAACGGTGTCATGTTCGACGGATTTCCGCGCACCGTACCGCAGGCAGTGGCGCTGAGCGAGATGACCACCATATCCCACGTTCTCGCCATTGAGGTGCCGGACGAGCGCATCGTTGAGCGCATCTGTGGGCGGACAACATGCGGTCGTTGTGGCATCGTTTTTCACGACACGTTCAATCCCGTCCCATCCAGCGGCTGTCCGTGCGGCACCTACGAGGAGAAACGTCGAGCAGACGATAACGAAGACACCGTACTCAACAGGTTGCATGCCTATCACCTCCAAACATCACCCCTTGCCGAATGGTACGAGGAGAAAGGCTTGCTTCACAGGGTAAACGGCGACCGCGCCATCAATGAAATCACGGCTGACTTGCTTTCGCTGCTGGAATGAGGTGCTTGTTTGGGTCGAAAGCGGAAGGGACGCGGCTCAAAGAAAGCGCAGCGTCGGGCAGCGGCTCTTGGTGCACAAGATCACCTGGCCAACATTCTTGCTGAACCTCGCAAGCATCCAACAATCGTTGTCGATGCGGCGGCGGTTCACCTCATAAAAACCTCCCAGCGCCATCGGCTTCCGCTGCCTGTCCGTGTCAAGGACAGGGTTTGTCGGAAATGTTGGGCGCCTCTGACTTCATCAAGTTCGTTTCGCGTGCGAATCAAACACGGCCAACGCATCAAAACCTGTCTAAAATGCGGCAGTCTACGTCGGTTTGGAGGTGGCCCGAAACACCACCGACGGCAACAGGAGGGGTGAGATGTCGTCCGTTCCTAACCACATCTTGCGTCAGGCCAAATCCCGTGATTTCAGAGCCAGCGTGCGCATTGGAAAATCCGGTCTCAGCGAGACGGTTCTTGAGGAAATAAGGCAGCAACTTAACTCTCGAGACCTCGTTAAAATCAAGGTCAACAAAGGGTTGTTTGAACGGGAACAGCGGCGCGAAGTGTGGGCGTTTCTTTCAGAAAACACGGGTTCAGAACTGGTCCTGCAGCGGGGGAACATCGGTGTTTTGTGGCGCAGGTAAAGAAACCTGAAGCAAAGGGTCAAAGGGTGAATTCAACCACAAGAGAATGCTGAGGCATTGCCATGAACGGACATCTCTTCACCAACCGAAGCCGCCAAGTCGCCTTTGGGCTCCTCCTCTTTGTTGGCGCCATGATGGTGGCCAATCCTTCTCAAGCAGGTGGCGGGGGCGGTATAAGCCTCGATGTTAACATCAAGGAAGGCCTAGAAAATCAGGCCGTTTACGTAGGCCTTGGTATCTTGCTGGCCGTGTATGTGCTCATCATTTTCGAAACCGTTCATCGGACGTTGGCTGCAGCCGTTGGCGGCATCGTGGCCATGCTCGCCCTCAATTACTACGACACGGGAGACACGTTCACGCTCGCCGAAATAACCACGATGATCGACTGGGAAACCATCGGGCTTTTGCTCGGTATGATGGTGATGGTGGGTATCTTATCCAACACGGGGGTTTTCGAGTATTTCGCCGTCCTTTCCTACAAGAAGAGCGGCGGCTCCATCTGGACCCTTGTGGTCATTCTGTGTTCGGTGACGGCTGTTTTGTCGGCGTTCCTGGACAACGTCACGACCATGCTCTTGCTCACCCCGGTCACCATACAACTGGCTAAGGTGCTTGACATCAAACCAATTCCACTGTTGATTTCTGAGGTGCTGTTTTCGAACATTGGTGGTGCGGCCACGATGATAGGCGACCCACCAAACATCATGATCGGTTCGGGGCTTTCTCCCGACAAGATTGCCAAAGCCGAAGGCGGGCTTTACGCTGAAATGGCTCATTACGGCGTGACGTTCAACGATTTCATCATCGAGATGGGTCCGGGGATTTTGATGTGCGTGGTTCCAAGCTTCATGTTCCTCAAGTGGTTCTATGCCGACGAATTTTCAGGGACACGGATCCGTGATGTCGCTGAACTTGAATCCAAGTACGGCATCAAGGACCAAGCCATGCTGAACGTTGCAGGCATCATTCTCTTCCTTGTTATCTTGAATTTCTTCCTCCACCCCATCACCCACATCGCCGTCTCTTGGATTGCGCTTGTCGGGGCGGTTGTCATGTTGCTGGCGACCGATCGTCATGAACTGGAAGAACCGCTTCACCACGTGGAATGGACCACGCTGCTGTTCTTCGCAGGGCTGTTCGTTCTCGTGCACTCGCTCCAATACATGGGCGTCATCGGTTTCATCGGCGAGTACGTGGAGCGAGCCATCGCCTTCTTCGGCAGCGATACCGGCGACGGGCAAACCGTCCGATTGGCCGCAGCCATTCTCATCGTGCTTTGGGTTTCAGCCATTGCCTCTGCCTTCATTGACAACATTCCTTACACGGCAACAATGATTCCCATCGTCCTCCAAATCGCTCACAACCTCGGCGATTATCTCCTGGGGCCGCTTATTTGGGCCCTGGCCTTTGGTGCATGCCTCGGTGGCAATGGAACGCTCATTGGTGCATCAGCCAACGTTGTGACGGCGGGCATGTCAGAAGAGGCAGGCTATCCGATATCGTTCAATGAATTCTTCAAGGCTGGCTTCCCTATCATGATACTGACGACCTTCATCGTATCGCTTTACATGTTGCTCGTGTTTATTGTCGGCGGAGAGGACAACGCTACCTACATGAAAATCATCCTCGTCGGCATCACCTCGCTGAGCATCATCGGGCAACTTGCACGAGGCCGTAGCAAAGGGAAGACGTTTGCAGAGGCGCTCGTGGATGACGAAATGGAAGGCATCCAAGAAGTGGTCATTGAAGTTGGCAACGTGTTGCGTGGCGGCCAACAAGAAGAAGAGTGAATCCTCCCAACCCGGCGTTGATTTCAAGTCCTTCCGATGCGAGGGGCCAACGGGGCAGGACCATGTTCGAGTGCCAAGTGTGCGGATTGTTATCGCTTGGCGGCACATCGTGCCCGGCTTGCGGCAGTCAGTTGCGCAAAGATCTCTCGATTGAACAAAGCGGCGATGAGGTGTTGCCGACCGAAGTCCCGGGTCTTGACGAGGCGGCCGAAGCTTGGTACGAACTTGAAGGCCTTGAACCGCCATCGGTTGACGACGAGCCGACCGTCCAGCCTGCGATGTCATCACCCAGCACGTTGCCGTTCGGCTACCAAGGCTCTTCCAACGTCTATACGCCAAACCTTCCGTTCGGCATCGGTAGTTTTGCGGACGGCATCCCGTTTGATGCTGCAAACCGAAACGAACCGTCCGCACCTGAGCCAACCCCTCCAGAAGCCGTGGTCGATGCAGTGGAACACACCGCTCCGGAGGCGATAGAGGATACGACGCCAGTGCCGGCAGAAGCAACCCCTGTGGTTGATACCGTTTTGGAGGATGTTTCTTCATCAATGGACGACACGGAGCTTGAATTGCCACCTGTGCCCGAACTGCCAGAGGTGATGATTTCCGACCTTTCGGCGGAAATCAGCGATTTTTTGGAGGTTCAACCTCCGGCGCCTTCTCCAGGCGAATTGATTGACGAACCCGTCAGGCTGTCATCCGCTCGTTTGGTTTCCTCTGCACCCGTACAGGAAGAACCTCCCGTCCCGGACTATTGGAAAATTGATGCACCTATTCCTGATTATGAAGAGATTTACGGCCAAGAGGCCGCTGTCGTGGAGGTTGAGTACGCCTCTCTTCAGGAGGATGTCGTCATCTACGACCACACCACGGATTCTCCAGCGGCTGTTTTTCATTCACCTTTGGAAGCTTCACCGAATTCAACGGCTTCCAGATCGGTCAAACTTCAGTTGCACCCAGCACAGGCGTTGAGTGTTGACACACGAGGCAATCAAGCCATGGCAGAACCGCTTGCAGCAGGGTTCAGGGCGCTCCAGCAGGCCGACTGGTCAGCCGCCGCTCGTTCATTCCAACGCATGGCTGCAGGGATGCCGAACAACCCAGAAGTGTTCAACAACTACGGCATTTCGTTGCTGCAGCGGGCCACCGCCATGCGCACCAGCAACGACGGTCAAGAACAGGCTGTCTCAGAAACGCAGTTCGAGTCTTCAATTCTCGCTCTTCGGGAGGCGGCGAAGAACGCCCCGGCGAATGGCGATGTTCTGGTCAACCTCGCCATAGCGCTCATTGAGAGCGGGCGTTCAGAAAAGGCGCTTGGCATCATGAACGTTCACAACGCTCGTACGCCAAACTCCGCCAAAGGCCTGAACACGGCAGCCGTGGCGATGTTTAACTTGGGCCAACTGTCGCAGGCCGTTGAAACGCTTGGCAAGGCTGGGAACGACGAGATTGCCCGTCGAAACCTTGCGAAAATTGCGCCAAATTGAAGGCATTCAGTCAACCCTTTGAAATTTGGGAAAAAAGAGGGACTGTCCCGCTTTCCCTTGTCCGGTTTAGACCGATTTCTTCTTATATGGGTGGAAGGTCGGATGGATGCTTAGCACCCTGTCATGCCTGTCATGATGGGGGAAGGGCTGAGGAGAATCACCCTCGAGGAGGTGGTTTTCTGTTGAAGCCGAATTGGCATGACTAGATACCGAAGGGTTACTCATATGGTGTGGAAACATACACATGTGATGCTACAACCCAACTGGGGGATCGCTCGGCTCGAGTGCCGATGAAGGTCGTGACAAGCTGCGATAAGCTGCGGGTAGGCGCATGTATGCCTAAGATCCGCAGATGGCTGAATAGGACTTCCTGTTTCTTCGGAAACGGTCGCGTTAGCGATAGGGAACCCACCGAATTGAAGCATCTTAGTAGGTGGAGGAAATGAAATCAACAGAGATTCCGTGAGTAGTGGCGAATGAAAACGGAACAGGACAAGCCGAATCCCAAATCGAAAGAGAGGGAGATGTGGTTGGCAGTCTTTTGTCTAAGTCATGGAAGGAGAACTCGCCTGGAACGGCGGATCCATAGAGGGTGAAAGTCCCGTATCCGTACATGATATGACCACGTGACTGTCACAGAGTAGCATGCGTTGGAAATCGCGTGTGAATATGGGAGGCAGATACTTCCAATCCTAAATACAACTCGAGACCGATAGTTTACAAGTAACGTGAGTGAAAGCTGAAAAGTATCCTTAGCGGGATGTGAAAAGAACGTGAAACCAGTTGGGTACAGGCTGATTGGGCGTGAAAGCGAAGATATGAGCAGCGTCCAGTCGTGCGTTTAGAAAAATGCCCCAGGGAGTCTTGATCATTGGCGAGGTTAAGTGGTTGATCCACGTAGCCGAAGGGAAACCGACATGTCCGCAGCAGTTTACTGTGAGGGACGAAGTGTGCTCGCTTGGAGTCAATGGTGGAGGACCTGAAGCCCGACGATCTATGCCTGGCCAGATTGAAGCCCGTTGAAAGATGGGTGGAGGATCGAACCGTTGCTGATCTGCAAATCGCTCGGACGAGCTGGGTATAGGGGTGAAAGTCCAATCGAGTTGGGCAATAGCAGGTTCCGCGTGAAACTACTCGTAGGTAGACGT
>Ga0160423_10005139_pt1 | contig 10685 bp, 3 predicted proteins | sample CRUFie14St8metaG_FD_108191 | JGI IMG/M metagenome (GOLD analysis project Ga0160423, IMG submission 108191) | Marine microbial communities from the Costa Rica Dome - CRUD Field 142mm St8 metaG | ecosystem: Environmental > Aquatic > Marine > Oceanic > Photic zone | place: Costa Rica: the Eastern... | reverse complement strand
CAAATATAAAAAGCTCTAAAGCATCACCAGCATCAGTTGAAATTACGTTTACAATTGAAGCAGAACGTGACAATAGCAGTCCGGATTATGACGTAAAGCCTCAAAGCGAAGAACTTCCTATTTTAAAAAAAGGAACAACAATAGTTTCAGATACAGGAATAGTTTTTACTTTGCAAGAAGACTTAGATTTTTCTTTTGGATTCACAAAAGAAATAAGTGAAGAAGATGCTGACGGTACTGTTCTAAGCTTATTTTTAAGCAAAAGTGGCTTATGCATTTCTGGTATCGTTGAAGAAGAAATAATAAACATACCAGAAAGCAATACACCTTATTTTGCAAAAGTAGATTTAGAAAGAGATAATATTACTAATATTATAAGTGTTACTGATGAGGACAATAACGAGTATCACGAAGTTGAATATTTAACGCAATCGACAGTATTCAAAAAGGTAAAAGATAGTAATGATGACTATATGACAGTATTACCTGCTACGTATAAATTTGTTAAAGAAGAAAATTTTCTTTCAGGTAAAACTAGTCTTAGATTTGGTAATGGGAATTCAAAGTCACTAAAAAGCAATGCATTTGCAAACACAGAAGACTTACTTCTACCTTTAAAAAACACAGATACAGTAAGTAGAATTAGCTTAGATCCTAGCAAACTTTTAGAATCAGATTCTCTTGGAATATCACCAGCTGGAAAGACATTAACTATTGTTTACAAATACGGAGGAGGAAGTAATCATAATGTTCCTATAGGATCTATAAATACAGTTTTAGGCCAGCCTATTATGATATTTCCAAAATTAAGTATAGAAGCATCAGATTTTGAGACAACAACAGAAAGAGTAAAAGATTCTCTAAGTGTAATAAATAAAAATTCTGCTGTAGGTGGTACTCAACCTTTATCTCTGGATGAACTAAAACTACAGATTCCTAATGCAATTAAAGCACAATCTAGAATTATTACGCACGAAGACCTTCTAACAAGAATTTTATCAATGCCTAGTGATTTTGGCAGAATTAATAAAGCAGTAGCTTTAGATAATCCGTTTACTAGTACGTCTAAAGATTTGTTTGTTGTATGCAAAGATTCAGATGGTTATTACACAGAAGCTAACGATGCAATAAAAACAAATTTATCTACTTATTTAAATGAATATCGATTAATAGGTGACAATTTTAATATTTTAGATGTACCAGTATTTAATTTTGGTATTAAGGCAAAAGTTAAAGTTAAATCTGGTTTTGATATTGAAAGTGTTATATTTGATATTAACACAAGAATTATTGAAAACATGAGATTTGATTTACTAGAAATAGGAAGCCCAATAAATGTTAACGAACTATCTTTACTTATAGAATCTACTGATGGTGTTGATACACTAGTTACACCTAAAAAAGCAATAATTACATCAAAAACTTCTGATGACTCGTTTTTTGACATTGATTTAGCTAAAAGACTTTCTTATAATGATAATTTATTTAATCCTTTTTCTCTTTATAAAGATGGAATTATTAACCCACCAAGAGGAGGATTATTTGAAATGAGATATACATTTAAAGACATATTTATTGTTGCAAACTAAAGGATAAACAATGATTATAATACTTGAGCCAGAAAAAGATACATATGTAACAAATATCAAGACATCAGATAATGATGGTTCGAAGTCAAATGTCGGTCATGCAGCAACATTAGATCTTTTTAAGTTATATAATGAAAACAAAAACCAAAAATCTTGGGCAGCATTTAAATTCACGTCAGGGACAACAATTTCTGATGGAAGTACTTTGGTTTTGACAGATGGAAATGGTGTCACAAAAACTTTTGAATTTGATACAGACGCAAATAATATTACAGCAGGAAGAATAAGAATTGGTATAAATGGTCAAGCAAACAATTCGCAATATGCTTCAATTATTGCTAATGCAATTAATTCTGTTAGTGATTTTGATATTAGTGCATACAATAATTCAAATAATGAATTGATTTTAAAACAGAATAAAGCAGGATCATCTGGAGATACAACATTTACAATTCCTGCTGGCATGGTGCATATAGGGACAACCGCAACAAATACAATAACAAGTTTTGCAAGAATAGATTATAGTGCAGCTTTAATTAAATTTGACCTAAGTACCTTTAAAAGCAACTGGATAACTTTAATAAATGATACAAATAATGACGGTATTGATGAAGACGGTGGTGTAAAAAATGATCTGCCTGGCGCATTTAGAAATTTAAAAGCTGAGCTGGTTTTAAAAGATGTAACAACAGGTATTACTAAACCAAAAAATTACAAGTTAAAAGCTTACAAATTACTTAAAGATTTTGAAGAAGGTATAGGGAAAGATACAATACACTTTTCTGATAAGTTTCTTTCAAATTTTAATAATTTTTCTAGCAACACAGAATGGGAAGTTGCAGACTTTATATCAATTTTAGACGCAGTTGATCTTTCATCTTCTTTTGACGTTGTAAAAGGCAATGAAGATTTAAAATTTGACGTAACAAATTATATTAAAGATGAGTTAGTAAAAAATAGTTTAGACGACAAAGGTTTTCTTATAAAGATCGACGACTTAAATATTTACGATAACAAATCTTACTTTGCCAAAAGATTAGGAAGTAGACATTTAGTTAATAAAAAGCTTGTTCCTGAATTGAGAATTAAGATAAATGATGCAGACTACAACATTCCTGTTGACTCATTTAATAAAAAAAGATACTTAAATAATTTAGAAGAATTTTATCTTTTTAATAACGCAAACGGTATTTTTTCTAGTTTTATTGTTCCAGGTGCTAACTACTCTTTGAAACTTAAAATAAAAAGTAAAGATAACAAAAAAATATTTTGTGTTAAAACAGCAAATAGCACTAGTTCAGAACCTATTGTTAACTTTAAAGGCAATAAATTAACAGGCATTAGAAAAGCCAGTCTTGCAACTTCAGATTTAAGTAAGTTCGATGCTGAAGTTTCTTCTAGAATTATAAACAGCAAGATTGAAGCAAACTATGAGTGGGTATGGAATGACGATAGTGATACAAATTATATAGTAAGTGCAGGAAACTTTATTACTGGTAGAAAATACAAAATAAAAACTTTAGGGACAACAAATTTTAGTTTAATTGGCGGTGATAACAATCCTGCTGTAGATGAGTTTTTTTATGCTACAGGACCTGGTACAGGAACTGGTGATGCTTATGAAGTTGAGCAAAGTATAGTATCACAAAGAGTAGATTTTTATGTTAGCGAAAATTCTAATGAAGAAAAATATGAAAATTTAATATCTACAATTAAAATAAATGAAAATAAAATTATTGCAAATAATTCAACATGCTCAGTTGAAGTTTATTTTGTAGATACAAAAAAAGAATTTAATGCAGTAAAAACACCATATGAGTTACCTAGTGAAAATTTAGGTAATGTATTTTATCAAATATATGATATTGAAACTGACAAAGTACTTGTTGATTATGACGCAGAGTCAAATATAAATGCAACAAAGATGTTTTTTGACGGCGAAAAATATAAATTTAACTTATTTGTACCAAAAGCATATAAACATACAAGAGTAAATTTTAAATTCATGTATGAAGATACAATTACAAAAACAAAAAAGTATATTTTTAATCAAAATTATTCAGTCAGGGTAGTTTAATGGCTTTTACAAGTATTTCAAACAATAACAGCAGTTTATTTGATGTCTCAAAAAATAACTTAAATTTTACAGAAAAGAGTTCTGAAGAGTTAAACGACTTAATTAAATCACTTAATATCTTAAATCCTGAGACACTTTCGCAACAAGATTTATCAAATTTATTACAAAGAATAGACGGCTATAACGGTTTATTTACTACACAACAACTAGAAAACATAGATTATAAATCTTTTAAAAATCACGTTTTTTTTGATTCTGCAGTAAACAAAGTAACAGCATCTTTTGATAGAATACAAAATATTCCTTACGATGAAGATGAACTGGAAAATATAAAATATAACAACAAAACAGATGGATATACTCAATATCTTTTAAAAAATTATTTTCCTAAATCAAAAGGTTATGTTAACTTTCAAGGTACAGAATTTGTAGTAGTTTTTGACGAACAAGGAAAAATATTAAACGACAGTAAAGAAAAAAATACTGGAATATTAAATCCTTTAAAATCAAGATTTTCTTTTGACTTTTGGTTAAATCCCAAAGCTTCAGGATTTACAAATAATCAAATAGTATTTAGTAAAATTCAATACGAAAACAGTAATATTAAAAATGGATTTATATGTTTTCTTTCTGGGACTTCAAGTAGCTGCTATATTAATTTAAAAATATATGTTGAGAAAAAAACTTTTAGCTCAAAAACATTGATAAAAACTGATGAATGGCAAAATATAGTTTTAAATGTCAATATTGATAAAAAAATATCGTTTTTAATAAACGGCAATCCTGTCTCAAGTGATGAAATAATTTCTACTGCAAATGAAATTGGGAAAAAATCTTTTCCTTTAGAATTTAAAAACAAAAACATTCCTCTTACGTTAGGTGGCGTTTTTTATGTTTCTGGAGAAAATATTTTAAATACTTTAGAGTCTTATACACATTTTAAAGGTTACATTGATGAATTTAGAATGTTTTTTAAGTTTAGAAGTAAAGCAATTGTTAGAAAAGAAATGCGCAAAAATATTTTTGCACAAAAAGGTCTTAAACTTTACTTGCGATTTAATGAACCAGGAGGCAATTATACAAACTCCTGTTTAAATATTGATTATTCTGGTAATAAACTACATGGTCTTCATTATATATTAAACGGAAGCACACTAGGAATCATATCAGACACAACTAACTACAAGATCAATAGCAATACTCCACTAACACTAGAAAAACTAGAAAATTCTCCAGTTTTAAATTCTGCTTTTTCTGATATTATTACAAAAAGAACTGCATTAATTAATCTTGCAAAAGAATACGACAAGACAAATCCTAATTTAATCTTTAATTTAATGCCTAAACATTATTTTTTAAATTCTTCTGAGTTTCAAAATTTACCCGTCTATAGTAATGATGATGTTTATGTCACAGGTAATCAAATATCTGTTAATAGCTTAGTAGTTTCTTCTAGCAATTTAACGCCTACAATACCCGCAAATTCTGAACTTGTTAATATTGTTTTAATATGGGCTAAATTTTTTGATAAATTAAAACTTTATATTAACTCTATAACTAATATTCTTAATGTTGATTATGATTCTATCAACAAAGAAAAAATAGTAGGAATGCAAATTCCAATATTATGCAAAACATATGGAATAGAGTTTAAAGAAATACTACCTACTATTACAAAATCAAAACTAAATAAAGAAAACTTGCAGTTTAATGATATAATTTCAGAAGTCAGCATTAGAAAAATTCAAAATATTTTATGGCAAAGATTTTTAATTAATACACAAGATTTTTTAAGGTCGAAAGGTACAATAAAAAGTATACAATCAACATTTAGTGCTTTTGGAATAGATTATTCTAAATTTATAGATATCAAAGAGTATTCTTTTAATAATACAATTACTCAAGATAAAAATTTTAGTTATGAAGAAAAAAAATATTTTTCAGTCGATTTTAGTAATAGATTAAACTTAAATAAAAATCCAAACTTTACAGGAATTTCTGAAGGTTATTCAACAAATAAGCTTTATTTAGAAGTAAATAATATTCAAAATCAAGGACAAAATGGTCTTACTGATGGTGATTGGAGTATTGAATATTACTTTAATTTTAATGATGCTATAAATAAAAATATAATTTTAAATCAAACCAAAGTTAATCAAGATTTTAGTAGTAATGTTAAATTTAACGACATACAGTATCTTTTTGTAACTTCTACAGAGGCTAGTAACGTAAATAGTGCTAATCTTGTAGTAAAATATCAAAGAGAAAATGGAAAAAATACTAGTTTAGGAAATATTACAATAGAAATACAACCTATTTCTTCTAGTTCTAGTTCTAACATTACTTTAACACTTAGTAAAGTTAATATTTTTGACTTTGCAAAGCATTTAGTAATTACACAAAGTCGAAACAGTAATACGTTAACGTATAATGCAACAATATGTGATGTAGGAAATCAAATATCACTAAAAAAATCAATAAGTGACTCTTCAGAAGTTACAATTTCAGATTTTTCTTCAAAAGTTTCATCTAACGAATATACTTTCAAAAGCAACAATTTGCTAAATTTGAGAGTTGGTGATTTTAAATACAACAGTAACAATATGTTAAATAGTATAATTAGTAACAATTCTATCTTTGAAGGTCAAGTTTTAAAAATAAGACTATGGAGCCATAAGTTAACAACACAAGAAATATTATCACATTCAAAAAATATTGACAATATAGGCAAAAAAGACTTAAAACCTTTAAATAGTTTAATTGCAAACTTTAAGTCAAAAATAGACACAAATTTTAATGTTGTTGCAAACACAAGAATATGGACCTTAAAAAATATTGATAATAATAATTCTTGTAAAGTTTATTCAAAAAATCTCACCTATTCTAACGACTTAGTTATAAGAAGTAATTCTATAATGTGTAAAAACTTTAACATTAAATTTGATGAAAATAACTCAAACAATAAAGTTAACGTACTTTCATACGAAAACGAAGAAAACAAAAAACTAACAAATAATTTTAACAGCTTTCCTTCGCAGGAATTACCTATCCAGTTCCAACTGGATAAAACTGATAGAGTTGGTATTGATATGTCTATTGTCAAGTTTATTAATGATGATATTTCAAAAATTGTATCTAGTATTAATGACTTTACTGCAAAAATTTCTAATTCTACAAACATTTACGAGTATCAGTATAAAAATATAGAAGAAGTCAGAAATTACTATTTTGATAAGTTTAGTGATTCTAATTACATAAACTACGCTTCTATTGGAAATGTTTTTAAATATTTTGATAATATAATGTCTTCTATTTTATTTGATATAATACCGAGTAGAGTAAGATTTGAAGGTTTTAATTTTGTTTATGAATCTCATGCGCTAGAAAGACATAAATATGAGTATAAAAATAAACATAGTATAAATACTATTACAGACGAAAATACATTGTCTTTTTCTAGAGATAGCATTTTATCTAGACGAAGTGAAGGTTATAATGTCAATAGAAGTTAATGTGAGATTTAAATGACAAATTTTAATGTAGCACCAACAAGAGTAGATAGAAATATAATATTTTCAGAGCACATTGATAGCTTTTCTATTCACACTAATAGCTTTAATTTAGATAATAATGATATAGAAAAAAAAGTTTATAAAAATAATGTTTTTTTAAACGGAAAAAAAAGACTTCTGTCTATATCACTATACGTTGGATTTAACTCTTCTTTTACAAGAAATCAAATCTTAAACTCTGATATCTATTTGAACGATAGAAAAATAAAAAACGATGGCTTTACAGCATTTAATGACAAAAAAGACTACAAAGGAAATCCTTTTGAAAGTAACATGAATCCTTACAAAAAAGTAGTTACATACGGTATGGAAAATCCTGACGATCTTTTTGATAATATTGCAAATCAACCTTTTGAAGATATGGATAACATTGAAAATATTGACGAATATTTTAATATTCCAGATAAAATATCATATCCTAGATATTACAATTCATATGCACTTTCAAGACTAAATTCAAATATTAGCGTTTTTGGCACTTTAGAATCAGTTGACGGAGGTTTAACTACTGAACTTCCTTTACAGGGATTAAAAGTTGAAATTATTAAAAATGGTATTGATGCAAGAAAAAGACAAGTTAATATATCAAATAGAATATCAAAAAGAGAACTTCAAGATCCTAGCAAGAATAAAATAGAAAGTTTTATGGATGATATTGTTGAAGATTTACCAACTAATGACGTCCCTATTTTAGTAAGAAACTATGAATATAAAAATACTGTATTTAACGGTAAAACATTTATAACTTTAGATACAAGTACTAACTCTAACAGTAACTTTGCTAGATTAACAAATACAGCTCATTATTATAATGATGATGACTTAAAAATTATACCGTTTAATGACGCAAGAGAAGTAAACATACAAATATCAAGCTATGATGATGAAGATGTATTCAGTATGTCTGGAAATGACAATAATATGATAAACGGTGGTTTACCAGAATCAATTGCTTTTATAGGAGATTTGTTATAAATGAGCAAAATTAACAAAAAACAAAGTGCTTTTGTAGAATCAGCTATTATAAGTGTGTCTGCTAATTCTTCTAATAATAAATATACTGTTACTTTTAGAGCTATTGCAACTCAAAGTTGGTACTTAGTATATAAAAACAGTATTGATATATTAAAAAGCTTTAAACAAGGACAAATTTTAAATGTAAGTTTAGTTAAGTTTTATGATTCTGCAAATTCTAGTTTTGTTCAAATACAAAATGTCAATACAAAAATAACTAATGTAAATTTTTTAAATTATGATAGCCAAAAAACAATAGATATAACAGTAGAAGTTGATTCTCCAACAAGCATAGCAAGTAATTTTAACTTTGACTCAAGTAATGTAAGTAATAAAATTACATTTTCAAAAATTGGTGCAGGATCATTAAAAAGTAACAGTAACTCTGGAAGTCTTTCAAAATCTTTGAAGTCAAGAATTGTAGAAGAAAATTCTACTGAAGGTACACTTCCAGCTTCAGTAATAACTACTGGAAAAGTACTTCAAAGTTTTAAACATAATTTTAACGACACAAATGTTATTGATTTTTCTGTACAAAATAACGTAAATGTATCATTAGGCTTACCTTTGAAGCAAACAAACGTAACAGATAAATTTTATATTACTACAGCACCTTATTTATTAGACACATCACATCCAGGCTATCAGGCAACAATTTCAACTTCTAGTAATTCATTTATTGAAAATTTTGATTTAGATAACACAAAAATTTTAAGTACACCTAATAATATTGGAAGTATATCAGACCACATTAAAGTTTCAAGAAAAGTATATAAAGAGGATCTAGACAGTTCAATAAAACAAAAAAGATTTGAAGAGCAATTTGTTCCTTTTAATGAAAGCGATTATTATTTTGACGAATCTGATACTAGAGAAGATTCAGATTTTTATAATCAAACAATTGATGCAGATGCAAATAAAAACTACAACTTAGGTGAACAAAAACAAATAAAAATTGTTTTAGATTTCAAAGGTAATGGTGAAGATCATAACAACTTGCATCTTTTAAATACAAAATTTTCTTTTATAAAACCTGACGTTTCTGCATCTAAAGGCGACTTTACAACATCTTCTAATAAAGATACAATATATGATACAAAATATTTAAATTTCTTAAAAGGAAGTACGGCTGACTCATATAGTTCACATCATATGCCAACTGCTTACTGGAACAATAAACTAAATAGATGGAGCTATCTTGATGCAGGTACTGATGATGTTAATTTTTTAGGTGCTAAAATACCTGATACTAATACAAAAAAGCAGATACAGAAAAACTTTATATTTACTTCAAACAATCTGGAAACAAGTATCATTAATACAAGTTATTATAGAGATTTTATTGGTCTTTACTACAATAAGCCTTTATTGACAACACCAGGATTTAGAAATGATGGTAGTTTTTTAGAAAGTAACACTTCTAATAAATATAACAAATCTATGCTTTCTCAAATAACAGATACATATGGCTTTCCTTATAAAGCAAACTGGCAACCTACTGATGATCATTTAATTGATATGTCAAAATATTTATCAAAAGACTTTCTTTTGGAAAAAATGATTATTAAAGGAAAGTATACTTCAAAAGGTGAAATGCCTGTTAAAAAAGGTAATTTTTATAGTGGATATTCACAAGCTGGAAGTACATCTTCAGACTTAAATACAATAGACAAATTTAACGAAGACTATTCTTTTAAAGATGATAATACAGATTACCTTTCTAATTCAGTAACTTTTTTCTTATTAAACGAAACTAAAAATCAAAATTATTTAGATCAAAATATAAAAATAGAACCTATTCAACTTTATTCATATTTGTTAACAGATAACGTAAACTCTGGAACTTTTAGTGCTACAACTGGAAAAAAATTGGATGATTATCTAGGAGATTTTCAGACATACGAGTCTTATAATAATACATTAAATATAAAGTCTTATATCGCAGAAAATAATACTTTATATAGTTTTGATGATTATAATAATCTTAATATAGACACAAAAAGAGTTGTAAGTTTTTCGAAAAATAGATTTCATTATTTAGATTCAGCTTCTTCAAATGATACAGACAAAATTGATAATCTTTATTATAAAAGTAGATCAGCGTGGACAAGTTCAAACTTTGCTGAAAATTTAAATGTTAACTCAAATTTATTAGCAAAAATTAAAAAAGAATCTGAAAACAATATTTTTAACACTGACTCTAGTAGAGAATTAGTAACTTATTCTAATATGCTTATTACTAAGAAAAACTCTTCAGCTTCAAATCTTGATGACAGACTTTTAAAAAATATAGACTTACATGAATTATCAACAACTTCAAATACGTCATCTATGCAAATTAATCAAGATACACCAAAAGAATTTACAATAAAAAGCTTTTGTAAAAATAATAATACTTTTAGTGAATATACAGATGAGTCTGAAGTAAAAATT
>Ga0160423_10005138_pt1 | contig 10686 bp, 12 predicted proteins | sample CRUFie14St8metaG_FD_108191 | JGI IMG/M metagenome (GOLD analysis project Ga0160423, IMG submission 108191) | Marine microbial communities from the Costa Rica Dome - CRUD Field 142mm St8 metaG | ecosystem: Environmental > Aquatic > Marine > Oceanic > Photic zone | place: Costa Rica: the Eastern... | reverse complement strand
GCATCATATAATCTAGTTCTGTTAAAGAATAACCTAACTCGTTTACCAATTGAAAGTTCACTCTGTAATAGTTTTCGAGTGTCTCGTGAGAAAGTCCTACAAAAAAAAATCTTCTAATCCTCTTAGTCGATGTGTGTTCTCTGCTCCACATGACTCACATATAAATTCAACACTCTGTTCTAATTGCGGTAGATTGTTAATAAACTGAGTGAGTTTTTCAAATTGAGATGCATTCAACGAGTCCAAGAACTTTTGCTTTTCAGACATAGACTCGTCTTTCATTGAAATGCGTTCCTCATCTGTAATCAACCCAATCATACAGCTAATAATGAACTTCATAATAGTTTCAGTTTGATTTGACTTTTTGTCAATTGTTGCAAACAATTCTGTATAATTAGGATATTTCATTTCTAGAGAATATTTGTCTGTTAGTTCAATCACAATTTCTTTTTCAATATTCTGAGGTGGCTCAATTGCTCCAAGATCAACTGATACTTTGTTTTGATGTTCACATTTCTCACATTTGATTCTTACATCAGCAGTTTCACCAACAGACTTAGCTCTAACTTGTGTAAACATATAATCAATATCAAAGCTGGGTAACTCTTTCAATTCAACTTCAGCGTCTATACAAGCGTTTAATGTATTTAACATTGCTTTCAAAATCTGATCTTTATCTTCAGATTCAAAAGCGATTAGTAGTACTTTTTGTTCCTTCACCAGAAATGGTCTAAAACTTACCTTCTGTTGTTTTGAAGGAATAATCATTTCATATTCAGGATTTTCATTCAATAATGGTAAAGCCATTACAACTCCTATAATGCAGCATTAATTAATTGATTAGACCCAATACCCACACTCAGTTGAACTTGTCTATCGTATTCACTAACTGGATACCAATTTGTAAATGCCATAGCCACGCTATATTGTACTAGGCCATCTAATTCGTTGTTAAGATTTATCTCGTTGAAAGTAACAGGGAACGCATCTCTAAGTTCAACACCATAAACACTATCAGATCCAAGATTCAAACTAAATCTTAACGGTCCTAGATTAGCTTTCAAATTGACAAATGGTCTCTTCAGTTGATGAATACGAACAGGTCTTTGATAATCATTTTTGTAACCTACGATCATGTTTTCTTCATCGAGGATTGTTTTTCTCCATCTATCAAAATATTTTTTCATACTGTAATCGTTCACCATTAAAAATGTAAATGAAGCTTCTGTGACAGCATAACCATACGCAACTTTTTCAAACTCCATATTGATTTTACGATCGTGAGTCAGTACTTGTTTACCAGGTAATGTAGCACTAGTGCACAATATGTTGGCTTCTGAGGTATCTCCAAACGCTGGAAGCTGAACAAGAAACTGATTAGCTCGAGCAAGACCACCTTTAGCTGATATTACTGCCTTTAAGTCTTCGATAGATGACATTACATCTTCCTTCGTGAATCTCTATACACTGTTGAAGTTCCTGCTCCTCTAAAGTCGGCTGTTGGAAGAAAAGTTGCAATCTCCCACTCAGGTTTGTCAACAAGTGCGAATCTACTTCTAACGTGTTTTGTTAAATATCTATGAATGGTGGGCTTGATAAATTTTTCTGAAACCTCGCCTTCTCCAAGGAGAGCATCTAAGGCCTTTGCCCTAACAACTGGAGGAAGATAATGAAGATTCATTCCATAAAATCCACCTGGTGCTGGGCCCATAATGATGACAAGAGGAAACGCATCATAGTATGGTAGTGTATCTTTATACTTAGCATCATAGAAGAACATGTACATCTCTCCAAAGGGAGCTGTTCTAGGTCTATTCTTTAGATCTATTTCATCCTCCTGCATCAAAGAAACACGATTCACTCTTCCTAACTGAGCAGCTTTTTTTCGAAACCATTCAATAGATTGCTTCGTGCGAGGTGTAATGCCAGCACGGAAAGCCTCTATTTCTAATTGTTGGAATAGATTACTCATGGAAGTATTTATATCTATTTTTTACGTTTTTTTCTGTAAGGTGTCATTCGCTTCAAAGGTTTAAGTTTACCTGGTACAGGCTTTTGCAATAGCTTCATCTCTTGTAAGGTCTTCTCCGTCCAGATTTGAAACTCCCATCCTCGGTCCTTACAGTATTCGTTTGCAGCTTCCCACTTATTCATATTTTTTACATAAGTCAAACTTTCAGATATGTACCGCTTAGACTTATTCGGATTCTTTGGAGGTGTTGTTTCTTTCTCAGGTTTGATCTCAACTAAGATAGTCTTATCTGCCATCTCGATAAAGATATCGGGAAAATATCGGTGATACCTTTTGTCGACATCATAGTAGTATGGAATGATAAGTTCTTCTGAGCTCCATCGTTTTACTTTAGGATTAGAGTCACACCAACCAAAGACATGCTTCTCCCAAAGTGATCTGTAAATCACATTAGTATGATCGCCTTTATACTTGCCAACATTGACTACTTTGTATCGTCCAGAATATGCCATTTTCAGTTATAAATAGGATTAGTCTGTTTTTATTTATTAAGGAAAAAATTATGCCCAATGGTCCTTATACTTATCCTCTTGCAATGGAAGATAGATTACCTACCCGTATTACATTTCAAGCCATGGAAGTAGATCCTCCTGAATTTACTGCTGGCGATAGAGCTGGATATGTAAACGGTAATTCTTTTACTGATTTGTTCTCCACAAGTGAGGCAACACGAATTCGTACAGCAGATAAGCTAGTTAATTCTGCTGGTGATGTAGGTATAAAAGGATTGGAAGTAAGTGAAAGAACTGGTGAAAAAGTTTCATTATATTTAAATTTACCATTTCAAGTTAATGATGAATTTTCATATAATACAAATGCTCTTAACATAAGTGGAGCAGCAGCTTTAAACGAATTAGAAGCTGGAGGTGGTGCTATAAGTGCTGCAGCAAAAGGTGTTATTGAAGGTTTTTCAAATATAACTAGTTTGTTTGGTAGTGGATCAGCATCTATAGGTGCACGAATAGCAATATCAAGATTAGCTAACAGTCCTGCAGGATTTCTTGTACCAGAAGGAATACGAAATGCTATTGGACTGGCAGCTCGAGTTACTATCAATCCCAATCTTAGAACAACCTTCGATGGTGTACAAATTAGACAGTTTGAATTTGCATTTAAATTTTTACCTAAAAGTGGAGATGAAGCTAGAGAAGTTAAAAATATTATTAGATTTTTTAGATTCTACGCATACCCAAGAGAAATATTACTCGGTAAAGCAGTCCCAATTGGATTCGATTACCCAGACATGTTCAAAATTAAATTACAGTCAAACTTAGGCGGCACATTCAAAAATATTGGAACACCAATTAAATTATCGTATATAAGAAGTGTCCGTAGCATTTATAATCCAACTCAACAAACATTCCATGCTGATGGTGAGCCTGTTGAAATTGATTTACAGCTAGCTTTCGTTGAATATAAGACTCTGGCCAAGCAAGATGTTATGGCAGAAGGGACTGAAGATTTTTATGATATTAATACTAAGAAGTCAGAAAAAGATTATTTTGATGAAGGAGATATATCAGGTCCCGATCCAGTAAGAGGAGAGCTGCGATAATGTCTAACTTTTTCCAATATTTTCCGAGAACAACTTACAAGTTTGGGGATGAAACAACAGATGATGTAATACAAAATCTTGCAATTTATGCCGATATAGTTGATCAAGTTAAAGATGAACGATCTACATATATGGATTACAATATTGTTGAGAATGAAAGACCAGATCAAGTTTCATTTAAGTTGTATCGTACTCCTAACTATCACTGGACATTCTATCTTCTCAATGACAAACTACGTGAACAAGGCTGGCCTGTTACAAGAGCAGCTGTGCTTGCTAAGGCTAAAAAAGATTATCCCAATACAGTACTAAACACAAGAAGTAATCTGGGTGCTGTCAAGGGCTTTTTCAAAACTGGTGATAGAATAGCAGGAAGATCCTCTGGTGCTAGTGCTGACATTATTCACAGACGATTAGACTTTGGCCAGCTTATTGTAAGTAACATAACTAACGGTCCATTTACCGCTGGTGAATTGCTTGAAGTTCAAGGCACGAATGATGTCATTACTTTGGAAACATCAGTGTCTGAATTCAATGCTGCTCATCACTTCGAAGACGGAAATAAATTTATTACTGATTTAGGATTTGATTCTGCTAATGCTGCTGTCCCTGGTCAATTATTATCGGGTTCACTATTAACTGAAGTTACGTTTTTAGAAAGATTACACAATCAAAATGATAATTTAAAACAGATTCGTGTTTTCAAACCTGACACTATCAAACTAGTTGTTGATGCTTTCAGAGAGGCAGTTGCTAGCTAATGCCTTCTCCTACATCAAGAAATCAACCAGCTAACGTATCAGATTACATTTTTGATTCAATTATATTGGAATCAGAACGTATGGATTTTGAGATAGATTTAAGTAGAGCTACCACAGATGTGGAAATCTTTGAATCACTTGATCGCCCATATCTGACGGGAACATTAGTGTTGGGTGATAATAATAACCTGATCCAGGGTGTAGATATTTTAGGTGGAGAAAAAGTAACAATCACGATTGTTGGAACACACTCAACTTCTGAAAAAATTAAAAAGACCTTTTACATTGATGAGATAATGTTTAGTAGAAAGGGTGGTGACCATACAGAAGTTGCAGGGTTCCATTTGATTGAAGACATTTGTTATATCTCAAACTTATACAATATTAGTAAGTATTATGATGACACTTCATTTAATATTATTGAAAAGATAGCTAAAGAATATTTAGGAAAAGAAATTGCAACGAAAACAACTCCCAAAGAATCTAACACTGTGATTATTCCTAACATGGAACCGCTTACAGCTATGAAATGGATTGTAGGAGGAATGTCTACAAACGAAGGATACCCTTTCTATTTGTTTTCAACTCTAGCTGCTGATAAGTTAGGATTGTATGATTTAGGGACATTGATAAGCAATCAATCTATCAACGATGACTTCCCATTCAGAAACTGGCAAGCAGCAGCTAACTCTGATAATTTTAAAGTTGGTCAACGTGCTATTAAAGACTATCGTTTCGAAAAATCAGAAAACTTATATAAGTTAATTAATCTAGGATTTTTTGGAGCAGAGTATGAGTTTCTTGACACTCTTACAAACAAAAAGAATAATACAACATTAGATATTATTAAAGATTTGATAAAACCATTAGCTACTAGTTTGTTACCTAGAGACCAGAGGAATCCAACTCTAACTCCAGCATTCAAACATGAAGGTAAATCATTTAACGAATATAAAAGTGTCAAGAAAGTTAGTATTGGAGGATCCAATGCATTCAGAACTGCTACTCAATTTAAAACGTCATACAGTGAAAATAAAACAACTGCTGGCTACAAAGCTGGTGTGATTGCTGATGCTATGCATAACATTTTGCAAAAGACACCTTTAACAATTGTTGTCAACGGTTTAGAATTTTTGGCAACTCCTGGACACCATACAATTGGTAATAACGTAACAATTGAGTTTTTAAGATCACAAGTAAATACTACATCTAATGACGATCACTTAGATACAAAAAAATCTGGTAAGTACTTAATATATGCAACCAAACATATGTTCAAAAAAGAAAAGTATGATGTACAAATTACTGGAGTTAAACTTGCAAATATGGATATGAAATGAATAACTTTTATGGTGATAACACTAGATGGTTCATAGGGGATGTAAAAAGCGTCGACGATCCTTTAGAGCTTGGCAGGATTCAGGTTAGGATCCATGGTATCCACTCTGAAAGTCAAATTGATATTCCAGATAAAAATTTACCTTATGCGCAAACAGTAGTTCCTATAACAGAAGGAGGTACAAAGGGTATAGGAAATAATCTTGGAATCAAAGTTGGAGCGTTAGTGTTTGGGATCTTCTTGGATGGGAAGGATTCACAACTTCCTCTCATTCTAGGGTCAATGCCCAAGTTTGAAGATGATTCTCCTGGAGGTTTATCAACTAATCAACTAGCTCGTGGAACAAACACATTAGCAGATTTGAAAAAAGCAGCTGGAACCGATCCAGATATTGTCACGGACGAACTATCATTAGCTCCATCTCCTTATGCTGCTGTGTATCCAAAAAACAATGTACATGCTTATGAATCTGGACATGTTATCGAAATAGATGATACACCAAATGCTGAACGAATTCATATCTTTCATAAGTCTGGTACATTTGTTGAGATGCATCCCAATGGAGATGTTGTTACACATATGAAGAATGGTTTCAAGACTGTAACAGGTAATGATAAACTTCATGTAACAGGAACTATGGATATGGTCATCGATGGAAATATGAATGTTAATGTTGTAGGTGATGTAGCTATCAACGGAGCTACAATTAATCTGAATAGAGGTACACAAGGCGCAGCTCGTATTGGAGATACAGCTGATACTGGAGATGAAGGTACCGGTAGTCACTTTGATGTCAACTCTCCTGGTACTAACATTATTGAAACTGGTTCCGGAACCGTATTCATTGGTGACTAACGTATAAATAGGTCAAAAGGATTTTACAATGCCAGCAAAAGCATATTCTTTAGAAGATGGTAACTTATCCAATAAACCTATTATTACGTCTCAAACAAAGACGTATAATGATATTGATTTAAGTTTTAAAAAGAAAACAACGGGTGATGTATTTAAGAAAACAGATGCAGCTGCTGTAAAGCAATCAATTAAAAACATTCTCTTGACAAATAGACTAGAGAAACCTTTTAATCCAATTTTTGGTGGTGACTTAGGAAGATTTCTTTTTTCGTTGGATACAGAATTTGATGAAGATGATGTAAGAGATAGAATCATTACAGCTGTATCCAAATTTGAGCCAAGAGCATCAGTCAGAAGAGTTAATGTTGAGATTGCTCCTGATTTCAATTCAGTACTGGTTGATGTAGTTTTCCAAATACTTGCAACAGAAGAACAAGACACTTTAACAGTATCCTTAACGAGGTTAAGATAAATGGCTATAATAAGATCTTCCGATCTTGATTTTGATACAATCAAGACAAATTTAAAAACATATTTTCAAAAGCAAAGTGAATTCAATGGCTATAACTTTGAAGGAGCTGGTCTTTCGAATATTCTCGATGTGCTTGCATACAATACCCATCTAAATGGTCTTATTGCTAATCTTGCTATCAATGAATCATTTCTCAATTCTTCTCAGCTTAGGTCATCAGTTGTATCGCACGCTGAAAATTTAGGATACTCACCTAAATCAAAAACTGCTGCTGAGGCAACTGTTAATCTGTCTTTGGACACAACAGACACAGCAACTGCTGTAGTGACAATTGATAAGTTTGCAACATTTACTGGAGTAGCTGAAGGCGTAACATTTACCTTCCAAACCCTCGAAGACGTTAGTGCTGTCAATGACGGTGCTGGAAACTTCTCTTTTCAGACGGGTGCTGGAAGCACTTCTATTCCTATTACTGAGGGATCTGTAATAACCAAGACATTTATTGTAGGTGAAACTACTGAAGATCAAGTTTATGTAATTCCAGATCCTAACTTAGACACAAAAACTTTAGCTGTCGAAGTATTTGATACAGTTACATCTTCAACTTCAAATACTCACAATAACATTAATGATTCAGTTAGAATTGATGCTGACTCAAGAGTGTTTATTGTTAGAGAAACACCTAATGGATTCTTCGAAGTATTATTCAGTGACGGTAAGGTGTTAGGAAAAGCACCAGAAGCTGGAAACAAAATTGAAATCAAATATATCTCAAGTAATGGAGCTGATGCAAATGACATCAGTACATTTGAAGCAGAATCGGTTGTAAGCGTAAGTGGAGTTAACTATTCTTTAGCTGTTACAACTGTTTCTAATTCAGCAGGTGGATCAGATAAAGAAACAATTCAATCAATTAAGTTTAATGCACCAAACAACTTTACTTCTCAACAAAGAATGGTAACATCAGAAGATTACACAGCTCTAATAAGTGAAAGGTTTTCATCTGTTATTGATGATGTAGCAGCGTGGGGAGGAGAAGATAATATTCCTAAGGAATTTGGAAAAGTTTTCGTGAGCTTAAAGTTTAAAGATAACATTTCAGATTCTGTACAATCTAATACGAAATCAAAGATTGTAAGTGAGCTATCTGATAATTTAGCGATCATGTCAATTGATACTGAATTTACAGATCCTATAGATACGTTTCTTGAAACTACAACAACATTTAATTTTGATCCAGATCAAACAAGCTCATCTCTAGAAAATATGCAATCATTAGTAGATACGGCTATTGCTGATCATTTCACAAATAAGTTAAACAGATTCGATTCTGTGTTTAGAAAGTCTGTTTTACTAACAACCATTGATGGTCTGTCTCCAGCAATCCTTGATTCGGGTATGACAGTAAAAATGCAGAGGCGTCTTTCTCCTACTCTTAATACAGTAAAAAATTACACAATTACATATCCTTCTGTTCTTGCTGAACCAGATGATGTAAATGTGATAATACAGAGTACTAGATTCTTGTTTAGTGGTGGTGTTGAGTGCGTCATAAAAAATAAGTTAGGATCAAACATTTTACAAGTTTTTAACAATGCAACACAAGATATATTACAAGATAATGCTGGCACATATGATACATTTACAGGAACAATTTCACTTGTTGGTGTAAACATTGAATCTATTGTTGGAGGAGATACTATTAAGTTCACGGCTGTTCCTCTTAATGACGATACTATTAGACCTCTAAGACAATATGTTTTACAACATGATGCTACTGTTTCAGCATCTGCTGGTACACAAGATTTCCAAAACACTAAAACAACAATCTAATGACTCATTCGCTCAAAGATCTAAACAGAAGAAATATAAACTTCAATGTCAATGATGTAAGCAGTCTGTTACCCGAACATTATCAGACTGAATATACTGTTGATTCAGGATCTCTTACAAAACTTCTTGAACTTTATTATGATTTTTTAGACAGTACTAGTGATTTTGCTTTTAAACGTGAGATCAATGAAGTATTCTCATCACGAGATGTAAGTCAAAATGATACTGAGTATCTGGATCAAGTTATTTCTGAAATAGGTAATGGATTAACTTCATCTGAATTCTTTGACAATCCAAGATTAATGGCCAGATTATTACCGTTGTACTATAAGTCAAAAGGTAGTACAGTAGGTACAGAAGGATTCTTTAGAGGATTTTTTGGTGAAGAAGTTGAAATAGAACATCCTAAAGATCAGTTATTGTATGTTGGAGGGATTGATAGTAGCGGCCGACAAGGCATAATTGGATTTGAGAATCAGTTTAGAATTGTAGACAACGGTGTCTTTCAACTATTTTCTGTTTTAATTAAATCAGGTATATCAACTGTTGACTATGAGGTGCTTTATAAGAAGTTTGCTCACCCAGCTGGATTTAACTTTGCCGGCCAACTTCAAACTGACGGTAAAGGAAATATTATACTTTCTGGTGAAGGCGTCAATCCTGTCGAATCAGATGAACCGGGTCTTGTTATTGTATCTGAAGGAACACAAACTATTGTAACTCAGTTTACTCAGATGACAGCATTGTTTGATTCTGGTACTGGAGGAGATCCAAATACTACGGGTGTGTTCAGATCATCGCTTGATGATAATATTGATAAATATGCAAACATTTCAGCTGCAAACCTTAACATAGCATATAAAACAATCCGCGAACTGCTTAATGTAAACTCGTTTACATTTGATGATAGTGACAAAGGAATAGATGCTACAACAGCTAGAATAGACATGTCGTTTGCCACAGAAACAATGGATAATGATATGTTTACTAGATATTTAAGTGACTCAGCGATATAAATAACATAAGTAAACTACAGGAAAAATAATGACTAGAGAAAATATTAGCATTGGTAGTTCTGCAAATGATGGTACTGGGGATACTCTCAGGACAGCTGGTGATAAGATCAATTCTAACTTTGCAGAAGTATATGCCCATCTAGGTGGTGGTGATAGTAGTAATCTATCTGCACAAATAAGTCTCGAAGATTCTTCATTGGTGTTTGAAGGAAACGCTGCTGATGGGTTTGAGACAAGATTAAGAGTTACCAATCCAACCCAAGATAATATCATTACTTTTCCTGACTCTACAGGTGATGTTGTTCTTACCACAACAGACCAAACAGTTGCTAGAAAAACATTGGAAAGAGTTTCATTCAGTGGAAGTAATATATCTGCAAACGGTACAGCTGATTCTGATGCTACATTTATTGTTGGTAACAAAGCTACAGCTCTTGCTGTTGCACTCGATGATGGTAGTACTCACGGTGAGATAAAATATTTTGCAAATAGAAAAGCTGGAGCCATGACTGTAACACCTTTAAATTTTACTTTGGGTACTTCTTTCACAGTAAAACAAAACGGAGCAATTCAATGTATCTGGGATAGTGGTGAGCCTGCTTCAATAGGTAGCGGCAAGTGGTTCTTACTTGGTTTTGATTCTGCGACCGATTATATCTCAATCAATGTATAGGAAATAAAAAATGAGTGCGGTAATATCTGATACTACAAGAAGAATTTATGGAGACCTCTTCTTAAACGAAGTTCAAACTACTACTGATTCAGATCAGTATTATATTGGTATTGGAAAGTCCGATATCTATAATGCAACTGATACTACAAT
>Ga0160423_10005137_pt1 | contig 10687 bp, 7 predicted proteins | sample CRUFie14St8metaG_FD_108191 | JGI IMG/M metagenome (GOLD analysis project Ga0160423, IMG submission 108191) | Marine microbial communities from the Costa Rica Dome - CRUD Field 142mm St8 metaG | ecosystem: Environmental > Aquatic > Marine > Oceanic > Photic zone | place: Costa Rica: the Eastern... | reverse complement strand
GCCGGCGAGGACGTAACGGCCGGCGGGAGGAGGGAGCGACCGGGTACGGGAGCGCACGAGAGCAAAGCGGGTGGTGGTGGGGGGGGGTGCTCATGGCGGGGCGCGGTGACGGAGACCTGCTTCGTGCGCTGGAGGACCCGAATTTGGTGGTCTCCCTCTCGGATGGGGAGCTGAGGAGGCTGGCCGAGCTGCGGGGGTTCCGGGGTGACTTGACGTCCGCCCCGCGAAAAGACCTCGTCTCCTTTTTGCTCACGGCCGGGGGAGGGCAACAACAACAACAGCAACAACAACAGCAGCAGCTGAAGCGGCCGGTGGGCCGAGCGGACGCCTCGCGGCGCAAGGCCCTCCTCATCGGGATCAATTATCGAAGGACCTCTCAGGAGTTGGGAGGGTGCATTACGGATACTCGCTATATGAATTACTGCCTCACCCAACGCTTCGGGTTTCACGCTCAGGAGGAGGTTTTGATGCTGAACGAGGACCAGAAGAATCCGTTCCAACAGCCTACGAGGGCAAACGTTTACAGAGCCATGGAATGGCTGATGACGGGGGTGAGAGCCGGCGATTCTCTTGTGTTCATGTACTCGGGCCACGGTGGTAAGTATCATAACTCTCTCTCTCTCTTTAGCGCGCGCTGACATCCTCGTCTCGCCTCTAACAGGTCAGGTAAGGGACTTCACAGGTGAGGAGGTCGACGGCATGTGTGAGACGATCTTGCCGCTGGACCACTCAACGGCAGGGCCCATCTTGGACAAGGATCTGTACCTTTGGATGGTGAAACCGTTGCCAGCAGGAGCGCGTTTGTTCGCGCTTTGTGACTCCTGCCACTCCGGTAAGTATCAGAACTCTCTCTCTCTCTCTCTCTCTCTCTAGCGCGCTGACATCCTCGCCTCGCCTCTAGGCACCATCCTCGATCTTCCCTACGCGTTCGCGCCTCCTTCGGGTAACACCCAAGGCGGCGGCGGCTGGCCGCAGAGCCCTTGGAGACCCGCCGCCAACTTCTTCAAGGGAACGTCCGGAGGGGATGCAGTCTGCATCTCGGGTTGCCGCGATGATCAGACTTCTGCAGACACAAAGGCATTGTCCGGCAGTGCCACCACGGGGGCCATGCTTTATGCTTTCGTGAAGGCGGTTGAGCACGGGACGGCCAGGACGTACGGGGAGTTGATCATTTCGATGAGGAACATCATTGAGCAAGCTCTGCGTCACGGGATGGACTGGGGCGCTCTCGCCTCCGCAGGGGTATCGACGATGATCTTTGGCCCCGTCGTCGGGATGGCGATGGCAGGCCCAAGGCTCGCGACGTCCTTTATGGGAGGAAATGTCCAGGTGCCTCAGCTCTCGAGCGACAAGGCGTTCGACCTGAGGAAGCCCTTCTCGCTTTGAGGGGGGGCAGAAGAACGGAGTTTTAGAATTGAACAATCTCTCTCTCAATTATATTTTTAACCGTAAAGAATTTTGTTGCCTCAGATGTCAAGAACGATCCTGGCCGGGTCCTCCACCACCTCCTTGATCCTCTTCAAGAACGTCACGGCCTCGCGCCCGTCGATAAGCCTGTGGTCGTACGTAAGAGCGACGTACATCATGGGCCTGGCCTCGATCTTCCCGTCGACCACCACGGGCCTCATGTTCGTGGCGTGCATTCCCAGGATGGCGCTCTGGGGGGCGTTGATGATCGGCGTGGAGAGCAGGGAGCCGAAGACGCCGCCGTTCGTGATGGTGAAGGTGCCGCCCGCCATGTCGTCAATGGAGATGGTGCCATCTCTCGCCTTCTGGCCGAGCGCCGCGATGGATTTCTCGACTCCAGCGAAGCTCAGGTTGTGGGCGTCGCGGAGCACGGGGACAACGAGGCCCTTGGGCGACGCGACCGCGACGGAGATGTCGACGTAGTCCTTATAAATAATATCGTCACCGTCGATCACCGCGTTCACCGCGGGGACCTTCTGCAGGGCGTCCGCGGAGGCCTTGACAAAGGCGGACATGAACCCGAGCTTCACGCCGTGCTCCTCCATGAACGTGTCCTTGTACTTCTTCCTGAGCTCCATCAAGTTGGTCATGTCGATCTCGTTGAACGTGCTCAGCATGGCGTACGTGTTCTGGGCTCCCTTCAGCCTCTCCGAGATTCGCTTGCGCATCCTCGTCATCGGCACGCGCCTCTCCCTCTTCCCCTGGGACGCGGGGGCGGTGGTGGTCGTGGAGGGGGCCTTTGGGGCGGCAGGCTTGGCGGCGGCGGGCTTGACCGCAGCCTTGGGCGCCTGGGGCGGAGGTGGAGGGGGCGCGGCGGCCTGTGCGGCCGGCTCCTCGGCTGCCGGTGCGGGAGCTGCCGGCGCGGCGGGCTCCTCGGCCTTTGGCGCCTCCGCTCCCGCGGCCCCAAGCTCAACCTTCGCCACCGGCTGGCCCACCACGACGGTGTCCTCCTCTGCGACGAGGATCTCCTGGACGACCCCGGCGCCCGGCGAGCGGATGTCAATGGTCACCTTGTCGGTCTCCACCTGGACGATGACCTCGTCCTCGGCAACGGCGTCGCCCGCGGACTTCTCTATCGTAGCAATGCTCCCCTCCGTAATAGAGTCTCCCATCTCCGGAACGGAAACGGTGACGGAGGAGTAATTGGCCGCGCAAGCCGACCGGACGCCGAGGCTAGCGAGCCAGTTGGAGGTCGGGTTCGCCGTCCTCGTCGCTCCAAGCGCGGCACCCGCGGGCTCCAGGCCCCTGAGCCCCGCCAGAGAGCCAAAGAGCCTCCTCGCGCTCGTCTCGTTCGCGGCCTCCGCCTCGAGCTGCGAGCGACGAGAGAAAGGGGAATGAAGACGACGGGCATGGTTACGAGCCGAGGGGGGGGAACGCTTCGTCAGCCCACATTGAAAATTGAATGTTTGTTCTTGGGTAGTAGTAGTAGTCTCGGGCTGCTTGACGAGCTCTTAGGGTGAAGTTGCTGGAGGGAGGACGGAGGAGTCTCTCACCTTGTTCGCAGGGCGCAGGCGCATGGCCCTCGCGACGGCCCTCCTCGCGGTGTTCCTCGCCGCGGCAATCGTCATGATGGATGGCGCGTGGGGTTCTAGTCGGGGTTCCGAGCGGCGGCACCTCGCTGCTCTGCTCAATTATATGTGTCGCTTCCGTCCACCCCAGTCAGAAAAGAAAAAAACTTTTTCCATTTTTTTTTTTTCGCGATTCGCAATCGAATCTTGTAGTGCGCGTTTCTTGTTCGCGTTTTCTACCCTCCCCTTTCGCTTTTTCCGCAAATCAAAAATATCTGTGCCACCAGAGGTGAGCTGGAGGAGCTAGCTCGAGCTCGGGGAAAGTTCCAGGAAAACTTTCTAGGGGCTCGGCGGCCGGGGCAGGGAGGGAAGGCCACCACCATGGAGGAGGAAGAGTACGATGTGGTCGGGATCCGATCCCGCATCGTACGGGGCCGCAGATATTGGAAGCTCCGGTACCGGAGGCTCGGCCTCCTCGTGCAAAAGAGGTTGGGACTCCACGCGCGGGGGGTCAGCAGTTCCACAAGAATAATACAAAAACCAAAATGGCGAAACGAAGACCGCCACGGAGGGGGCGGGGTGGTGGACGTGCGTTGGGACGGATCACTCCGCTCGGGGCTGCCGCCTTCTAAGGATCTCCTCCCCCCACCTCCTGCCGGTCTCCGTCCGAAGGCCTGCGACCGCGGCGTAGAATTCCGTGAGGTCCACGCCGGGCTGCGCGTCCTCGTACTCCAAGGCCTGCAGCACCATCTCGATCTTGTCGATATCCTTCAAGAGCCTCGCCTCCTCCGTCTCCCCGGACTCGTATTCCCGCCACAGCTCGCCAATTTCCAGTGCCGCCTGCCGCGTCGTTTTTGGAGCGAGTGCACACACAAGCGCGAAAGAAGTAGGTTTGGTTTGGGGGGTGACGTTGGGGGTCAGCGAACGAGTAGAGCCGAGTAGAGCGAGGGGAGACAGACCTGGGTGTCGGCTCCGAGGGTGGCGGTCATCTGGGTCAGAGCCTCGAGCTCCAGACGGTGCTTCTCCTCCTTGGGGACGTTGTCCGAGGGAGCGATGTCGCCGGCCAGGGCCTCCGCGATGTCGTGCACGATGGCAAGCCTGCGGCGGCCGAGGGACGGGAAAGGGAGTCAGCGTCTCGTCGCGCGCGTTCCGACTTTAGCACAAAAGTGTGGCTCACTTGATGCACCTGTCCCTATCGAGCCCTCCGGCGTCGTCCGGCGCGATCATCGCCATAACGCTCATCCTGTACATGTGGTCCGCGATGGACTCTGGTCCCTCCACCCCCTTGCGCACCCATCCCGTCCGCTTCGTCGCCTTCAGGTTGTGCAGTATGCGTAAAAAGTCCACCGCCCTGCGACACGACACGAAGGTACAAGGTGAAAAATCACGAACGAGGTCGTCCTGGTCAGTAGTCCGAGACGAAAATTATCTCCATCTCCCAAGCTGCCCGCCCAAAATCGACAAGAAGAATGAACGAATCCTTCGTGAACACCCTTAAGTTACCTTTTTGGCTCCACGGGTGGTGGTCTCATCGTGTGTGGCTAACTCCTCCAGCTTCAACAGATACTATGTTGAGGTAAGTTTTTGAGGTGGGTGGAAGTTCCCAGTCTCGGGCAGGATGGAACACAGAGAGAGAGAGAGAGAGAGAGAGAGAGAGAGAGAGAGAGAGAGGCCTCGTTCCGATCTCGATCCCGATATATACAATCGATAATCGATCGCGCACGCCTTCCGCTACCGTCGCAGCTCCTGCTCTCAGCAGCTCCACTTGAGCCTTCAGAAATGTTGAGATCTGGCTTCGGAAATGTAGAAAATCAGGTTTCATCTTATCGCGTCACGGCATGTACAAATCCGGTCTTGCGATGCATGACGATGAAAAACCGCATCGCACCCCGGGATTGGCTCGAGATCCCGAAAAGAGCTGAAGGGCGAGGGCGAGGCGTTCCAAACGTAGAAGAACGTCGGTGAGCGCGGAGGGACAGCGACTTAACCACCATTACCATGCAGTGTTTGAGAGTGAAGTCCGCGGCCTTACCATGCCGCGGCGCGCCAGCGACCGCGTCGTCGCGCAGGTCCCACCTTGTCGTGCGCGCCACCTCGAAGGCCCACGAGAACGGCGCCAAGAAGAACAACAAGAACAACTCGAACGAGTTTTTGTTGAAGGGTGCTAAGACCCTCGCGGCGGTGGCCCTTGCCGCGACGATCAGCGTGTCGAACGTCGAGGAGGCGCAGGCGAAGAAGGACATTTCTGGTTTGACGCCGTGCGCCAAGTCCAAGCCTTACGCGAAGAGGCAGAAGCAGGCCGTCAAGGCCTTGGAGAAGAGGCTGAAGAAGTACGAGGCGGGAAGCGCCGGAGAGGCTGCTATCAAGGACACGATCAAGAAGACGAAGAACCGCTTTAAGATGTACGGAGACACCGGGGTGCTGTGTGGCAAGGACGGGTACCCCCATCTGATCGCCGACCCCGGATTCGCCCTCCAGTACGGACACACCGGGGAGATTCTCGTGCCCACTTTTGGCTTTGTATACGTTGCCGGTCTTATTGGGTACGCCGGAAGGCAGTACCTGCTCTCCCTCAAGGGCGACAAGAAGCCAACGGAGGGCGAGATCATCATCGACGTGCCTAAGGCCCTCGACATCATGGTCCAGTCTGTCGCCTGGCCCATCAAGACCTACACCGAGCTCAGGAACGGAAGCCTGACCGCCGCCAAGGAGGACATCACCGTGTCTCCAAGGTAAGGTTGTTCTTTTTTCTGCTCTCGGGGGAGAGGGAGGGAGGGATGTTTTTGGGGCAGTTTCGCCCTCGGGGGGGTGGGGCGCGCGGCGGCGTGAGAGCCGGGGCGCCAGACAATTCTTGTGTTCGGAGGGGCGGGACGACGCCCCAGTTCGACGGAGAAAACAAGCAAAAAAAAAACGAAACGATAAAAACCTTCACGACAAGGGGGGTGGGTGGGTTCCCCCCCCCCTGTGGGCTGTTTTAGAACAATGCATTTTTACAAAACCAGTCCGGTCTCAGAAGAGCTCCTTGAGCACGATCCTCCTCTTCACAGCGTTCGTCACGCCCTCGTGGAAGGTGTACAGCATGGGGTAGGCATACTCTCTGCAGATGGTTCCGCCCTCCTTCCTGCCGCCGCGCTTGAGCTCCAAGCGGCTTTCTACCTTGGCCCTCATCTTGCCCAGCCAGTGGTCCTCCGCGGCGGCCCTGGCGCCGTCCTCATCGTCCTTTCCCTCGCCGCCCGCCGCGTCCCTGCCCCTCTTCCCCTTCACTGCGACTTTGTCCTCCAGGGACTCCTTCACCCCTGCCTCCCTCCTCTCCCGGATCTTTCTCATTTCCAGCTCGTAGGTGATGATCTGTTTCACGGCCTGGTTCATGTAGATTCCCTCCTTCGAGGTCGACCGGCCATCGTACCGGTGGAACTTGTCGATCTCGGGCTGCAGCGAGTAGCTCGACCTGCCGCCGTCCCTGTAACCCCCGTCAGGTCCCATCCTCGCCTCGTTCAGCTTGAGGGACAGGCCGTAAGAGACCAGGTGATCTACGACCCTCTTCAGCGTGACGCGCTCCTTGGCCCGCATCAGCTCGGGGGCCACTGGCCTCAGGCCTCGGGGCACCAGGGCGTTACAGAGGTGGGGTATGACCTCCAGAACCGCGCTCGACCCTGAGACGCCGGATTTCGCGTGAGGGCTAAGGCCAGAGAGCCAGCCCTGGAGGACCGAAGCCTTCAGGCGTTGCTGGTACCTGGCGTTGCCGTCCTGCTTGGGCCACGTGAGCGCCGGCCTTCCCGGGGCGGAGGCGAGGGCGCCCAGGGCGACGGGGGCCGCCGCTCGGTACTTGTTCAGCGAGTAATCAGACAGGTCCTCCATTCCCTTGGAGATCTCGTCGGCAAACACAAACCACTCGCAGGCCTGGGTCGTCTTGACGAGGTTCACGTCCTGGTACCGGACCTTGGCCATGTTCTCGAAGCAGGAGGTGAGGAGCAGGTCGGCGTCCCCGAATCCAAGCATCCTGTGGTAGAGCTGGTCGGACCTCTTGGGCTTTGGCCCTCTCGCTCTGCCGCCACCTCGCCTGCCTCCCTCGTCCTCCTCCCCCTCCGCGACCCTGCTCGTCGAGTTGAAGACCTTCTCCATCGCCCCGAACACGTTGTCGACCTTGTCCTTCGCGCCGACGCCTAGCCCGAGCTCCCTCAAGTTGGCCACAGAGAGCTTCTGCTCCTGGCGCTGCAAGAACTCTAGCGTGTTGAGGGCAGCCCTGATGTCCCCGTCGCTCTTCTCGCACAGGAGGCCCAGTGCGTTGCCCTCGGCCTGGATCCGCTCCAGCTGGCAGATCCTCCGCAGCCTGGCGCTGATCTTGCGCGGGTCCGGCCTCTTGAAGTGGAAAACCCTCGCGACATCTCGCAAGGGCCGGAGTGCGGGGGCGTACAGGTCGTTGCAGATGCAGATGATGGGCCTGGTCAGGACCTCGGCTTTGCGGCCGCCCTTGCCCTTGCCGGCAGGGCCCTCCGCCCCGCCGCCATCGCCCCTAGCCCCGCGCTTGGCCGTCACCAGCCCCACCAGTGCCCCGATGGCCCCCCGCCCCTCGCTGCCCCCCATCGCGCCGTCAATCTCGTCGATCACGACGCAGGTCGGCCTTGGGTCCCGCATGCTCTGCATCTCGGTGGCATCCGTGATCCTCCTGCTCAGCGTCGCGGCGTTCCTGTCGTCGCTGGCGTTGATCTCCGTAGTCCTATAGCCGCACTGGTGTGCCGCGATGTGCGCCAGCGTGGTTTTGCCAAAGCCAGGCGGTCCGCAGAAGAGCAGGACCTTCTGGGCCGGCCTGCCATCCGCGTCGAGGTCCTCTCCCTGGCCGGCGCCGAAGGCCGAGCTCCTGCTGCCCCGCTTCCCGTCGCCCGAGGGCCCAGGCTTGATCCAGTCGCCCTTGGACGGGAACGCAGCCGTCTGCTTGGTCTTCGGAGCCTCCCGGCCAAAGACGCACGGATCCCACAGCTTGAGCCAGCGCACGACTTCCCTGTTGGTCCGCTCGTCGCTCAGCAGCTCGATGAATCGGCGGGGGGCGTACTTGGACACCAGGAGCCTCTGCCTGGAGGCCGCGGCGGGGGCACCGCTACCCTCGGCGGCGGGCCTTCCCTCCTCCACAACGGACTTGGACAGGTCCTCGGACTCTCGGAGGATCCGCTGCACCCTCCGGCGCTCGACGCGGTCCACGAGCTCCGCGACCGGCACGTCGATCAGGCTGCCTCCCCTCCCTCCGCGTTTCCTCCTCTTCGCCGTCGCGGCGGCAGCGGCCGCCCGGCCCCCGTCGTCCTTCCTCACGGGACAGTACACCCTCCTCCCGCCCTCCACCGTCACCGTCACATGGTCCCGACCCTCCGTCTGATACAAGTACCTCACTGGCCCCTCCCGCTCCACCTCCTCCTCCTCCTCGAGCTCTTCTTCTTCCTCTTCCTCTTTCTGCGTCGCGGCGAGCTCCTCGAGCTCGCCCTCCGACAGTCCTTGGGTCTCCGTGGCGTGAGCCGTCCCCTCCATGTCCACGAGCTGCTCGAGCTCCTGCGTCAGCCCAAGCGACGCGGAAGGGCCCGGCCCGCTCTCGCCCTCGCCAGAACCCGAACCACCCTTGTCCTTCTCGTTGGCCTCCAAGCTCCCCAGGATGTCCAGCTGTTGCTCAAGCTCCATCTCGGCCTCCATGTCCAGCAGGTCGTCGAAGTCTCCCATGGTTGCCCGACCCCGTCCGCGCCTCTGCGCCGCCTCTCTCTTGCCTCCGCGATCGATCGCCTCGATCGCTGTGCGCTCCCCCACCGCCTTATGTCTGTCTTTCTTTTCATTTTTTGGAGGGAAACTCCAACCTTTTTTTCCGGAAATGTTGTGCACATGACCGTTTCCTCTGGAAGAATTGGACCTTGGGCTGGCAGGGACAGAGAGAAGCGAGAGGGGGAAGAGATACCGAGCCTCGGGAAGCACACGGGCGCCGCCCTCCCGACAGCGAGAGGCATGCCACGGGCCCGATAGCCGAGCCTCTGCAAGCTGGGTCGCAGCGTTGGGACTGCGGGTGACTGGCTTTGGTGGGGAGGGAGTCGAAGAGAACGTCGTTCGGAGTCAGAGGACAAGGCGTCCGCGCGGACGGAGGACAGAGGAGGCTTCGCGATGAGGGGCCAGGGCAAGGGCATCGAGGACCTCAAGGATGAGTCCCCCTTCAAGGCGAAGAAGTACACGGTTGTCAAGCAGTGGAGCTTTGAGGACTCGAAGTTCAAGCGCGTGGCGAGACCCGACATATACAAGTCCTCCATGGTGAGTTGCGGTCTGCCGGGAGACAACCCCCGTACCCGTGCCTCTCGCCCCCGATCCCGATCGATCCTACACTCGCAACTCCCTCTCCCCCCGGGGCTCTCGCTGACTCTCCCTTTGCGACCTCGCCCCCTTTACCGGAACGTTCCTGCGATGACAGACCAAGTCGTTCTACGACATCATCATAGAAGAGAAGGAGAGGAAGCGGAAGGAGGACGAGAGGAAGAGAATGGTGGGGAGCGCCTTCGAGTTGGACGAGAATGACGCCCTGAGCACGAGGCCGCAGTCCGCGATGGCCTCGCCGAGCTACCTTAGAGACTCTGGGCTAAACACCAAAGGTGAGAGTCAAACCTGTGCCAAAGCCAGGATGGATGCCCCAGGGAGGGGAGGGGGGCCAGCCGGTCTGTCTCGCCGACCGGTCGTTTGTGCGGGTCGGCGCCTCCTCTCCCCGCCTCAGAATGACCGCCGAACGCGGAGAACTGACTTTCGGGAATCCTTTCTCCTCTCCTCTGCGCTCTGTTCTTGGGTCGGCAGTCTGGACCAAGAGGCCCTACAGCGCGAGGTGCGAGAGGCCTGGCGATCATACCCCGAGGAAGCCCTTCTTCACGCCCGGCTCCAAGTCCCACACCTCCAGGTTCAAGGAGAAGGCCTCGGAGAGGATTGTGTAATTTCACGAGTTGGACAGTCAGTCCAAGCTCGTGCAGTCCAAGCGTTTCATGCTGGAGAGGCTTGGCGGGCAACATAAGAACAGGACGCTGTCGCGGCCGCAGTCCGCGGATACCTGGCGGAGGCACCACTACGGAACCAAGAGGAAGACGAGCAAGCTCAACGACTTGTTGACCATCAGAACCATGGACGTTCACCAGCAGCCGTCCTACGAAGACCGTCTGTGAGAGGTTCTGTGTTCGTATAGAAACAAGGGTTAAGGGGCGCGTAGGAAGCCTTTTTGTTTTTTCTTTTCTGTACCATTAGAGGGAATTATTCTACTTCGTCCTATGAACCGTGCCGCCGACGCAATCTTCGCTGAACAGATCCCTTCCTCCTCCTCCCCCTTTGCCACTAGCGCTCAGGCCTTCCCCCCCAAAAGACTCATTTTCTTTCTCCCAAAAAAATGGATCCTCGTCCTCTGACTTTTTTCTCTCTCATTTTTCACTCTCCCTTTCCTGATGGAAGAATTGCTCCTCCTGAAGTCACGCATGCCAATTGTTGACCTCTTTCCGTGTAGAAAACTGGTCTTGCCACATCCCACCCAGGATTGGCATCTCGCCCAACTCGGGTGTGCCCAGCACCCTGAGCCCAAGGTGCCATCTTGGTTTTCGGTCTTCAACACCGTTTTCGTACACGTACACGAACGGGGGGGGGGGGCCGGGGGGGGGGGGGGGGGGGATTTCGGGCGGGTTCCCCTCCGGGGGGCACCCGAAGTCAGACCGGGCGGGGGC
>Ga0160423_10005136_pt1 | contig 10689 bp, 14 predicted proteins | sample CRUFie14St8metaG_FD_108191 | JGI IMG/M metagenome (GOLD analysis project Ga0160423, IMG submission 108191) | Marine microbial communities from the Costa Rica Dome - CRUD Field 142mm St8 metaG | ecosystem: Environmental > Aquatic > Marine > Oceanic > Photic zone | place: Costa Rica: the Eastern... | reverse complement strand
ATATTTCATTATATAACAAAAGAAGAAATGCATATAATATTCGTCCCTTACGATGACGATTATGATGGAGAAATACCAGGCGAGGCCGATATATTAGAGGACTCAGAAGGCAAAGTGTTTTACAGAATTATCCAGGAAAACCCCCTGGGTTACGTTCCAGTAAGACCCATTTATCAAAGTACGCCTATATATAAAGGCATAGGACATACCCCTATATTTGATATCGCACAAATCCAACGTAGCATTTATGGTGATCTTGGAGAATTGTATTCTGCCGTGTCGTACGGCTTACATCCTGTCACTGTGGTAGATGAAGGCACGTTGAATAAAAATGATAATGCTATCAGCGGAGAGCCAGGCTCAGTAGTTATTACTGAAAATGCTCTCAATGGGCAACCCAATTATGTGTTTGAATTTGTAGCACCAGATACAGGTGGTATAAATCAAATCAGAGAACTAGTGGATCAAAAAATATCTAAAATGAATGAAGTTGCTATGATCCGTAGTGAAGAACTAATAAAAGCAAGTAGAAGCGGTGTACATATAGAACAATACGACAGTAAATTAGAAGCATTTATTAGGAAAAAAGCAACAGCATTGGAAAATGCAGAGTATAACTTATGGACTATTTACTTTGACTGGATGGATCAGCCTATGCCAGATGATATAGCAATAAGTTACAACAGATTATACAGCCAAAAAGGCTTAGAACACGAAATTAAAGAAATGAATACATTATTAGACGCATATGAACGTTACAATAGTGTGTTTATAGGAGATGCAGAAGAATTTACTGCAAAGTCTTTTAATACAGAAGCAGAAGCAGAGGCAGAAGCACAAAGACTGGGCGGTACAGGTACACATAGCCATGAAAGTGAAGATGGCACAACAATTTATATGCCATTTACAACACATGAAGAATATGAGTTAAAAATGGAAATGATGAGTGGTGTGGATATGGAAGAGACACCTGCATTTAAAGAAAATTTAAAGAAAAAGTTAAAAGAAAGGCTCAACCAATTGGTAGAGTCTACTTATAGTAATAATAGTCTTTAAGACTATATTAGGTAGGGAGTAACATAACCCTCGAAGTAATACGTTTACTTCTACGATAAAAGGAGAAAATGATGGAAGCATCCACAGACACGGCAGTTCAATCCGAAAACATTGAACCGGTAACAGATTCCGCTAATCAAGTTGAGGCAGAGCAATCTGCTCCAGTTGATACTAAATCTGATAATAGTACAACACCTAAAGTTGAGCAAAAGGACGGTAAGTTATTTGTAGATGGTGTTCGTGTTTATACACGAGACGATACAAACAAAATAGCCGCTAATGCTAAACATGAAGTTGAGAACAGACTTGTTCAGGAACTAAATGTAGATAGCATTGACCAGGTTAAAGCAGTTGTATCTACCCTTCAAGAGGTAAATCCAGAAGAAGGTAACAGTCTAAACGTTGATTCTTTGCGTAATGCAGTTAAAAAACGTGAGGCTACAGTAGAAGAACTACAAAACCAGGTTAAAAGTCTCAAAACAGATTTACTATTAAAGGACCATATGAGTAAATTGCAAAGTGCTATGCCCTCTAATTGGAGTGGCGAGCAACGTGAAGCAGTTGTAGATTTAATGAAAGCCAGAAACATGTTGGCAGTAGAAGGTGATACTTTTGCAATCCGTAGTGGGGAAGATTTCCTAACTACAGATGGCGAAACACCAGATTACAATTCAGCAGTTGAGGTTGTAGGTAAAAGCATAGGTCTTCCATTTGGTAAAAAAGGTGTTGATGTACAGTATGGCGAAACAGCCGGAGAAGGTACTACACAAAGTAGAGCCCTCGACGAAAAAAGGCTTATTAGCGATCCTGAATACAGATCGGCGTACACTAAGTTACGCAGTATCAACCCTTCTAGTTCCAGAAGTTCTTTTTCTGATGCTCAGGTAAAGAAAATGATGGACAAGATGGGCATAAACAAGTAATATAACAAATTGTCATAATTATAGGAGAATAACATGGCAGGAACAACAAGTACAAGTGTTCAACAGTTATATGCAGATATCGTAGCGGATTTAATACCATATTACATGGATGCAGTCCTACTACCAAATCAGCAAATAATTCAGAACTCTTTAGTCGTAAGTGGGTCTTCAGGCTCACAAGTAAGGTTCCCATTGACTAACTCTTACACAAACGCGGCAGATGTGGCTGAAGGTGCTTCAATAGAAGCGGCGGCACAATCTAACCTCGTACCAACAGCGGCAAACGTTTCTTTCCAGAAAAGAGGTGTTGCTACTGATGTTTCAGAAGAGTCACTAGAAGATGGTGGATTAGAATTAGTAAGAAATGCAGTTATCACAAGATTATCAGGCGGTTTAGCACAAGCAACAGATATTGCTGGCTTGGAAACAGCGAACGCGGCTACATCTAATGGTGATACTGGTGAAGGATCAGCAAATGCTACAACACATAGTTGTAACTTTATTATGTCACCAGAAGCAATGGCTTACGCAAGTAAAAGAGAACCATCAGTAAGAATGTGGTATAACCCTGATAAAGATGTTCACGAAATGAGAGGATCAGTCAGAAACGGTTTTGCTAATTTAAGACCTGAATTTATTCAGAGAATTACTGCAAATAAAACAATCGGTTCAGCAACAGCAAACGTAGTTGCTATTGCAAAAGGTGTTGCAAATTTAAGAGCCCAAAATGCCCCAACAGGTGTTGACGGAACATATATTGGTGTTATCTCACCAGCATTTGAATTTGCAATAAACGACCAAATCGCACTAGCGGGTGGTACAACAGTTGGATCATTATCCGATCTAGGTAACAACGCATTGAGAGACGCATCGTTGGCTCTTATTGCAGGTACCAGATTGTTTAGAAGTAACAACGTACCTAACGCCTAAGTATAGAGGAAGAATTCATGGCATTTATAACAAACGCAAGTGGTAATGTAATTTCGTTTGCAGAGTACACTGACTTATTGCAAAAGGACCAACGTTTTTTAGAAAGTAATCAAGTAAAAATACCTGAGGAATCAGGATTTGTTGATAAAACAGACTTTTTAGAAGATATGTGTCAAAAAGCAACAGACAGAATACTTTTAAAGTTAAAGGCCAGTACATGGTGGCAATCCTATAACGCATACATAGGCACACCTATTAGTGATTTGAATGTTTTACCTAGTGTTGACCCAGACAAAATAGATCCTGGTAATACATTAGGCAGAAGACAGCAATTTACAGATTTGTGTGTTTATTACACGTTTAAGGAATATTTGTTTCCTCTAGTGGCTGAATTCGGAAACGAGGAATCTCCAGAAGTTGCAAAAATACAATATTACAATCAAAAATTTAATGATCTCTTTAATGAACTCATTAGTATTGCTGATTGGTATGATGCAGACGGAGATGGAACCGTGGAAGACAGCGAAAAAGCAGTATCTTACTTCCGTAAAAGAAGAACTCGTAGCAGAAGTAGTATAGTACAGGTTAGATAATGGCAATTAGAGACGATTTAATTACCCAAATAACCACTAATACAGCATTTACTTCAAATGTTAGTGTTAGTCAGGAACTACCGTTCGAATCGGGCGGTAGTCCATTATACAACAAAAATATGGGAACTGTTTACGTAGATGAGCAACAAATTAGTGTAGAACAACTGTATAGAACACTGGACCAGTCCAATGTAAATACAACTACTACAACTGTAAATGCTTATTTAAGTACAGATGCTAAAAATGAATTCAATGATATTGACACCGTTGTTGCAAATCTGCTAATCGCCAGAAACGCAGTTGCTAATACTATTGATAGTACTAGTGATTACGAGATAGAGATTACAGATGATGTAATAACATATACTTTCGAGTATAATTTTATAACTGTATAGGAGAAATACAATGGCAGTAATAAATGTAACAAGCGGTTCACAAGCAGTCCTCGTACTAGGTAACACTAGTCCGTTGGCAACTCCAGGGGCGGCTAATTCGTTAGTCGTACCATTTATGCAGGACATAACAGTCAATGCTACACCTGGAACAGTAAGATATAGTACACTAGATAGCACAGCCTCTAGTGCATTTACAACAGTAAATGAAAACAGTATCTCACTAAACGTTTTACTTGACGAAGATGTATTTTTCGGTTCAAGTAATACTGCAAACAAGGTAGCAAATGATGGATTATTGACAACTTCAATCAACAAAGAAGAAGTATTCTTTAGTGTTGCATTTGAAGGTACAGATAGTTCAGACTATTATGTTTCTGGTAAAGGATTTATTGGTGGATTGGCACCAACAGCATCAATTGATGGTGCGGTTTGGCTAACACCAATTGAAATTACCGTAAATGGTGAGTTGACTAAAGCAACCGTTTAGTAATTAAACATATAACACCCTCATGTATTTGGGGGTGTTACTTTAAGAGGTAAACATGAAGATAGTAAAATTACATAGATATTTTGACGCAGAAGGTAATTATCATGGCCCAGAAGACCACAAAATACATGTGGGCGGAGAGGAACATGATCTATATGAATATGCTAAAAAGCATGGTATAGAGTTGCCTGGCAAAAAATCTAAAAAACAAATAAATACAGATGTAGAGGAAAAAGACTATGCAGATTTGGAATCGACATTCAGTACAGGACATACTGAAGAGCATGGAGACGGAGATAGCGAAAGCACAGAATGAACTTAAATGTGCTGTAGCAGATGTTGAAAAAGCATCAGGAAGAATAGCATTTTGCCTTAGTGCTATTCATAATTTAAAGGAAAGGCAAATTGAAGATATAAAGGAGTAAGTTATGCAATTATCAGAACTTAGTAAAAAACCCACACTAACTAAATTGACCATAGACAAGCCTGAACTTGTTGAAAAATATGGAGAAGCACTTGACTTTTACATGTACGACAGACAGCCGTTGCATGTTTTTAGTAAAATAGCAAAATCATCTAAGTCCGAGGACATCGGAGAATATCTAGAAATATTAAAAGATACCATTCTTACAGAGGATGGAGATCCTGTAATGACTGATGAAAGTATTTTGCCACTGGACCTAATGACAGAAGCAATGGGACTGATTGGCGCACAAATGGGAAAGTAACAAGCCATATTATTGACGAGCAGTCAGATGATACAAGGTTTTTATTACTTGTAGATGTTTTGGCAAAAGAGTACGGTAAATTACCTAGTGAGATACTAAAAAGTGCTGATACGTTTGATATGCTAGTATATGATGTAAGTTCATCATACCAACAGTATAAACGTAAAAAAGCAAACAATGAACCTGCTGATATATCAATGTATGATAAACAGCAATTAAACGAGTTGAGTAAGCAATTTTATGGCAAAGACATCACTTAAAATAAATCAAGCAGATATGCGTAAATTACAAACGCAAATCGACCATGCAGTAGATAATGCTACAGAGGATACTTTTGAATTTTTTAAGAAGAAAACACCTAAAAAAAGTGGTAATGCAAGACGTAACACAAAATATAAAGAAAGAAGCACAAATGCACAAATTTTGGGAGATTACGATTATTCAGGTGTGTTAGATGCAGGCAGAAGTAAACAAGCACCAAAAGGTATGACAAAACCTAGCCTACAAGAATTACGAAAACAAGTAGCAAGAAATTTTAGGAAAATATAATGGCTGATATAAGAGCAAGATTATTAGTAGATACCAAAGATGCCAAGAAAAGTGTTGATGGACTAAAAGGAGCCTTTAAGGCATTAGTTGCCGCGGCTTCTATACAACAATTTGTCTCACTAGGCGACGAATTTACTATGATTACTAACAGGTTAAAAAGTGTTAGTGATAGTAGTGATGAAGCAAGTAAAAAGTTCGCACTGGTAGATAAAGTTGCAAAACAAACCAGAAGTGGACTGGGTCCTGTAGCAGATCTATTTACAGATTTAACTATTGCAACAGAGGATATGGGACTAAGCCAGGAAAGAGTAGCCGGTGTTGCAGGTACATTCAGTAAAGCATTAAAAATATCTGGTGCAGATGCAAATGCCACAAGTGGTGCTATTAGGCAGTTCGGACAGGCATTAGCAAGTGGTGTACTAAGAGGTGACGAATTTAACAGTATTATGGAAGCCAACCCGGCTTTCATGCGTGAAGTTGCAAAAACATTAGGTGTAAACGTTGGCCAACTAAGAGAAATGGCCGCAGAAGGTAAATTGACTTCTGATGTTATTGTAAAAGCCACAGAGGAAATATCAGGTGCTATAGATGAGGACTTTGGTAAAACAGTAGCCACAGTAAGTGAAAGTATTACAAATCTACGTAACGAATTTGTTAAATTTGTAGGTAAAGTAAATGAAAATACTGGCGTAATGGATTTATTCAGTAAAAGCATTGATATAGTTGCCGAAAATTTAGATATATTAGCAATAGCAATGGCGGCCGCTCTAGGTGCCGCAGTAGCAGGTAGAATTGCAAGTATTGTATCTACAGTTATAACATTATCCAAAGCATTTAGAGCCGCCGCAGTAAGTGGTGCTATACTACAGGGTGTAACTGGTGTAGGTTTAGTTAAAGTTATAGGTGGTTTAACAGCGGCTGGTGGTGCCTTAGCACTAATGGACGAAATATTTGAAGATAGTGCCGCGAATACTAGCGAAATAGAAAAAGAATTAGATAAAATAGCAAAAAGTTCTGCGGATAATGAAGAATCTGCAAAAGAAGCCTTAGATGCCTCTTCTAAACGTAAAGAAGAAGAAAAAGAGATTAAAAAAGAGCAAGATGAGCAGGCAAGACTACTTGCGGACCAATTAGAGGACTTCAAAGCAATAACTGGAGAGCTACAATTAGGTAGAGACGAGTTACAAACACAATTAGATTTACAAAATGATTTAATTTTTGCTACAGAGCAGGAAAGAGATGTAATTAGAGCAGTTGCAGACTTAGAATCACAAAGAGGCGATGCACTAAGAGACCTAAACAATTTAACTTTAATATCTGCAGATGAAAGGCAGAAAAAAGAAGCAGAAATAAATGACGAATTTGACGAAAGAATAAGGCTTACAGAAGAACAAATAAGATTACAAAACAGTATTGTAACAATAGGTACACAATTTAGAGCAGTTATGGATCTTGTACGTGATAGCATTACAGGTGCTACTATGGACTTGGAAAAACAAAGTGCTATATTAAATGCAAATAGTGTAGCAGAAAGAGAAGCACTAATACAACAATTTAATTTAAGAAAAAATATTACTGATAAAGAATTACAGTTACAGCAGGATATTGCACAAAAAGAATTAGAACTAGCACAGTCATTAGGTATAAAAAGAACAGAACTAAATGAAGATCAAAAGGAACAAGTAAGAGCATTATTTAAAGACCAGGAAGAACAAATTGCGGCCGCTTTAATAATCTATGATATGTTTAGTAAACAAATTATAGAGAAGTTCCTAGAGATTAGAGAAGCAGGCAGAACATTTGCACAAGGATTTAAAGATGCATTTATAGAATTTAGAGATGAAGTTGAGAATATGGCTAACTTTGGTAGAAGAATATTTGATACTATGGCACAAGGCTTTGAAGATGCTATTGTAAATTTTGTGGAAACAGGTAAATTATCATTTAAAGATTTATTTAAAACGTTGCTAATGGAAATAATTAAAATGCAAGCCAATAAATTATTCCTTGCATTGTTCTCACCAGGCACAGGTTTATTTGGTAATTTATTTGCAGGATTCTTTAACAAAGGCGGTACAATACCTGCAGGTAAAATAGGTATTGCAGGAGAAAATGGACCGGAAATTATAAGAGGACCAGGAACAGTAATTAGTAGCCAGGATACAGCACAAATGATGGGAGGCACTACAAATGTTGTTTACAATATACAAGCCGTAGATGCACCATCTTTTCAACAATTAGTTGCAAGAGACCCTGAATTTATATTTAATGTAAGCAGAGCAGGTGCTCGTAGGACACCAATAGGATAGGAGAAACAATGAGTCTACAAACAATAATAGATAATGCAACATACGTAGAAGTAGACAAACGTGAACAATTTGCGTCTACTATGAGCAGAAGTGGACATTATAAAACAGCAGATAGAAATGTAAATGTTTACTCCTTTACAATAGGAATGCATGAAGGTTTAACATATAGTACAAATAGAGGTGTATTAGAAGACATTTACACTACAGGCAGTACAAACGAAGCAAACATAAGTCTCAATAATAATAGTGGTATGAACTACCTTACAGCATATCAGGGAGATATTGCAGGTGCACAAATAAACAATATTACACTAAATGGTGTATTTGGTAGTGAAATATACGTGGATTGTAGTAGTGCTACTGGATCTGGTAATTTATTTAAAAAAGGAGATTACATACAACCAAAAGGCAACACAGATACTTACAGATACCCTTATCAGGTAACGTCTGACGTGTCCTTTAGTACAGGTGCAAACGTAACTATACCTGTACATAGACCTGTATTGTCGCAAACAGGTGTTGCACTTACAAGCGGTGGTATAAAAGTAGGTAATGATGTTAGATGGCAAGTGAAAATTACAAATTTACCAAAATATAGTGTTGTTCCACACGACAGAATACAATTTAGTGATGATTTTGAATTAGTTGAGGTTATTACATAATGGCAACAACCATTACACCAGTACAACAGGATCATATTAGTAGTTGCATACTGATAGACCTTACACTGAATAATACAACGTATTATATTAGTAGTGCTTATAAACCTGTAACATTTAATAGTAATACCTATACAGAATTAGGATCATTTTTAACTATAGGAGATTTCCAGGAAGATATAAGAACTACTAATGGAGATATTAGTGTTACACTAAGCGGAATACCCAGCGAACAAAATTATTTAAGTCTTATACTAACAGAGCCTGTTAAAGGTGGTAATATTACAGTATATAGAGGCTTTTTTGATACAAGTTCTCATGAGCTAGATACTAGTCAAGTATATCCCAGATTTAGTGGTGTAATTACTAATTTTGCAATACAAGAACAATTTACACCAGGCAGTGAACTAACAAATAGTGTTACTGTAACATGTGCAAGTCTCAACTCACTGTTAGAAAACAAAGTAAACGGACAACGTACAAATCCAGAGGACAGAAAACGTTTGTTTCCTAATGATGCAGTATTTGACAGAGTACCAGAGTTGTTTAACATATCATTTGACTTTGGTAAAGAATATGACGGCTATGGCTACGGCGGCGGAGGCGGCGGCGGTGGCGGTGGCGGCGGAGGCGGCGGAGGAGGTCGTGACCGCAGAAGAAGAGAGCAAAGATAATGAAAGTAAGAAATGCTAAAATACAGGATTATGACGATATTAAACGTTTAATGATAGACTTTGCTAACTTTAATCCTATAGAAGATTTGCATAATCCAAAGTATGACTTTGTGCATGTAAACAATGTAATAGATCATATACTTAAAACAGGTATTGCACTTGTTTGTGAGCATGATAAAAGAGTAATAGGTATGTTATTAGCCACAATACAGGGAGATTTATGGTTACCACATGTAAAACGCATGACAGAAGTAGCATGGTGGGTAGAAGAACAATACAGAGGCAGTACAGCAGGTGCTAGATTGCTAAACAGATATGTTGCAATAGGACTAGAAGCAAAGGACAGAGAGCATATAAGTTCATTTACACTAACAACATTAGCAACAACACCAGATTTAAAATTAGAGGACAGAGGCTGGGAGCCTATAGATTATAATTGGGCATTTAGAGGATAACAATGGCAGTATTTACAGCAATAGCAAGTGCAATAGTAGGAGCAGTAGGTTTATCAGGTGTTTTAGCCACTATTGCAACCAGTATTATTGCAGGAGGACTTGCATACGGTACAGCAAAAGCATTAGGTGTGTTTAAACCGCCTAGTCTTGATACAGGACCAGATCCAGGTGTAAGAATACAATTACCACCTGCTACAGATAATAAATTACCAATACTTTATGGTAATGCATTTACGTCTGGGCCTATTTTCGATGCCGCAATAAGTAATGAAAACAAAACAATGACATACTGTATTGCACTTAGTGAAGAAACAACAACTGGTTCATTTACATGTGAAAAAGTGTTTATGAATGATGTAGAATTGGTGTTTACAGGAAATACTGTAACAAGTCATATAGACCCTAATCAAAGTACAGATACCACATATGCAGGTAACGTTAGACTAAATGTTTATCAGGGTGGTAGTGCAGGTTCAGATGTTGTGTTTCCTACATCAGGTACAGGCAGTAGCACAGCCGCAACAGCCATCGTGCCACATTGGGGAGTAAATCATACAGCAAATAATATGGTGTATGCAGTATTACAAATGGACTATGATGCAGAAAATGGACTTACTGGTTTGCCTCAAATGTCTTTTAAAATGAAAAACACACTAAACAATCCTGGAGATGTATTGTTTGATTATCTTACAAATAGTAGATATGGAGCAGGACTTAGTAATGCACAATTAGATGTAAACAGTATTACAGGAAGTGCTGTAACACAAATGAAAGGTTATGGTGCAGAAACAGTTACATACAGAAACCAAAGTAATGTAAGCAGTACACATAGCAGATACAGTATAAATGGTGTTCTTAGTACATTTAACACTTGTAGTGATAACATAGATAAAATATGCCAAGCAAGTGGTACATTCTTTACATATAATGT
>Ga0160423_10005135_pt1 | contig 10690 bp, 12 predicted proteins | sample CRUFie14St8metaG_FD_108191 | JGI IMG/M metagenome (GOLD analysis project Ga0160423, IMG submission 108191) | Marine microbial communities from the Costa Rica Dome - CRUD Field 142mm St8 metaG | ecosystem: Environmental > Aquatic > Marine > Oceanic > Photic zone | place: Costa Rica: the Eastern... | reverse complement strand
GTTATTGAAAATGCACTTAAGACTGAAATGTCTGAATCCTTCATGAAAGGTATGAAGGAACTTTTTGAAGCACATTATGTAACTATCCCTGAAGAAAAATACAATGTACTAGATAGCATGGTAGAAAAACTTGATGAAATGGAGACTAAACTCAACGAGCAAATTGAGAAGAATGTTTCCCTAAACTCCCGTCTCGCAGAGGCTGTAGCAGAGGGTATTCTTGATCAAGTTTCTGATGGTCTTGCAGACACGCAGAAAGAAAAGCTCGCTTCACTTGCTGAAAGTGTAGAGTTTGAAAGTGAAGCAAAATATCGTGAAAAACTGGAAATGCTAAGAGAATCATATTTCTCTTCTAAGTCATCTTCAGTAGCAAAAACTGAGACACTATCTGAAGGTGGAGATGTTGCTCCAGCAGAAGTTACTGGATCTATGGCAGCATACCTGAAGACACTCTCTTCATTTGCTAAAAACTGAATTTAATATTACTCAAACAAAACAAACACTTTATAGGTAAACCGCAATGTTCAATTCCGAGCAGTTGCAGGAGAAGTGGGCACCCGTTCTCGACCATCAGGGTCTTGATAACATTCAAGATTCCCATAAGAGAGCAGTTACCGCAGTCCTGCTAGAAAACCAAGAAAAATTCCTTAGAGAGCAGAATTCCTTTAACAATTCTGGTTCTTTCCTCGCAGAAGCACCTGCCAACGCAGTTGGTAATGGTGGATTCACCGGCGGTGGAACCGTTGGAAGCACCGCAGGTTTCGACCCTGTTCTGATTTCTCTAATCAGACGCTCTATGCCTAACTTGGTCGCATATGACCTCGCAGGTGTTCAGCCAATGAGTGGTCCTACTGGACTCATCTTCGCAATGCGTTCCCGTTACACAAGTCAGACTGGAACCGAAGCACTCTTCAACGAAGCAGATACCGCATTCTCCGGACAAGATTCTGGATTCGACAACACTAACGGATTTAGTGATGTTGCTTCCGGTATGGGTACTACCGCACAAGCTGGTAGCAATCCTGGTGTTCTTAACCCAACTGCAAGTGCTGATAAACTAGCATACAATGTTGGTCAAGGTCTAAGAACCGATGATGCAGAAGTACTAGGTGAATCTGATCATTTCAATCAGATGGCATTCAGCATCGAGAAAGTTACTGTGACTGCGAAGTCCAGAGCACTCAAAGCTGAGTACAGTCTAGAACTTGCACAAGACATTAAGGCAATTCACGGTCTCAATGCTGAGGCTGAACTCGCAAACATTCTCTCCACAGAGATTCTTGCTGAGATCAACCGTGAAGTCATCAGAACCATCTACAAGGTTGCTGAGCAAGGTGCTACCGTCAACACCGCAACTGCTGGTGAATTTGACCTAGACATCGACTCCAACGGTCGTTGGTCTGTTGAGAAGTTCAAGGGTCTTCTGTTCCAAATCGAAAGAGATGCGAACCAGATTGCACAAAGAACTCGTAGAGGAAAGGGTAACATCATCATGTGCTCCGCAGACGTTGCTTCTGCTCTAGCCATGGCTGGTGTTCTAGACTACACCCCAGCACTCAACGCAAACCTCAATGTCGATGACACTGGCAACACCTTTGCTGGTACTCTACTCGGTAAGTTCCGTGTATACATCGATCCATATTCTGCAAACAATGCTGCTAACCAGTATTATGTTGCAGGTTATAAGGGTACTTCACCTTATGACGCAGGACTCTTCTATTGTCCTTATGTTCCTCTCCAAATGGTTCGTGCCGTTGGTGAGAACACCTTCCAGCCCAAGATTGGCTTCAAGACTCGTTACGGTCTAGTTGCTAACCCATTTGCTGAAGGTGATGCAAGTAGCCAGGGTCTTGGTAGACTCCAGGTTAATGCAAACCGTTACTACAGACGAGTAACAGTCAAGAACCTTATGTGATCCTTTCACAAAGTTTTTACGGGACCTCTTTGGAGGTCCTTTTTTTATGCTTATACATAATAGAGCAGAAAAACAATGATGCTAAAAACACCCAGAGATATTGTTAATGACAGACTTTCATGGTCCAGTGATGACGCAATGAAAAATCATTGTGTGTTTATTTTAGAAGAATATTTAAAAGAAGAACCAGCATTAACTGAGAAAGAATTAGAACAATCACTTAAAAATTACTTAATGGGACTGGAATAAATAGATTATCTCTAGTCTTTAAAAATGTCTAATGCTTACAAAAGGCAAATACAAAACAGGAATTTTTTATCTCCGGTAGGATTTAAATTTAATCTAACCCGAGCTCCAAAAGTTTCCTTTTTCACAAATTCGGTGAATCTGCCTGGAGTAGATCTTGGTGTTGCTGTGCAACCATCATACACAAGGATGATACCAGTTCCTGGTGATATGATGTCTTTTAATGATTTTAGTTTAAGATTTTTAGTAGATGAAAATTTAGAAAACTACCTAGAGATTCAAAACTGGATTAGAGGATTAGGATTTCCAGATTCTCTTCAGCAAATTTATGATTTACAAAAAGAATATACACTAACAGGAAAATCTTTTAGTCCTGGTCAAGAAATGAATTTGTATTCTGATGGGTCATTACAAATTCTAACCAGTAATGAGAATGTTCAGTATATGGTTAAATTTAAAGACATGTTTCCGGTATCTCTATCTGATATTGAATTTGATGCAACAGATACTGATATTCAATACTTTACATGCACAGCAACTTTCAAGTATAGTATATACGATATAACAGACGCATTTAACGAAAAAGAAACAGTATGACATTTGACATTGAAATGATTAAGTCAATGTGGGAAAAAGATTCTCATATTGATATTGATAATTTGCATGAAGAATCACTTAAAGTTCCTATTCTACATGCGAAATACTATGACATTTACAATAATTTAGTTCTATTAAAAACAAAAGCAGAGCAACAAAGGAAGAATATTCGACACGAACGGTACGAATATTATTCTGGGAAAGCAGATCCAGATGTATATGTAAAAAATCCTTTTCCTAAAAAAGTAAGAGACAAGGATGCAATGCAAAAATATCTTGATGCTGACGAAAAACTTTCAACAGTCTCTATGAAAATTGAATATTATCAAGTTATGATTAACTACATTGATAGTATTCTCAAGCAAGTTTCTAATAGAACTTATCAAATAAAAAATTCTATAGAGTTCTTGAGATTTCAATCTGGATATGGCTGATTTAATAATAGAAAAATGTAATGAAGTATATTTAAAAATTACTACAGAACCTCACATAGAATATGAACTGAGAGATCATTTTAGATTTGAGGTTCCTGGTGCAAAATTTATGCCTCAGTATCGTAAAAGAAACTGGAATGGTGAAATTCATTTATTTGATATGAGATCTAAGAGACTGTACATAGGTCTCTTACATCGACTTGTAGAATTTTGCAGCAATTACAATTACTCATACGAATTTGTAACAAACAAATACTATGGGAAACCTTTTGAGATTAACAAAGAAATTAGTTTAGAAGGAGTTAAAGATTACCTATCATCAATAACTTCTCTTACACCACGACATTATCAGATTGAAGCAGTTCATGACGCATTAAAATATAACAGAAAGATTCTGTTAAGTCCCACTGCGTCAGGAAAAAGTCTGATGATTTACGCTGTCGTGCGATATCATATGGATAAGAATCGAAAAATTCTGATAGTTGTTCCGACGACCAGTCTAGTAGATCAGTTAGTCTCTGACTTTCGAGATTATGGTTGGAATTCAGATTCATATTGTCATAAAATATATGCAGGACGAGAAAAGGAAACCAATCTTCCTGTAACTGTAACTACATGGCAGTCTATTTATAAATTAGAACGAAGTTATTTTGAAGATTTTGATGTTGTTATTGGTGATGAAGCGCACCTATTTAAGAGTAAATCTCTTATCACAATTATGACACATCTTCATCATACCAAGTATCGATATGGTTTTACAGGAACATTAGATGGAACTCAAACTCATAAATGGGTTTTGGAAGGATTATTTGGACCATGCTATAGAGTAACACGAACAAGTGAACTAATGCAAAAAGGTCATGTTTCTGATTTGGATATCAGATGTCTTATATTAAACCACAATCCCAAAAAATTTGAAACTTATGAAGATGAGATACAATATTTGATTACGCATGAAAAAAGAAATAAATTTATTGTTAATTTAGCAAATGACTTAAATGGTAATACACTTATTCTCTATAGTCGGGTTGCCACACATGGTGAGCCACTTTTTAATGAAATAAATAGCAAGGTAGGTGAAAGTCGAAAAGTATTTTTCGTACATGGTGGAGTAAATACTGATGAGAGGGAAGATGTAAGGAGAATCACTGAGAATGAAACTAACGCAATTATCGTAGCTTCATATGGAACCTTCTCCACAGGAATTAACATTAGAAATCTTCATAATGTTATTTTTGCTAGTCCGTCTAAATCAAGAATCCGTAATCTACAATCAATAGGTAGAGTCCTGAGAAAAGGAAACAACAAAACAAAAGCAATACTATATGATATTTCTGATGATTGTACAATCAGAGGAACAAAAAATTACACTCTAAATCATTTAATTGAAAGAATAAAAATTTATAATCAAGAAGACTTTAATTATGAAATTATCAATATCGATATTAAAGAATAATGAACAAAAATTACGAAGAATTTCATGCAACAGTTAAATTAAAAAATTCTGAGGAGGTATTCTCTATGATATCACCTTCTGACGAAGGTGATAAAACATTTCTAGTGTTATTAAATCCAGTTACAATAGAAGAAATTATTGTTAGAGGTCAACCATGCTATAAAGTAGATCCTTGGTTAAAAACATCATCTGCAGATATGATCTTAATTGATATGGATAATGTTTTAACAATTGTAGAATGTAATGATGAAACTACTATAAAAATGTATAAGTCATTCTGGAGAAAAACTAATGCTGAGTTCCAGAAACACAATCTAAGTAGAAAAATGGGATATCTAAATGATGTAGATCATGCCAGAAAGTACTTAGAAAACTTATATAAAAGCTAACTAATACAATCCTTATCAACCCTAGCAGAGTTATCCTAGGCGTACTTTACATATTTGTCAAGCCATGGTATGATATATACATCTTGAATTATAGGTAGAGATGAAATGCCAAGAAAACAGTCAGAACATTATGTAAACAATAAAGAATTTCTGGATGCTATTATTGAATACAAAAAAAGTGTTCTTAAAGCACAAGAAGATGAAAAACCAAAACCAAGGATTACAAACTATCTTGGTGAGTGTTTTCTAAAAATTGCAACTCATCTTTCTTATAAACCAAACTTTGTCAATTATATCTTTAGAGATGATATGATTTCTGATGGAGTGGAAAATTGTATTCAGTATATTCATAATTTTAATCCAGAAAAATCTACAAATCCTTTTGCATATTTTACTCAGATTATTCACTATGCATTTCTGAGACGTATTCAAAAAGAAAAGAAGCAATTAGATATTAAAAATAAAATTTTGGAGAAGACAGGATTTGATCAGGTCTTCACGAATGATAATACGGTTGACAATTCAAACTACTCGGATTATAATAGCATCAAGGATGCAGTGTATTCTAAGTTACGAAACATGGGCAACGATAACGCATGAAAATTGCTCTTATTACTGATCAGCATTTTGGTGCTAGGAAGAATTCAAAACTCTTCCATGATTATTTTTTGAAATTCTATAATGAGGTATTTTTTCCATACCTAAAAGATAGTGGTATCACTACTATTGTTGATATGGGAGATACTTTTGATAATAGAACAGGAATCAACTTTAGTTCTCTAAAGTGGGCAAAAGATAATTATTATGATGTTCTAAAAGATATGGGATGTCATTTGCATACAATTGTCGGTAATCATACAGCATTTTATAAAAATACAAATAATGTAAATGCGGTTGACTTATTGCTTCGTGAATATGATAATGTAACTGTATATTCTGACCCAGAGGAAACTACTTTGGGTGGTTTAGGAATACTTTTTATACCATGGATTAATGATGAAAATTATGACAGAACTTTCAAACTTGTTCAAAAGACAGATTGCAAATGCGCGATGGGGCACCTTGAGCTCAAAGGATTTGCTGCTAATAAACAGTGCATCATGGAGCATGGTCATGAGAGCAAATTATTTGCAAAGTTCAGCAAAGTCTTCAGCGGTCACTATCACACTAGATCGTCTCATGGAAACATCCACTACACAGGAAACCCCTACGAAATCTACTGGAACGATGTAAATGATATTAGAGGATTTACTATCTTTGATACAGAAACTCTAGAACACGAATATATTAATAATCCTTACAGAATTTTTTATAATGTGTATTATGAAGATACTGATTATAAAACTTTCAATTTTTCTGAATATGAAAATAAAATTGTAAAACTTATTATTCGTAAAAAATCTGAAAAGAAAAAATTTGAAAAATTTATTGATAAACTTTATTCAACTAATGTTGCAGATCTGAAGATCATCGAAACTTATAATTTTGATGGATGGTATTCTAAAGAAAATCTTGATACTACTGAATCTGAAAATACATTAAGTTTATTAAATAAATATATCCAAGAATCTGAGATAGATTTAGACAGAACTGAGTTGTCTAAAATCATTGAGGAAGTCTATAAAGAAGCTTGTGAAATGATTTAATATGTATATCATAGTAATTGATGGAGAAGATGAACGAGGAGCATATTCTGTCACTGATGAAGATGGGGAAAATGTTCTTTATATCTGGGAGAACGGTGATGATGCCGAAAGATTTGTTATGATGCTTGAGGAAAGTGGTTCTCCAAAAATGAAAGCAGTAGAAGTTGAAGATGAACCTTTAATTGATGCCTGTTTTGAGCATGAATATCTTTATGCTATTATTGGTCCAAATGATTTAGTTATTCCACCTGAAGAATACAATGATAATTTTTGAGAAAATTAAATGGAAGAATTTTCTATCAACTGGTAATCAGTTTTCAGAAATAACCTTAAACAGTAATCAAAATACATTGATTATCGGACAGAATGGTGCGGGAAAATCTACTATTCTAGATGCACTTACCTTTGTCTTATTTGGCAAATCTTTTCGTAAAATTAACAAACCACAATTAATCAATACTACAAATGAGAAAGATTGTGTAGTTGAAATTGAATTTACTATTGGTTCTATTTCATGGAAAATTCGTAGAGGAATAAAACCAAACATATTTGAAATTTATAGAGATAATACTTTATTAAATCAAGATGCTTCTGCTAATGATCAGCAGAAATTTTTAGAACAAAGCATATTGAAGATGAATTATAAATCTTTTACACAGATTGTAATTCTTGGCAGTAGTAACTTTGTCCCTTTCATGCAACTTTCTTCTGCTGGTAGAAGAGAAGTGATTGAAGATATTCTTGATATTAAAATATTTTCTACCATGAATACTCTTGTAAAAGAAAAATTACGGCAGAGGAAAGAAGATGTAAAAGTTATTTCTTTGAAGAAAGAATCCTTTACAGATAAAGTAAAGATGCAGGAAAACTTTATCAAGGAGATTGAAAGTCGTGGTAAAGATAATATCAAAAAGATTAACAATAAGATCAGTGAACTCAATATTGATATTGATGTTCTAAATCAAGACAATAGTTTACTTGAAAAAGATATCAAACGTTATACTAAAGAACGTGAAAGTGTTCATGATGCAAAGACAAAGATTCGCAAACTAGGAAACTTAAAGGGAAAGATTGCTCAGAAGATTAGTACGATTTCTAAGAATCGTGAGTTCTTTACCACTAATGATACTTGCCCTACTTGTACTCAGAATATCCATAGTGATATTAAAGATCAGAAGATTAGTGAATATAATAAAGAATCTGAAAAACTTGAAGGTGGATATAAAGAACTTCTAGATACAATTAAATCAGAAGAGTTTCGTGAATCTGTCTTTGATAATATCACAAAGTCGATCATGGAATCTCAAAGTTCTATTAGTTCTAATAATGCAAAAATTTCTCAACTCAATGCTCAAGTTTATGGACTGACCCAAGACATCAAATCTATTAATTATCAATCCGAAAATGAAACTGAAGAAAAAGATAAGTTAGTTGAATTCAAAAGTAAATTAGAAAAAAGTTTTGATGATCTTGTAGAAAAGAAAAACGAAATATTAAACTATGATTTCATTCATGACCTTTTAAAAGATAACGGTGTAAAATCTAAAATTATAGAAAAGTATCTGCCTCTTATTAATCAGAGTGTAGGTAAATATCTGCAAATGATGGATTTTTACATTAACTTTTCTCTTAATGAAGAATTCAATGAAATAATTCTTTCACCAATTCATGAAGATTTCTCTTATAGTTCTTTTAGTGAAGGTGAAAAGCAAAGAATCGACTTAGCACTTTTATTCACCTGGAGAGAAGTTGCTAAAATTAAAAATTCTACAAATACAAATCTTCTCATTATGGACGAAATCTTTGATTCTTCTCTTGATGGATTTGGAACTGAAGATTTTTTAAAGATTATCAAATATGTTGTAAAAGATGCAAATGTATTTGTAATCTCTCATAAAGAATCTCTGCATGATAGATTTGAAAGAGTTGTTAAATTTGAAAAAAGAAAAAATTTCTCTCAACTTGTGGATGTATGAAATTTGTAAATATATCTGGACTTCCTAGATCTGGATCTACTCTTCTAGGATGTCTTTTAGATCAGCATCCAGATATTGATGTTTGTTTTGATAGTGATCTTTCTCATATCGTTACCTCAATATCTAATGATTCTGCAAACGTATTCGATATCGGTCAATTTACAATAAAACAATATGAGTTCTTATATACAGATCTAATGAGATCTGTTATTAAATCATGGACAAATAACTTATGCAAGAGAGAAGTATATGTTGATAAATGTCGTGGATGGGAAAACGATTATGATTTATTGTTTAAACTTATTCCAAATGCAAAAGTCATTTATTTGATGCGTGATTTAAGAGGAGTTATTTCTTCTTTTGAAAAGGTAGAAAACTATAAAAGAATACTTCCAGTAAACGATAGTCTGAGACCTGACAACGATAAATTTAATGATGTAGATATTATGGAATATCGTGTTGACAATTATTTAAACGATGAAATGTTAAGCACTCCACTATATTCCTTAAAAGAACTTTTAGATTGCAGCAAATTATATTATGATAATTTTAAATTTATCAGATATGAAGATTACATGGAAAACCCAAAAGAAGTTCTTTCCGACATTTATAATTTTATAGGAATTAAACCTTTTGATAATAATCTATCAGAAATTAAACAAGGGTATTATAACGATGCTTGTTTCGCACCTTATGGTGATCATACTATTAGGAAAGAATTAATACCACAGAAGATAAATAGTAAATTCCCACTTTTAAAAAAGGAGGCTCAAGAAAGAATTATTGATACATGTTCATGGTTCTATAATGAATTTTATCCCGAAGTAATTAATAACTAAAATGTCAAAAGTTGCAAGAAAGGCAAAAGTTTTGTCTAGAATGAAATGGTTAGTTGAATATAAAACAAATAAACCATGTGCTGATTGTGGTAGAGTTTTTGATCCAATTTGCATGGATTTTCATCATAGAGAACCTCATTTAAAAGTTGATGAAATTAGAGGACTTTTAAGAGATGGATATTCTATGGAAAAGGTTATGATAGAAATTAAAAAATGTGATATTTTATGTGCATGTTGCCATCGACTGCGACATAAAAACGAACCAGTTCTTAAAGTGGCATCTCGAACTAAGTCGAAGGCTGTTCTTCCGTTATAATACATTCATACGAAACAACCAACCAAGCATGTCCGTCAACTTTGAAGTCAAGGGTCAACTAGCAAAACTTCTTGCTACTGAGGATTTGATTGTTGAGCATCGTCCGGTTGAGACAGCAATGTTTAATGTTCAGAGTAGAGTTCTAACTCTACCTATGTGGAAAAAAGCATCGGAGTCTGTCTTCGATATGTTGGTAGCTCATGAGGTTGGTCATGCTTTATTCACTCCTGATGATTGGTCGTTTGAAGGTAAAATTCCTCAACAGTTTGTCAATATAACTGAAGATGCTCGCATCGAAAAATTGATGAAACGCAAGTATGCGGGTTTATCAAAAACTTTCTTCAGAGGTTATAACGAACTTGCTGATGAAGATTTCTTCTGTCTTGAGAATGAAGATATTTCTAAGATGAATCTTGCTGACAGAACAAATCTTTGGTTCAAGATCAGTAACTTTGTTGATGTTCCTATCGAAGATGGTGAGGAAAGAGAAATTGTCGATATGATTGGAAGTGCAGAAACTTTTGCTGATGCTGTTCTAGCTGCTGAATATTTGTACAAATACTGTAAGGCAAAACAGAACAATGCCGATCAACCTCAACAACAAAGTTCTGGACAATCAGGTAATAGTGATAATGAGGGAATGACTCATGAAGAGATGATGGAGGAAGCAGATCGTCGTGAAGATGCTAATGAAACGGATGGATCTGAAAATGCGGATCTTAAAGAAACTGGTGGTGGAAGCACTAATCAAGATGCTTCAGATCCCTTATCTGAGAATGAACCAAATGCAAAAACTGTAGATTCTCTTTCAGATGCAATTAAAGATCTTGCAGATTTATCTGCTATGGAAAATGTATATCTAGAGTTTCCTGAACT
>Ga0160423_10005133_pt1 | contig 10692 bp, 4 predicted proteins | sample CRUFie14St8metaG_FD_108191 | JGI IMG/M metagenome (GOLD analysis project Ga0160423, IMG submission 108191) | Marine microbial communities from the Costa Rica Dome - CRUD Field 142mm St8 metaG | ecosystem: Environmental > Aquatic > Marine > Oceanic > Photic zone | place: Costa Rica: the Eastern... | reverse complement strand
GGGTTCGCGAGCGAGGCGCTCTTCGGCGGGCTGCCCATCGGGATATTGTCTGACTCGTACAAGGCGGGGCACTTCACGCAGTACCCCAAGGCCACGGAGGCCAGCGCGTACGGCGAGTTCAGGCGTGGGTACAACAAGGACAAGGAGGACACTCGGTGCGTGTTTTACGGGATCCGGTACATCGTGGAGACCTTTTTGCACAGGAGGTGGACCAGGAGTGACGTGGATAACGTCTCCAAGTTCTACGCCACCCACAAGGCTCCGTTCAACACAGAGTACCCCTGGCCCAAGGACCTGTTCTACGACATCGTGGAGGAGTGCGACGGGTACTTCCCGGTCAAGCTCGAGGCCCTGCCGGAGGGCACGTGCGTGAACTCCCACGTCCCGGTGTTCCAGATCACCGCCAAAGGAAAGTACACCGGTCTGGTTACTTTTCTGGAGACGTTGCTCTGCCAGGTCTGGTACCCGACCACGGTGGCCACCCTGAGCCGCAGGTGCCGCCAGATCGTGGAGGATGGCTTCGACAGGAGCGTGGACGACGACAGGAAGTTTCTCGTCCCGTCCAGGCTCCACGACTTTGGGTTCAGGGGGTGCACCTGCGCGGAGCAGAGCGTCATTGGCGGGTGCGCCCACCTGCTGAGCTTCGAGGGTAGCGACACCATGAGCGCCGCCTACTACGCCCAGTTTGTGCTGAACGGCGGCAAGGCGGTGGCGTCCAGCATTCCCGCCACCGAGCACAGCGTGATGATGTCCTGGGAGACCGAGAAGGAGGCCATTGAGAACATGATCGAGGTTTACGGAGACGGGATCTTCGCTTGCGTCATGGACTCGTACGACTACGCCCGCGCCCTGGACGAGATCTTGCCCTCCGTGGCGTCCAAGAAGAACGCTAGGGGGGACGGGGGCTACATGGTTCTCAGGCCGGACTCGGGCGACCCGGTGGAGGCTGTTCTGATGGCCCTGCGCGCCGCCGAGAAGGTCTTTGGCAGCGAGGTCAACTCAAAGGGGTTCAAGGTGATCAAGGGTTGCGGGGTGATCCAGGGCGACGGCATCAACATCGACGGCCTGAGACGAATTCTGGAGGCCGCGATGGAGGCCGGGTACAGCGCCGAGAACGTGGCCTTTGGCATGGGGGGCGGTCTGCTGCAGAAGGTGAACAGGGACACTATGAGCTTCGCGACAAAGCTCTCCGCCATCGTCCCGGAGTCCACGGGCGAGGAGAGGATCGTGATGAAGGCTCCCAAGACGGACGTCGGGAAGACGAGCCTGCCGGGAAGGCTGGCGGTCAAGTACGTCGAAGGGGAGGGTGGGATGAGGACCCCGACCGTGTTCCCCAAGGACCTCGTCTCGCCGGAGGACAACCTGCTGGAGGTGGTGTACGACCACAAGCCCGTGGGCAAGGAGTGGGACTCCTTCGACAGGGTGAGGGAGAGGGTGGCGGACACTTGGCGTGCTCTTGCGCCCGCGGCGGACGCCGTGAGCCAGGAGATGAGGAGCCTGCAGGCCCAGCACAACCCGCACAACAAGTGACGAGCGCGTTGGAGGAAGGGGGGGAAAGACTGAGAGGGGGAGGTTTCGACCAAAGATAAGCTTTTGTTGTGCCGTTGGCGGTGCTTGGTAAAAAGAAGAAAAATCCTTGGCTCTGAAAAGGTGGGTCACCTTTGGTTCCGGGCAGCCGAGATGGCGGCCTTCACGGCGAGCACGGCGACCCCGGCTCCCAGGACCCGGACGCACTTCGAGGCGATTCCCTTGCCGCTCCGCTCCTGCTCCTCGCCCTCGTCGTCCGAGATCTTCGGCAGGGGCGGCGCGCTCGGCTTGCTCACCACGGGAGGGGAGGGGGACTTGGTCACGTCGATCCTCCTCTTCTTCGGGGAGTCCTTGAAGGGCGTGGACTTCATCGCCTCCACGGCCGCCAGCGGACTCTTCGGGTGCGACTTGGGCTCCGGCGTCTTGTCCTTGAGCGCCGTCTGGGGCAAGGGCGGGGCCGGAGGGGGCGGCGGCACGTTCTCCTCTCCCTCCCCTCTCGCCGCAGGAAGCGTCTCCTTGCTCGGCTTCTTCGAAAACGTGTTCTTGATGTTCTCCTTGCTGAAGGTCTTCTTGAACTTCTTCTTCCAGTCGCTCTTCGGCGCGTTGCCCGACATCTTTGCCTCGACTTCGGTTATGGGTTTGCCTTGCGTCTTGCCACCTCGCTTCGCCGCCGCTGCGCCCTCCCGAAACCTCCACCAAACCGTTTCTTTTCCCGCCCTTGATTGGACCCTCGATCAGCATGGGGGGGGGGGATGCTCATTCATTCGAAAATTCATATTTCATTCAGATCTCTTCTGAATTCTGAAGTTCTGGGATCCCACGGAAAGTTTCTTTTCAAAATCTTGGAGCAGCCCCCCAGCCTGGCACCAAGATGGAAGGAATACACGGACCTTGTGGCCTACTTTACGCTTGTGGAGTAGTTTTCCCGTTGTTTTCCTTGACCGACAAGGGAATATTGAGCGAGTGAAATGAAATAATACTTGTCCCAACCGCCAAGTCGAGCCCAGCAGCAGCAGCGAGCAGCCTCTTGCTTTGCACTGCACGAGGACGCACAGCGAGGCAGCTGGGGCGCCGCTTTCCCGTGACACCGCGGGGCAGGCAGCGTAGAGACTCTCGGCGGCGGAGCGCAATCCCCCGAGAGGTCGGTGCCAACCCGCCCAATTACTTGGCACGGCGAAGGCTTGTTTGCCTTGGTGCTGCATTTCGCACACCAACTTTAGAACGCCCGCCACAATGTCTGCCGCAGCGAAGGAGAACCCGCTGGCGGAGGCGCCGCTGAGCGACAACCCCGTCATCGCTTTCTTCCAGAAGGTGAAGAAGGTGCTTGCGGAGACCTCGGAGACCACCAAGCTCCTCTTCTCCGTCACCATCGCCATCGGGTTGGGACTCGTCATCAACCTTTGCGTCCCCTACCGCGACATCAAGAAGGAGGGCTCGGACGCCTTCCACCGCCTGATCTCCCTGGCGGGAAGAATCTGGATCAACTCCCTCAAGATCGTGGTCCTGCCGCTCATCGCGTCGAATATGACGATATCCGTGGTGGCCATCAAGGAGATAAAGGGCGCCAAGGACCTCGTGATTAGAACCCTGGGCTACTACATTACCACCACCCTTCTCGCCGCCGGAATTGGAATCCTTCTCTCGGCGACCATCCTCATCCCGAACGTCGAGGATGACCTCGACCCGGCGGAGGAGGATATTGACAAGGTGAAGAGCCTGGACAAGCGTGACGTGGTGGGCCAGATCGAGGCCATCTTCTACGGGCTGGTGCCGGGCAATATCGTGGCCGCCATGGGGACGGGAAACCTCCTCGGGTGCATCATCTTCTTCGTCACGCTTGGCGCCCTCATCGACCACTCCGAAAAGAAGCCTAGCCCAATCTACAGGGTGCTCAAGGAGCTCAACGACGTCGCGTTCGTCGCCGTCAAGGGCATCATCGTCTTCACACCCTACGCGGTCTTCTGCTTGCTCTACCCCACCATCGCCACGGTCAAGCACCTCGACGATCTTATCACCAGCGTGCTCATCTTGGTGTGCACCCTGGCCCTGGGAATCGCGATGCACTGCCTGATCTCCTATCCTTCGCTGTACTTCCTCTTCACCAGGGAGAACCCACTGCCGTTCATGAAGAACTGCACGCCGGCCGTGCTCACCGCCTTCTCGACCTCCTCGTCGGCGGCTACCCTGCCGGTGACCATCAACGTGGCCACCGAGGTGAACAACATCTCCCATGCCGTGGCCAACTTCGTGCTGTCTTTGGGCGCCACGGTGAACATGGACGGGACCGCCATTGGGTTCCCGATGTCCGTGCTCTTCCTGGCCACGGCACAGGGCGAGAAGGTGGATGCCGCCAGGGTCATCACCATCGCCCTCGTGGCCACCCTGGCCTCCATGGGAGCCGCCCCCGTGCCGAGCGCCGGCCTGGTCCTTCTGGTCATGATCATGGACACCGTGAACGTGCCAATCACCGAGCTCTTCTCGGTCATCATCGCGATCGACTTCTTGAACGACAGGCTGGAGACCATGACGAATGTGCTGGGAGACTCGATGGCTGCCGGAATCATCCAGAACTACTACTCCAAGCTGCTGATCAGTGGAACCTCGGACCAGGTGAAGAGGGCCTCCGTGTTGATCACCGGACAGGTGGACGACAGCTTCAAGAAGGACAGCGAGAAGCTTATGTCCAGGAGGGTGAGCACCATGGCGCCACAGGACCAGAAGGCCATCGAGGCAGCGACCGGGCTCTCCGTCACCGACAGCTATGGCCTGACACCAAGCACGCAGCCAGAGGCCTTGGACTTGCAGGACCCACCAAGCCCAGAAATTGATGAGCGCAGGGTCTCCAACCCTGCCCACGACGACACCAACCCCCGCCAGTCCAACCCCTTGTACGATGGGGTTGGCGGGGAGGAGGAGGTCTGAGCAAGATAGATCTGGGACCTTTGCAAATAATTTCACAGCTTTCTCTGCCACTGTAATCCAACTCCCTCGGATGGCACACGTCTTTGTCGTTCTTGGGGATGATACTTTATGTTGTTTTTACAGTGTTTGCTTATTTGAGTCGAGATCATCGGGATTCCCTACAGGCCCATGAATTCCGCAATCGACTTCCTCTTATGGCTCTTGGCCAGCTCCTCCTCCCTCCTCTTCCTCTCCTCCCTCCGCTTCTTTTTGTCCAGCCACCTCCTCGCGACTCTTTGGATCGTGATGACCGCAAACAGGATGTCCGCCCTATTCGCCAGCTTTCTATACTTCTGTTGCTTCTTTTTGGGGTTGGACTGCCTCATGGTCAGCGTCTTCTTGAGCTGGATATCCATCAGGATCTTGACCTCCTCGGGGATCGAGGCCGCCACGTCATTGTCCTTGACAGCCCTCCTCAGCAGGGAGCCCAGGACCTCGTGATAGCTTTTGAAGGGCTTGAGCCCGAGCTTGAGCTCCCTTATCCACGTCTCGAGGTCGTTCGGCAGGATGCGCTGGCCCTTGAGCCCCAGCGGCGGCGGCACCGAGAAGAAGAGCTCCTTCAGGTCAGCCTGCATGATGTAGCCCTTGGCGCGCGGGTCGAACTTGGACCACACGGCCTCAAAGGCCCTGATGTCCAGCGGTGTGATCGGGCCGGAGTCCATCTTGAGCATCAAAGAGAAGTTCTCGAGGACGACCGCGATGACCAGGTTCAGGAAGATAAACGAGCCAAAGAGGACAAATGCCACCATGTACGGGATCGCAAAGTCCCCAGCCCCGCAGTTGTCTACGTTTGTGATCCAGGTGGCGCCGGGGCCAAGGCAGTCCGCCTGGCCGATGGCGGGACCGTCCGGATACCAGCTAAGGGCGGCAGAGCCAGTCGTCGCGTTCTTACAGTAGGGTTCCTTTGCTTTCTCGCAGTCCGGCGGCTTGACCATCAACTCCTCCATGATGGAGTTCCAGGCCTCTCCAGTGGACATCCTCAGCAGTGTCAGCAGGGCCCACCCGAAGTGCTGGAAGCTCGCGTAGTTGTCCTCCGTCTGGACCTTGCCAAAGAGGTTCATCCCGAGCACGGCAAAGATGAAGAAGAAGATGAACATGAGCCCCCCCACGTTGAGCATCGTTGGGACGGAGATCAGCAGCGTCTTGAACAGGATGTTCAGGCCGTTGAGGCGCTTGACAAGCCTGAAGACCCTTGCGATCCTGAAGACCCTCAGCACGGACGCACCTCCCCCATTGCCGCTGATCAGGCCAAACATGGAGAAGAGGACAACGATGAAATCGAACCGGTTCCAGCCGTCCGCAAAGTAGTTCATCTTGTTCACCGAGTAGGCGATGATCTTGATGAGTGCCTCGAGCAGGAAGATCAAGGTGAAGACCAAGTTGGAGATGACCAGGAGGTCCGAGACCCACTCGTCCTGGTTCTCGTGCTCGAACATCATGAACACGACGTTGGCGACGATCAGCACGAGGATCGCAGTCTCAAAGTGCGAGCTGGACACCCACTTAAGAAGGCTCTTCTTAAATGAGTCGCTGTAGATGTGCACTGGCTTCGGTTTCGAGGTGAAGGCCATCTTCTGGGAGTCCACCCAAGTCTGCTGCTCCGGCGTCAGAAAGCTGCTCGCGTAGTTGTTCTTGCGCTGCATCTCGCTGAAGGTGTCAAGGATGATACCCACGAAGAGGTTCAGGATGAAGAAGGACAGGAAGACCATGAGGACGAGAAAGTACAGGGCGACGACCGGGGAGTAGTCCCGGACCCTCTGGGTATCTTTTCCGGTCGAGTCCACCGCCGCGTACATAACCGTGGTCCAGCCCTCCGTGGTGGACATCTCGAAGAGGGTCAGCAGGGAGTTGTAGATGTTGTCGAAGTTCATCCTCTCGTTCTCCCACGCGCAGGCCACCCCGCTGTCAGCGGCTCCCGCGTATCCCACACAATGCTGCTTGGTCAGGACTTGGGAGCAGTGGTCCGTGCCATTGGTGCTGACGCAGCAAAGGTCGGAGCTGCAGTAGTGGAACTTTCCCATGAAGAGCTGCATGGATAGGATGCCGCAGATGACATAGAATATGATGCTGACGACGGCAACGTTCCCGAGGGCGGGCACTGACTTTAGGAGGGCATTCACGACCACCTTGAGCTGGGGCACTCTGGACAGGAACCTCAGTGGCCGCAGCGTCCTCATGATTCTGAAGATGCTGAGACCTTCCACATTCAGCGTGGCCAGGGCCACACCGAAGAAGGACATCACGACGATGAGGAAGTCCATGCAGTTCCAGGCGTCGTGCAGATAGTGGTTCCTGCCGAAGAGGAACCCAAAGGCTACAATCTTCATCAGTGCCTCTATCCCAAACGCAACAAGGAAGACGACGTCCAGCCAGTAGAAGAAGTCCTCCTCCCTCGGGGAGGGCCTGGGTACCTCGCACGCCATGGCAAGCGAGCTGAGGAAGATCAGGACCAGGATGAAGTACTCAAACCTCCTGTCGTCGATGATCTTGAAGACAAGCTTTCTGAACTTGTTGTCTGCTGGGAAGATGCACAGGCTGCTCCCATTCAGCATCTCCCCCTCGTCCTTGTGGCCGTAGTAGGAGAATGAGATGGAGTTCCTGCGGCTGAATGAGGCCCTGCTCGTCTCGGAAAAGGACTTTTTGTTCTTGATCTCGATGATCTTCTTCACAAGCTCCGTCTGCCTGTCGTCCAGGTCTGTCGACCTCTCCAATTTCTGCAAGTCTTCCAAATCCAGCAGCTTGGCGTTCTCCACGAAGCTGTGGAACCTGTCGTCGTCAAGCACCTTGTTCCGGCCTCCCTCCTCCTTGCTGAGGTAAGACTCACTCGGTGTGACGCCAAAGACGCTGGACTTGATCCTGTCGACCACGGTGGTCACCCTCTGCCTGGCCGAGACGATCATCCTGTGGAAGGTCTTCTTGCTGCTGGACGTGAACATCTGCTCCTCGTCCTGCGTCTCGTCCTCCTCGTGCTGGGCCTCGAAGTTCGCCAGCAGGATAGCAATGAACAGGTTCAGGATGGTGTACTGTCCGATGAGGATGAGGGACACAAAGTAGAACGCAGACACACTGCTCGTGGCTCTTATCCCGTCGTACATCACCGCATTCCAGTCCTCCCCCGTTAGGATCTGGAATACAGACAGGATCGACCAGATCAGCGTGTCAAAGTTGTGCCTCGGCCTGCCGTCATCAAAGTGGAACTTGTTCCCGAACAAGTCCATGCCGAGCAGGGCATAGATGAAGATCACGAGGAAGACGATGAAGGTGAAGTTGCCCAGGTTCGCCACCGTCTCCTTGAGGATCTTCAGAAAGTCTTGGAGGCTCTTCCACCGGCGGAAGAGCCGAAGAATTCTGAGAATTCTGAAAGCCCTGAGCGCGGTAAGCGACCCATTGCTCGTCGCGAACATTTCCACCAGAGACACCACCGTGACGAAGGCGTCGAAGAGGTCCGACCGGTCCCTGAAGTAGTGCCCCTGCTTTCCCCCAATCTTCAGCACCATCTCCACTGCAAAGGAGTAGGTCAGGATCTCGTTCATCAGCTTGAGTGTGTCTGCGTAACCCGCGGGCATGTCATCATACTCCATGGCGAGCAGCACAGTGTTCAGCACGATCATAACCGTGAAGAAGGGGTCGAAAAGTGCGTGGTCGATGACTGGCTTGCACAACCTCTGCGCCAGAACCCTGATTCCGGAATCTGGAGCAAGGTCCAGGTAAGAGTACAGGTCCATCGCGCCCTCCCTCTCGTCCTCCGCGTTCTCATCCTCCTCCTTCTCATCCTCGTCCTGGACCTGGTCGTAGACCTCCGCCACGATTCCAACCGCAAGGTTGATCAGGAAAAAGGCGCCCAGTCCGATCAGGATGATGAAGTACAGCATGCTCCACCCAGATGTGGCGTCCATGACGTCGTACATGATGGGGGTCCATCCCTCCAGCGTGATGATCTGGAACACGGTGAGCCAAGCCCAAAGGATGTTGTCGAAGCTCGTGATGCCGTGGTTCGGGTTGCCGTAGGTCGTGCACACCTCCCCAAAGCCGCACGAGTACCCGGCCCACAGGTACTTGCTCGATTTCGAGCAAACTCTCTCCTCGTCCACCAAGGCGAGGGTCTGGCCGGGCCCCTGCGCAAAGCACCGATTCCTCAGGATTCCCTTGAAGAGCTGCAGTCCGGAGATCCCGAACACGATGAACAGGAAGGCGCTCAGCAGGAGCACGTTGGCCATCATCGGCAGAGACCTTATGATGGTGCCCACCAGGATTCTCATGCCGGGCAGGGCCGAGATCGTCCTCAGGGGCCGCAGGACCCTGATGGTCCTGATGCTCGACACGCTTGATTTGGTGCCCGAGAGCGAGACGATCCCGCCGACCACGACGACGAAGTCCAACACATTCCACCCGTCCTTGAGGTAGGTGGGGATGTAAACGTACTCCACAGAGGGAGGAAAGTGTTTGCCTAGCTGAGCCTTCTTCTGCGACTTGGCGGTGGACCTAACGGCCGCGGTGGGCTCGAAGTAAAGGCCCATCGCCATGACCTTGATGACGGCCTCGAGGATGAACAGAACGCTCAAAGGGATCTCCGAGTCGTTGACGAGCTTGTTCCTGCCCTCGTTGGAGGCCCGGGTGGGGTCCGCCATGGCCAGGAAGGTGCAGTTCAGCACGATCGCCGCGATGATGGCGGCCTCGAAGACGGGGCTCTCCACGATCCTGATGCAGGCGTGCCGCACCGTGTTTCCCTTGCTGAAGACGCCCAGCGAGTAGTCGCAGTACACCTTCCTGATTTCCGCGCGCTCCCGCCTCCGCGAGCCTGCGATGACCTCCGCCGAGTCGGAGCCGTACGCCGGCCGGAGGCCGGCGCTCCCCGTTCCGCTCAGGGTCTCGTACATGTGTTGTTGGTTTCGCTCAGCGGTCATGGTGACGCGAGGCTTCTACCGCTTTAAAGTGGTTTCTAGTGCCTTCCCTTCGCAAGGCGACCCAACCGACATCCTTCAAGCCAAATGCTGCTCGGTGTACTTCTTGTAAACTTCAGGGACTTGTGGAAATCCTCACCGACCTCGGCCCTTCTCCCTCGCTTCTATGCTCATTGTGCTCCTCCCCCTATACCGGCGTGTCTTCACTTGTTTGGTGTCAAAGGCGCGGGCGGCGACTCCAGGCCCAGAGTCCCAAGACACAAAACTTTTCACGCCACGCCACGCGCCACCCGAGTGCGGGTCGTCAGGGCGACCGAGACGTCCCACACCGACCACCTTGGACGTGCCCCCGATGCGTATCGTATGTGCCCCCGCCCGCTTCAATCTCTCTCTCTCCCGCGCTGCTCGGTTCGATCCCTTGGAGGCCCCAGGGCGCCTCCGGGGCCAGATCCACGCGAGGATCCGAAATTGGGCAGAATTAGTGCGATGAGGGGCGGAGAGAGCGTGTTGTGCCTTGAGGATGGCCAAAGGAATGGAGTCTTATTGAGGTAAGAACGAGCGTTAGGACACCGAGTAGGGTGAGGGGCGGCTCGCCACGCGGAAACCGGTTCCCATCGTCGGGTTCTAACAACAACTATCGAATACAACTTTAGTCACACAGCCTCAGATTGATGTACTGGGCCAAGGCGTCCGTGTCTTCCCCTTCCTGCAGAGGCACCGAGTGCCCCCTGGCGTGCTCGAGGACATCCCCGCCCAGCAACCCGTGGACCTCGAGGGCCTGGGACTTCGGGTTGATCAGGTCGGCCGCAGAGGTGACGTGGAGGATGGACGGGTTGACAGCAGAGCCGCCCACAGGCCGGCCTCCCCTCCCTTTGTAGGCCTCGAGCTCGGAGGCAAAGGGCCTTGGCCAGCCCGCCCCCGCGATCACGGCCACCCTGCACCGAGGAAGCCTGCCCTGGGCGATCAGAACGGCCAACAGCATGGCGCCCTGAGAGAATCCGATGCAGAGCTCGCAGTCCGCTCCGGCGGTCGCCGCAATCTCAATGGCCTCATCGGACCTGATCCACTCGTCCGCCTCATAGGAGCGCGTGGCCCCCTCCGGGAACTCCCACCACGCCCTTCCCTCCGCGTTCCCCTCGTGCGAGAGGCCCACGCTCCCGCTCGGCGACACGACGTTCTCCTCGCGTAGTCCAATTCTCTCCCCGAGGTGGCTCTGGCGCAGGCGAGACGAGAAACTAGGGCCGTTGCCCCCCCTGCCATGGAGCAGCAGAGCCTTGCCGTTCCTCCGAACGAGCACGGGGTC
>Ga0160423_10005132_pt1 | contig 10693 bp, 9 predicted proteins | sample CRUFie14St8metaG_FD_108191 | JGI IMG/M metagenome (GOLD analysis project Ga0160423, IMG submission 108191) | Marine microbial communities from the Costa Rica Dome - CRUD Field 142mm St8 metaG | ecosystem: Environmental > Aquatic > Marine > Oceanic > Photic zone | place: Costa Rica: the Eastern... | reverse complement strand
GGTTTGTAGGGGTGATTTTTATAATAAATCCCTCTGTGAATGGCTTTAATTTTTATTCTATTTATGCGCTGATAGCAGTTTTTTTGATCACTCTTCGTGATTTGATAACGAGAAGACTATCTGTTGAAGTTCATACGTTATTACCAACGGTTTCTGCATCATTTGGTGTTTTGTTGTTTTCGATTATTTTGATGATTAATACGCCTTTGCAGCCACTGGACATGCAAAATGGTTTTTTTATATTGACAGCTGCATTTTTTATAATTTTTGGATACTATACTGCTGTTCTGGTAATGCGATCGGGAGAAATTTCATTCATATCGCCATTTCGGTATAGCGCAATTTTATTTGCATTAATCTTAGGCTTTTTCTTATTTGAAGAAACCCCAGACATACATGCTGCGTTTGGTATTTTTGTTATTATCTTTTCTGGAGTGATGTTGCTTTATAGAAATGAGAGAAAAAAACGCGCATCTCATTGGTAACCATGCTACTCAAGGCAGCTAAACTGATTTAGCGATTATTTGCCAATAAACACAAATAATGATGCTTTATGCCTGAGTGCAATGATTAAACTTATGTTAATCTTTTTTTTCATCGGCTTTGAGATTTTTCTTTACAAATTGAGTTACAAGATTTGTTTTGATTAAACCGTCAACATTCATGGCATCCTTACTTTTTAAATAACCAGGATTTTCTGAAAACCACTTGAGAATGTCTATCTGGCTTTTTGACAAGCTATAGGGATTTGTATCAAACTTCTCTGATAGCTTTTCTACAAATCCATCAAAATTTATATCACAAAACTCTTTCATATCTGCCTCAACGACAGTTCTAAAATTTGTTTAGCAAATCAAAAATATTTCTCTCAAAAAAGATAAAAAATACGTTTTGTTTTCATGAAGAGTAAACAAATTTAAAAACACGTCGTAACAGTATTCAACCATTGTAATTAAGCAAGGGACAGATAATAATGGCAAACATCGGTATAGCTCGGGCGAGCTATTATGCTGATACATCAATCCATAGACTAAACAGGGATGTTGAAGTAAGTGTGGGTAGGGTAGCAAGTGCTAAGAAAAACCTCACGGCTTCAGATGTAGCATCTTTAAAAAGTATGGATTATTCCTTTAGGCTTGACTTTTCTGCTACTAAAGCAGCAGTCAAAAGCATGTCTGTCACTCAGGCTTATTTATCCACGGCTATTTCCTCCTTGGATAGTTCTTCTGCGATATTGGCTAAAATTCATGAGCTAGCTGTTTTGGGTGCTAATGGATCTAACAGTGTCGGTGATCAATTGGCGCTTAATGCTGAGGCAGAAGCCTTAGCTGACGAATTTCACAAATCCATGGAAGTTTCTAACTTCAAAGGCAACAAAGTTTTTGATGAAGATGGTATAAGTTCTCAAATGTCTTTGGGACGCAGTGCAGCTAAGTTTTCTGATTTTGGGTTGGGAGAAATCGACTATGATTTTTTCTACGACTATAAAAACCCTCAAACAAGTGTCTTGAACGCAGGAATTGAATACGAAATTAAAAGTGAATTAACGGCCGATCAAAAAGCTTCAATTTTATCAAGAACGACAGGTTTAACGGAAGAACAACTTGTTGTTGGATTTCGTTTTAAAACAAATGTTGTAGCTGATGATAATGTTGGGAATGGCTCAGTATCGATTATTGATGGCCGCTCCGTAGGGGGAGCACCTAATGATACCCTGAGATATAACAGGGGAGATGGGGTCGTTCGATTTGATCCTACTGCTGTGGTAACGAGTGAAGATGAATTCGCTGGTGGAAGTGTTGTTATTGAAATTTCTGAAAACTTAGAAGATGCAGACAGTCTATCCCTAAGATCAGTGGGCCCAATTTCTATTAATAATGCGACTGGAATTGTTTCCTACAATGATCCCGACGATGGGCTAATCGAAATAGGGATTGTTCGGGAGACCCAGAATGGTCAAAATGGCAAGGTTTTAAAAATAGAATTATTTGGTGATGCTACAAAACCTCAGCCAGGTGGTATCGAGAATGGAAATTTTGAAAAACGATTAAGAGATCAAGACACTCCGCCCACCCCAGTAACCACCTACGGTGTCTGGAAGGACAATGTCGTTCAGGCATATTCTATTAATAATGATGGAGCTGGCTATGTGACGGCTGCTGATAAACACATAACTGGAAAACCAAGAGATAGTGACACATACAATATAAGCTTTCAGGGTGGTAGCGGGACAGGTTTTCGCGCAAACGTAATTGTTGCTGGAGGTAAGATTACTGGAATTGAATTGATAGATGGAGGTGAAGGTTATAGAGTTGGGGATCAGCTCACAATTGCAGCTAACCATTTTTCAGCTGGTGCAGGCTTTAGGCTCGATATTGGCTCAGTTGGTAGAATGGTGGTTCGTGAAACCGTTGCGGACACCACAGTTATACCAGTTGTAGAGTACTGGAATAATCCCCCAAATGATCCAGGAGCAGGGGATGCCCGTTATTCTTGGGGTGAAGTGTATACCCATGGCCAAGTAAAGAAAGAACTCGTTTCTGAGGATGAGACCGTAAACCCAGGAGTTGCTGGTGCGTCTTTAACAGATAAATTACACCTAGCCGCAGGAAGTTACAATAATGTCAACATTGGAGGCAATCCTATAACCTGGCAAACTGGGGGAGGTGTCAATAAATACTCCATTAATGGTGTGGCTTTCGACGGTACGTACGTAAGGGGGGCTAATGTTAAGTTGTTTAATCAAGCTAGGCTTAACAATAGTTACACCGCGGTTAAGGAATTACATACAACTGGTCCTGGAACATATGATGAAGTTGAGTGGGGTGTTGACTGGATTGATGCTGCCACTGGAAGAGAGAATTACAGAACGAACGCCGGTGTTTGGAATGGTTCGTATCAACGCGGTGATGAAAAATTAGAAAAGCTTGATAATAATGCGGCCGGCGCAACGGCTATTTATGAGGCTCACACAACTGCGGGTACTTATGATCAGACTGCATGGGGAGTAACTTGGCAAAATGGTGGCGGTGAAAATAATTATATGACTAATGCCGGTGCCTGGGATGGCTCTTATGCGATAGGAGATAAAAAGTTAGTCAAGCTTGCTAACAATGAGGCCGGTGCAACGACCGTTTATGTCCGAAATACAAACGCTTCGAAAGCAGCAGAGGGGCCTCGTTACAGTTGGGGTGAAGAGATACAAGTTGGAGGCAGACGCAAAGTTACAGCCAATTCAGGAGATGCTGGTGCCTACTCCACAAATTATAAACATGAGGCCAACGGAACTTATAGCGAAGCGGATTGGGGCGTTACGTGGACAGCAGCCAATGGAGCTTACAAGTTCAAGCGGGATGCGAATACTTTTTTCACAGGTGATTTTGTTCAAAATGCGAATGTACTTGAGAAATCTACGGATGGTACAGGCGTTGCCATTTATGAAGCTCATACTGAAGCGGGCACATATTCTTGGGGTGCTGCCTATAATGCTGGAGATATTAAAGTTACTCAGCGTGAAACGGGAAGATCCGTTGTGAATGAAGTGGAGGTCATAAATTACGCTTATGATCAAGTTGTTGCATTTAGAGTTAAGAATAAAACTCGTTTTATTAAAGATGATATTGCATTTTACATAAAGGATAAGGCACCGGCTTTTTATACCAAAGAAAAAGAAGCATTTTATGCTGCAAATGATCGAGTTTGGGTCAGAGAGGCTACGGATGGCTCGACTATTAACAGATATGATGGAGAAGTGGAGCCAAACCCCAACCCTAATAGCAATCGCGTCACAAGCTATACTAGAAATCAAATACAACGGATACAAAACTGGTATAATTCTGAGTTGGATGCTGATGGAACACCAAGGGTCAAGTTTGGTGCGGGTGATCAGGCGGGGTCGTTCAAAATAAAAGATAGTGATAACGGAGCTCTTATTTCTTCTTCTCTAGCGTTAAACGACAATGCAAACCGATATGTGGATAACAGTGTGGAAATTACAGTTCCAACGCCATCTTGGAACACCATGAAAACCTACAATAGTGGCTCTGGATCTCCTGCCTATGCACCCTATCAAAAAGCTGATGGAACTTTTAGAACTTCCAATTTGGCGAAAGAGGATCAGGACCATGGTGGCTTAGCTGTAACATCTAGTGACTCTTCTATCGGGCTTGTAAATGGAAGAACAGGGAAAGCAGTTGAGTTGGACACTGGGTTCGTTAAGTTTGATGATAATAATGGGTTTGGTATTTATCACGGCCCAGCAATTGTAAGTGATGAGTTTGATGCTTACGATGGCCAAATTTTGAGGCTTGAATACACTGCCCAGGGTCAGGCAGATGACTATCATGTTACGGGTTATATTTATGAGGTTGATGGCAATGGAAACGCAGTCCTCGAAAATGGGAAGCCAAAATTCACCATAGCTTTAATGGAAACGGGGAAAAGCGTCACAAATGGTCGTGCCTCGATTAATGTCGATACAGATGGGCGATATAGATTTGTTTTCATCGTAGGAACCCACGATCTAACTGGAGGTCAAGAAGCGGGTGCCAATATGACCATCGATAATATTGTTGTTGAGTGGCCAGCAACGATAGATAACGAGGTAATGGAAGCAATATTACGGTCGGTACATTATGAAAATAGTTCAGATACGGCGACCGCTTCAAAAACTTTAAAAGCTACGATTTCAAATAAAAGTGGAAACATCCAAATTAATGATAAGGCAATTATTGACATGGGTGGATTTAATGTCACATCTGCTGGCGGCGGCGGTCCTTATATGGAAGTGCCACTAGAAAATTTGGTTACTACACCAGAAGAAGGTGTTAGCAGTGGATCCGCTAGTGCCCTTACGTCCAAAATTGAAAAGCTACAGGGGCAAATTACAGCTGCTAAAGTACAGGCAGCTTCACAATATACAGCGATCGCAAGCGCTATGGATAGTGCGACGGATTTACGTTCTCAGTTTGCGCTCGCCAGTGGCACATTAAGCGATCTTAATTTTTCTCGAGAAACAGCTTATTTAGCGAAAAAGCAAGTTCAGCAAGACATTGCAACGGCTATGCTCGCTCAGGCAAATCAAGAACAAACTAACCTTATTATGCTAATAGCTGAACGATAGTTGCGAACTATTTTGACAGTTGCAGTATCTTAAATTCTGTAATTAAGTACAATTCTAATAGAACTTAAGAGCCGTCTAGTTCCCAATAATCTTGTGAACCCAGTGTGTATTCACCGCAAGACCAGGAGGGCAGGATTTTTGGAAATTTGGCCAAACTTCCACTATTAAATAGAGTTGGAGGTAATCTTCTACACTCTATTTCTAACTCACCGTGACGGTCTTTTTCCATAAAAGCGTAATTACAAGTTCCACACGCTACCTTAGACATTGAGCTATCCTCAAGTTATTTTATAAGCTGACTTAATTAAACCACGTAAAAATTATTGTGTGAAGTCAATTAAATATTTTGAGATTTAGTTGGTATCTTTGAATTTAATACGGTTTTCTTTTTCTATTTTCTGATGCCTGTTTAAAACATCTATCTGATCTTTAGTAGCAGAGTATGGGTTATTTTCAAATTGTTGTTGAAGTAACATTATAGCTAACTCAAAGTCTGTCTTTTTTTCTTCGTTTTCCATACAAAATAATACGACTAAATTGCCTGTAAATTTAGCTTATAAAAACAAAACATGATTATTTTCTCATTATTATTTGGCATTTTTATTGCTTTTCTCTTTTATGGAAAAATTATCCAAAATTTCACGCCGATCGTTTGCCTTTGGGTTGGCTTCTTCAGGTGTGTGTCAGGCGGCACAACCACTGATTGATTTGACCGAAAAGCGGTCGCCAATTTTAAATTTTAATGCAAAGGATGCTTTATCATCTTCACCTTATGAAGATTTGTTTGATATTAAAAACTCATATTATGACCCCGAACCTGCCTTGGAACTTGACCAGCAAAAGAGCAATACAGCAATATTAAACAAACCATTTTATCCGTCAAAAGATTTTAATTTAGTTTTGGTGAATGCGAACACAGGGGAAAAAATTAAACAGCGATTTATAAACAACTCGTTTTTTAATATCGTAGATTACCCAAAATTGGATCACTTTTTTCGGGATTGGCGGGAAAATAAGGTAATTCAAATTGATAAGGGCGTCCTCAACATCTTGTTTAGTATTTGCCAGGAAGCGGTGGACTCAAATAATTTTCTAGAAGTGCAGATAAATTCTGGATACCGAACTCTCAAAACAAATGAGTACCTCAGACGGCATAGTGGGAATGTTGCTAAAAACTCCTTACATATTAGTGGTCGAGCTATTGACTTTAAGCTTGCCAACCGTGCTGGGCAGGATGTTGAAAAAATTGCCGACTACATGTCTCCAGGCGGTTTGGGAGTTTATAAAAGCTTTTTACATATCGATACTGGTCCATATCGAAGGTGGTATGCTTAAATAAAATATAAAATTTAATAAAATACTTTTAAATCCTTAAGAAATATCTGATCATTAACCATGGACAATCAATATAAGCTTATTCAGGCAAATGTCTTAAGAATTCTCGAACCTGCCACTCTTGGGGATCGAACATCTAGGATATGGGATGTCAGCCTTTTCATACTGGTTCTTTTAAATTTGGTAGCAGTAGCTCTGGAGTCGGTACCAGGTTTGCAGAGTAACTATGGTGATTGGTTCTATAGATTTGAAATATTCTCGGTTATTGTTTTCACATGCGAGTATTTGGCGAGAGTTTGGTCTGCCCCAGCTAAAATAGATGCTGAAACTGAGCATTCTTCCTTCAAAGCAAGAATGAAATACATTTTTAGTTTTTATGGAATAATAGACCTAGTAGCAATTTTACCTTTTTATATTCAGGCACTATTCCCAGGTCTTGATTTAAGGGTTTTGAGGGCTTTAAGATTACTTCGTATTTTAAAGTTAAACCACTATAATTCTGCCTTGGATGACTTGTTTGGCGCTATTTTAGAAGAAAAGAAATCTTTTCTAACCACACTGTATATATTTTCTGTGGCTTTTGTCTTATCATCGTCACTTATTTACTACGCTGAGCATAAAGTTCAGCCAGAAGCATTTAGGTCGATCCCAGATGCCATGTATTGGTCAATTATCACGCTAACAACCGTTGGATACGGTGATGTCAGCCCAATAACAGTTTTTGGAAAAGTAATTGCTGTAGTGACCGCAATTTTTGGTGTTGTTGTTGTTGCACTTTTAACGGGTATTGTTGCAAATTCTTTTAACGCGCAGATGGATAGACGGAAAGTAATTTTTGAAGATCAGGTTAGAAATGCACTATTGGATGGTGTTTTGGACAGTGATGAAGAGGCTTCTCTTGATGCTCTTCGCAAAAAATTTGGAATGTCTAAATTGCAAGCGGATGCACTCATAAATCATGTCAAAAAATCAAAAGAAACTAGGGACTTGGAAGGCTGACGAGGTCATCTTTTGAACGTAATTAAATTAAAAGCTGTTTTCGACTATTTGCTGGCTTCGATTTTCGTAGGTCTAATTTTGGGCGTTTGTGGTGCCTTTGCTGCTCAGGGGTTTCGTTCTGGCATTGTTTTTATTTCTAACCATCTTGGAAGTTTTTTCTCAGATGATCCAAACTTCTTTTTTTATTTCGCTACTTTAACATTGGCATTAATTTTTGTGCATTATAGCAGGGTGGCCATAAATGGTAGGCCATTTGAAAGCGTCGCAGATAGTATTTATTTGGCCCACAAAGCTAATAATGAAACAAATGTTAAAGTTGGCTTTGTCAGTACGATTGCCGCATTTTTTTCAGCGAGTGGGGGCGCAAGTATTGGCCAATATGGTCCACTTGTCCATTTTGGAACAACCATTGGCGCATGGCTGAAACAAAAGATCCCACTTAATTTTACTCCAGATTTATATATTGGTGCTGGTGTTGCTGCCTCAATTTCATCAGGGTTTGGGGCTCCATTAGCGGGTTTGATTTTTGCACATGAAGCTATCCTAAGGCACTATTCTCATAAGTCTATATTGGCGATCGCAACGGCCTCCGGGATATCCTACGCCTTATCTACCGCAATTTGGGGCGATACTAACCTGATTAAAGTATCATCTGACGATTTTAATCTATTATTAATATTAATGATTTCTTTTTTTGCAGGTCCGATATTTGGACTGATTGCTATTATTTACATGCGTGCGCTGCTATTATTCGCAAAGTTGGCTAGTTCTCCAAAACTTAATTTAATTTCTAAATATTTTCTCGGCATTCTATCTTTGAGCTTAATTGGTCATTTTGTTCCAGAAGTAATGGGTCTTGGAAGTGAAACGGTTGGTCTTGTAATTGATTTCCATTATCCAATGTTGCTGCTAATTGTGATACTTTTTGGAAAAATTTTAGCGACCTCTATATCTTTAAATTTTGGTTTCTTTGGAGGCGTATTTTCACCTGCTATACTTGTTGGGGCCTCCGCTGGGGCACTTGTTTCATTGATCCTAATCAACCTAGGAATTTTAGAAGATTTTCAACAAGCCCTTGTGATTAGTGGCATAGCTGCTGTTGCAGGTTCAGTAATCGGCGCTCCAATTTGCATGGTCATTATTGTGTTAGAGTTGACAAATTCCTATGCTTTTGCCCTTTCGTCATTAGTTGGCCTCGCAATTTCTGTTGGATATGTACAGGTACGGTTTGGTTCGTCTTATTTTGATGTTCAGTTACTAAATCGCGGCATTGATATTTCTGATGGGCGAACGGGACTATTTATGACTGAAACTGATATTTTGGAGTTTTCAGATAGGACATTTGTAACCGTTCAAGATACCGATACAGTAGCTCAAGCAGTAAAAATAATGTCTGAAAATAACCAATCAGAGTTAATTGTGGTTGGTGAAAATAACGATTTTTTAGGCAAAATTAATTCTTTGGCTTTGTTTAATAAAGAAGGAACCATTCGGTCGGCTAAAGTAATTGATTCAGATTGTATTATCATCGATCATACTGCTTCATTACAAACAGCTATGGAGGTAGCTTCAAAGTTTATTGGTGAAATCATTCCTGTAGTCGATACTGAAAGCAACAAAGCAGTAGCGATTATAACTGAAGGAGCAATCTTTCAAGCTTATTTGTCCAAACAAAATCAGACTGTGGAAATGGAAAAAAGATAATGCGGATGGCAAACTTAGATGACAAACCCTTTACAAAAATAAGGCAGAAGTTAATTTTTATGGCTTTTGCATTTCTAATTTTTATCATTGGCAATCCATTGTTTGCAAAGGAAGACTGGCGTTGTGGAATAAGACTTGTTTTTGACAGTGACGGAAAAGGATCAGTTGCCAGTTACGTACTTGGTCTACAGGTTAAAAACACAACTGGACGCGATATAAATGGCATCTCTGTGATTTATAAAGATAGACAAAATAGCATTATTGGAAATGCTTTTTTAAATTGTTCGGTAAACTCTAAAGGAGTTAAGCCAGGAAGTTACGGGGAATGCACGCGTGTTTTACAACGTGTAGATGGTGAGTACATTAACTCTTTTGGCGTCCAGAAATGGACAGAAATTGTGAATAATCAGCTGCAAACTCTGAATTCAATCCAATATTGCGAAGTTTTAGGTTTTTCTTATTAACGCTCTTCGAAAATTAATTCTGTGACTGCTATCGATATTTTTGAAACGTCTGCACTTCGGTAAATATGATCTAACTGATCGAAAAGAGCTAGGTTAATTGGTACGTCTGATCTGATAAGATGTGATTTTTTTGTCGTGGATTTTGCTTTGTAGATAATCTTTTCTGAAATAAGTATATCTAGTGAGTGTTGGTCGCTTTCTCCAAAAGATAAATTAACTCTAGCTCCCGACAAATTACGTTTTGTATTGTTCTCTATTGTAGCCATAACTCGAAAAGCTTTAATCCCATTTTCCAAAACTATGGGCTCAAAAAGGGGTAGGCGAACTCTTATATGGGGATCAGCAATTTCTTTAGCACTACAAAAAACGATGGCTTTGTCTTCTAAATAACAACTATATTGAAGGACAGCTAGGTGCTCAGACCTGAGGTAGCTATTAGAAAATGCTAAAGAATTCCAAAAAATCTGAAAGAGAAAAAAATAGAATAAACTAAATTTCAACATGAAAGTTCTTTTTTACTCTTCTAATCAACCCTTGATGGATATCTTTAGCCTCTTGAGAATCGTACCTAAATAGTTTGCCACCGATTTTTTTCTCAGACTCAAGGCGAGAGTAAATTAGAACGGCAGTAAATTTTTCTTCAACTTTCTCAATATTTGTAATTGCGAATTTTACGTCTTTGGCCTCTAGATATTCATTTTTGAGCGCGGCTTGAAGGCGCTGAATTGAGTCAGCTTTAACTTGCGAAAGTGAATTTTTTGCAGTGTTAGCCAAAACTTTAATTTTCTGTACTGCTATTTCAATATCCTGATCACTTGGCCTAGGTGTTTTACAAATGATAATGTTATTTTCTGTGGACATAATTTTAAGACGATGCTCTTTCAATACTTCCTTTATATGAGGAATATATTCATCACTGCTAAACCGAATAGTAATTGAGTCGGCCGTGGACCTTTCTTTTATAATTTCAACATATTGACCAAGTTTTCGAGGCCTAAATTTTATCCAGACAGTTACAGTTTTAAAAATCTGTGAAAAATCATTGAGAGCTACTGAGTTTTCAGCATTG
>Ga0160423_10005131_pt1 | contig 10694 bp, 3 predicted proteins | sample CRUFie14St8metaG_FD_108191 | JGI IMG/M metagenome (GOLD analysis project Ga0160423, IMG submission 108191) | Marine microbial communities from the Costa Rica Dome - CRUD Field 142mm St8 metaG | ecosystem: Environmental > Aquatic > Marine > Oceanic > Photic zone | place: Costa Rica: the Eastern... | reverse complement strand
TCTCAAGAGTTAACAATACCAGCTTCTTTAAAAATGACATTACCACAAGACTATGTTAGTTATACTAAAATTAGTTTAGTAGATTCCGTTGGAGTAAAACATCTTTTGTATCCAACGAGCTACACTTCAAATCCGTTTTCAAACCCATTACAAGATTCTGATGGAGATTTTAAACTACAAGTAAATGGAGCTTTGACAATAAATAGTCCTACTATTACTATTACCAGCGGAGGCGATGAAGATAAAATATTAGTTGGTATGGCTGTTAGTGGTCCTTATATACCGGGCGGAGCAATTGTTACAAAAGTAACACACTCTTCAACACAAACAATTATAGCAATAGGAGAAGTGCCAGCTACACCTACTTCATACACTATTGAATACGATGCTGTTGACGCGACTAATACTGCTACTAGCGTTCCTTTAACTTTTACAAATACAGACGGATCTTTAATTTTACCAAAGGAATCTATTATTAACGTTGATAATATTACTACTAATTTAGTAGACCCTGAAATGTCAGCAGCTACAGCTAGTAGTATAGAAAATGTAAAAGTAGGTATGATAGTTAGCTCAGCTTATTTTCCAATAGGGACTGTTGTTGAAGCTGTTTATGGTACTACAATAGTAGTATCAGAATTAGCAACAGGGCCCGTGCAAACATCTACTCAAGTAACTTTTGTATCACCAGATCTAATAGATACTGATACTTGGTCAAAATACAAATCAGCAAAAATATATGAAGACGATAATAATGATTATGATTATGAAGATCGTACAGATCCTGACTTTTTAAATAGAAGATATGGGTTAGACCCTCAACATGCTCAAATTAATGGATCTTTTTATATTGATGAAATTTTAGGTAAAATACATTTTAGCTCTAATATTAGTGGAAAAACTGTGATCTTAGATTATGTAAGCGATAGTCTTGGTACGGATAGTGAAATGCAAGTTCACAAGTTTGCTGAAGAAGCTATGTATAAATGGATATCACACGCTATACTTTCTGGTAAAGCAAATATTCCAGAGTATCAAGTAAACAGACTTAAAAAGGAAAGAGCAGCGGCTATAAGAACAGCGAAACTAAGACTATCGAATTTAAATATAGAAGAATTAACTCAAGTACTTAGAGGAAAATCTAAGTGGATAAAACACTAGTATATGCCAGAGATTAAAAATCAGTTTACCAGTGGTAAAATGAACAAAGATCTTGATGAAAGACTTGTTCCTAAAGGTGAATATAGAGATGCAATGAACATACAGGTATCAACTTCTGAAGAAAGCGAAGTTGGTACTGTTCAAAACATTTTAGGTAACAAGCAAATAGGAACTCTAAGCATAGACGGTGGTTTTGTCGTTGGGTGTATAGCAGACGAAAAAATAGATACACTTTACTATTTAGTTTGGTCAGAACAAGCTGATTATATATTGTCGTACAAAAGAGGCGAAGCTAATGCTAAGTTTGTATTTAGAGATGTAAATAAAAACGTTTTAAAATTTAATCCTAACAATACTATTACGGGTATAAACGTAATAGATGGTATGTTGTTTTTTACCGACAATAAAAATGAACCTAAAAAAATAAACATAGCAAGATGCGAAGCTGGTACGCCAGGTTTTAGTTTAAGTCTTCATACTAAATTAATAAACGAATCTTCTGGGTTAACGCAGTTAGGCGCAGGTTCTGTTGATATTGAAGAAAAGCATATTACTGTTATTAAAAAAGCGCCAACTAAAGCTTTGCAAATGGATCTTGAAACTTCTAGAGATCCTAATAAAATATACACAGGTGTAGTAACCGTTTCTATTGACGACGCAACAGGTGTTAATAACTCTTCTTTTGTTGATCCTACTAATTTTAATTTTAATGGCTTCGCTGTCGATGACACGTTTGAAATTACTTTAGACTCTGGTCTTGATGCTTCTAATAATGTTGTTAACTGGCCAAGTGGTAATGGTATAAGCGATACAAATAGTGGTCTTACAGGTTGGCAAACGCCTGCTCAAATTGCAATTGGCGCTTCACAAGGAACAATACCTGTTGGAACTAAAATTGTTTTTAAAGAGTTTGATGAAAATGGTGATCCACCTAATCTTCCTGTTTCTGATTTTGTTATAAAAGGTACTGTTGAAGATGCTGATACAGCAAGTAGCAATACTGTTTTAAATAACAATATATTAGTCAAAATAAGCTCTATAAGTGGTATACCTGCACTACCTCAATCACCAAACACAGAATTACAATATGCTGTAGATTTATTTGAAGAAACTGAAAAACTTTTTGAGTTTAAATTTCCTAGATTTTCTTACAGATATAAATACGAAGACGGTGAATACTCTCCTTTTGCGCCATTTACTCAAGTAGCTTTTGTACCAGGTTCTTTTGATTATCATCCTAGAAAAGGTTATAACTTAGGTATGACTAATAAGTTAGCACAAATTAAACTAGGTGGTTTTATTTATGATGACATGCCTAAAGATGTTGTTTCTGTAGATATTTTATTTAAAGACGAGCCTTCTCCTAATATATATATTGTAGATACAATAAGTCCTAATGATGCTATTGCAACTGGAGGAGCTAGCAACGTTTGGAACAATGTTAAATCAGGTGGTTTATACGAAATTAATAGTGAGGCTGTAAACAGCGTCGTACCATCTAATCAATTATTGAGACCTTGGGATAACGTTCCTAGACGAGCATTGGCACAAGATATTACTGGTAGTAGAGTTGTTTATGGTAACTACGTACAAAATTATGATCTCAACACTGCTAATGGCGATAAATACTTTGCAAACTTTGAACCTGGTTTAGTTGAATACAACGATTCTATATCAGGAGCTAATAAATCAATAAAGTCTTTAAGAGAGTATCAATTAGGTGTTGTGTTTATAGATGAGTACGGTAGAGAAACACCGGTTATATCAAATCCAACAGGCACAATACAGTTAGGAAAAGAGTTTGGTAATAAAAATAACAGGTTTAAATGTAGATTAGCAGGTCAAGACGTTCCTCAAGACTTAACTTATTACAAGTTTTTTATAAAAGAAACTTCTAATGAGTATTATAATATGGCTATGGATCGTTGGTACGACGCTCAAGATGGTAATATATGGCTTGCGTTTCCTTCTTCTGATAGAAATAAAATTGATATAGATACGTTTTTAATTCTTAAAAAAGGTACAGATTCAGATGATTTAGTAACTGAAGCTGCTAGATACAAGGTTTTAGCTATAGAAGCAGAAGCGCCTGATTATATTAAAAGTAGTAAAATACTTGTATCATCAACAACCCATAGTGGTGGAGGTAGTACAGGTAACTCTGATATTTTTGGCGCTTCAACTACAGACGTCCCTTTTGTTGGTGAAAATGAGTTTAAAATGAACTTTAAACCTTTTCATAGCACTCCTGCTCAAAACTTAGACACTCTTAATGAAGATTTATATATACAGTTTGGACAAGTAGGAAACTCAGAATTATCTAAAAGATACAGAATATCATCAATAACACTTAACTGGGATACTTCTGCAACAGCTTCAGGCGCTTTAGTTGATATAAATAGTCAAGCAGCTAAATACAGCATTAAACTTGAAGAGCAACTTGGTGAAGATGTAAATTTTATAACAGACAGTCCAGCAAACCCTTTATCAGCTACAAAAATTGATGAGAATGCTATAGTTTTTATTTATAAATACGTAGTAGAAAACAAACCTCAATTTGATGGTAGATTTTTTGTGAAAATACACAATGATGATGTATTTAAAAACAATATTGCTAGAACTTTTGCCGGAGATCTTGAGTATAGAGTTGGTGAATTTAGAAGACTGTACGGTATAAAAGACGATCATGTAGATAGACACACTTCTGATGTAGACAGATTTTTAGTTGATGGTCACCAAACTGATGGTGGTGGTAATAATTGGGATGACACAGGAAACCCTACTCATACTAGAGATTGGATGCTCGGTTATTATTTAGATGATCGATTTTCTTCTTTTGCACTTTATTTTAGAAGATACTTAAAAGAACCTGGAAATGTTGATGTTAATGATGGATATTACGCGTATGGACTTGATATTGATTCCAGCGGGCCTATCACAACTTATAGCCCTGACGGTTTCGACGTGCTACGCCCTACTTCAGGAATTAATAAATTTACTATTAGACACTTACGCCCAGCGGCAACATCAACTGACGTTACTTACAATGCTGATCAAACTGGGCAAATAGATTGGCAAAAACTAAGTGATGATGAAATAAAAGGTTATACAGCCAGATGGCAGCAACTTAGAAAATTTCCTACTTTGGGTGGTCAGTATTCAAGTGTAAATAATAATAAAATTACTACTTTTTTTTACTGCTCTTTTATTGAAAACTATCGTCAACAAATTGCAGATAATGATATACCACAAGATACTAACGTGTGGTTTATTGACATGGGTCCTTCTATACGCACAAGCTCAGCTTTAGATAATAGCTTATATTTAAATTACGTGGTAAATGCTGACATTGGCTATATGGACTCGCAACCATACACTCAAGGTTACACTAGTAGTGGCTCTAGATTTGGAGATGGTATTATCACTGATGATCCAAATGACAGATGGGATATGGAAATTGGTTTTGGAGGTATAGAGCAAGCGGAAAACAGTATAGATCCATTAGCTGACTTTTTTAATGTTGGTGATTGGTTTACGCCAAGTGGACTTTCTTCTAATACAAATCATAGCAGCGAAGATGCCTTTGTGCAAAACATAAACACAAATTTAAAGTTTAAATTTAAAGAAGATAAAGATCAAACTATATACACTATAGTAGGTTCTCCAGAACAAATTTCTTGTATTAGACATAGTTATACTAAACACCAATGGATGAATCCTTTTGATAATTCAAAACAAAACCCATTTATGTCGCATGATGATGGTGTTTTTCCTAGACTAGGACAAAATTTAACTACACGAAACAAGTTTGATAATTGTAAAGCTGAGATTTTATCTTTTAACTATACTAAAAATTGGAATATAAAAAATATACAACCAAAACTATTGTTTAACCCAACAACAGATGGTATTATTGGTGGTTCTGGTATAGATAACCTTCAAATTGCAGCGCACACTAATCCAAACTCTAACTCTACATGTGATGGTTCTTCAATAGCTGACGATTTAAAAATATATGTTGAAACAATACAAAGTGGTAATTTAAGTCTACACGTAGGTATGGCCTTGCATAAATACACTAAAGCTTCAGGTGGTGGTGAAGACACTCTTTTAAACCACTTAGGATCTTCTTCTAATGAATTTTTAGTTATAAGAGATATAGTTCCACAACCATCATCAAGTAATATTGATTACTATGAGTTATTACTTGGTGGCTATAGAAAACCAATAAAAACTAATATTGAACATCTTTTAGCATCTACACGTAAACCTAAAGCTGGTGAAAATTATACTTTTGTACAAGTTGGTGTTAATGGTTATAGCCCAAACTCTGAGTTTAACATAAACACAATGGGTCCTGGTGTTGACATTGGAAAAGTCGGTGCTGTAGGTTATACTTTACAATTTGTAGAAGAAGTAGAACCAGAAGAAGTTTTATCAGATAATCCAGCTATATTTGAAACTGAACCTAAAGATTCAAAAGACTTAGATATATATTACGAAGCTACAAGCGCTATACCTATAGAGTTTAACGAAACTAATATACATGAGGCTTTTCCTATTGGTTCTATAATAGATGGCACTGCAAAGATAATAGGTTATGACGGTATGGATGTTGTTGTTGATAACTCCGCAGGTATAACAGTTAGCCCACCGTTTTATTTTGTTGAAAGACCTGATGGTTTAGAACTTAATGTAGCTGTAGATAATGTAAATGGTAATAATATAACTATAGATCCTTTTCTTTACAACGGCCATCATAGATTAAACTGGCATAATTGCTATTCTTTTGGTAATGGTGTTGAGTCAAATAGAATTAGAGACAACTTTAATTTACCATTTATATCAAATGGAGTTAAAGTATCTACAACTTTAGAAGGAGAGTACAAAGAAGAGCATAGAAAATATGGTTTAATATACTCTGGTCTTTACAACTCTGTGTCTGGTGTAAATAATTTAAATCAATTTATACAGGCTGAAAAAATTACTAAGGATATAAACCCAATATATGGTAGTATTCAAAAGTTACACTCTAGAGATTCTGATTTAGTTACTTTATGTGAAGATAAATGCTTAAGAATATTAGCTAATAAAGATGCTGTGTTTAACGCTGGTGGAAATACAAATTTAACAGCTACTGAAAACGTGTTAGGACAGACTATACCTTTTTCAGGTGAATATGGTATATCAACAAATCCAGAGTCTTTTGCTTCAGAATCATATAGAGCTTATTTTGCAGATAAAGTTAGGGGGGCTGTAATTAGATTATCTAAAGATGGTATAACCCCTATATCTAACTATGGAATGAAAGATTGGTTTAAAGACAATTTAAAACTTGCTGAAAGAATAGTTGGGAGTCATGATGATAAAAAAGGAGAGTACAATATTACTTTAAAACAATATCCTGTTGTTAAAGTTTTAGGAGCAAGTAAAGCCGTGCCACCTGCACCACCATACGATCCTATAAATAAAATAATTTTAACTCCACAACAAGCAAGTGGCTTTAACGCTGGAGATCCTTTTTTTGCCAACGGCATACCACCTGGAACAACTGTTTTAAGTAAACAACAATTATCATCACAAGAAGTAGAAATAAATTTAAATACACCGCCTAATACGATGATAGACGTTAGTACTTATGGCTTATACAAACCATATGGAACAGCTACTGGTGGACAGGTTTTTTGGTCTACAACTCTTTTTGTGGATAATTTTTCAAACGATGATAAAACGTTATCATTTAAAGAAAGAAATAAAGGTTGGGTAAGCTTTAAGTCTTTTACTCCAGAAAAAGCTTTAAGTATGGCTAACGACTATTATACTTTTAAATCTGGTAGTTTATTTAGACATCACGAAGAACAAGTTGATAGAAATACTTTTTATAATGAATTTACAGAATCTTCTGTTACAGTAGTTCTTAATCAAAACCCTAGTGTTATAAAAGGTTTTAATACATTAAACTACGAAGGTAGTCAGTCTAAAATAGATAAATTTGCAGTTGAAACTAAAGTTTTACCATTTCAACCAGACACTGATTATAGTGATCAAAATATATATAATTTATCTTCTAAAGATGGTTGGTATGTTGATAGCATTATAACAGATAAAGAGCAAGGTAATATTAAAGAGTTTATAGAGAAAGAAGGTAAATGGTTTAACAATATAAATAGATTTATAGATACAAAATTAACAAGTGCTGATACTGCAGATTTTACTTTTCAAGGAATAGGTGAGGTAAGCTCAGCCGCTCTAAGCGGTGTTGTTACTGGACCTGTGCTAGGTGGTGCTATAACACCTGTTCTTGGTACTGGAATTAACACTACTGCTACTACTGGTGTTGTTACCACTGCTACTACTGGAGGCGCTATTACACCTGATTTTGGTACTGTAGCTACTAACACCAACACTAGCAATACGGTTATAACTACCACAAGCAACACTGTTGATGAACCTATTATTATAAACCAGAACATAACAGCTGAGCCAGTTATGGGTTGTACAAATCCAAACGCGTCTAATTATAATCCAAATGCCACTATAGATGATGGCTCGTGTATTATACTTCCACCTAAAAAAGCTCCATCTATTAAAACTACAAATTATTAAAAATGATAACAATAACCCTTAATAATGTTAACACTTTAAACAACTCTCTTCAAGTTGGAGATATGGTTTACACTATAAAAACTACTCAACAAACTGGATCTCAAGATCTTCAAGATACTGCTGGTGTAGGTGTTACAAAAATAGTTGGTATATTAAGACGTATAACACAAAATTCAAATATAGTATCATTAGAAGTAGACGAATCTTCTTTTCTTCCACCAAATATTCCAAATAATGGTGATTTCTTAATGTTTTCTAAATATGATCAAACAGATGGCGATGTAAACGGTTATTATGCTGAGGCAAAATTTAAAAATAATTCTAAAGAAAAAGCTGAATTATTTTCTGTTGGTAGTGAAATAATAATGAATAGTAAATAAAATGGCATACTCAAGTAATCCTCTTATAAAAGAAAAAGATGGAGTTGTTGCTCCAATAGGTTTTCATTACATGCCTGATGGCACGCTCATGTCAGACGCTGAACACGTGGCTAAATTTGGTTATTTAGAAGAAAGAATTAATAGTTTTACATTTGAAACTAAAGATATATCACATCTTGGAGAGTCTAGAGTTTTTACAATTAAAGGAACTCAAAATGCTATTTTTAGTTTAGAAATATATGATGACGATATTAATCTTCCAAACTACTACAACTTTGATACAAAAACTTGGTCTACAACACCGTATAGATTAAGTAACATAGAATTAAAAAGAAATTATAGGTTTTTAGTAAATTTTCCTACAATAGTATTTTCTAATGCAACATGTGATTACAACAATGACCCTACTATTACTCATGATGGAGATAAAGGTAAAATAAAAGCCGGCATGACTGTTACTGGTGTTGGTATTCCAGATGGTTCTTTTGTTAAAAGTGTTACTGATTTTACTGAATTTGAGTTAGGAGACGGCGCAGGAGGAAGTGATGTATCAACAACTGGAGGTGCTGTAACTAATGGAACACTTACATTTGGTGGTTTATTAAAAAAATACACTATAAACTTATATGCAGAAACCGTTGGTAATATTAAAACAAGCCATGCTAAATTTGTAAAATTTGAAAATCCTGATGGCACTATAAATTTAAATAAATCTGTAGGCTCAGATTCTAATTTACTAATTAAAACACTTTACCAAGACACTGTTAAAAATTTAAACTTATCATGCGTTGCACCTTCTTTAACCGAACCTAGCACTAACATAGTAAAAGGTACTACTTCAAGTAGCGCTAGAGTTGTTGTTGATTTTGATGTTACTAATTTAAGAAAATATAGAGTTGGTGATAAAATAACCGAAACCGGTATAGCTTCTTCTTTACATGCTTTAGTTACAAGCGTAGATCCAGATGGAGATAATGTGTTAGAGCTTGAAACAGGTGTTCCTGTTAGCGCTACCAATGATCGAACAATAACTTTTACTCCACCTTTTAATAGCTCAACACCAAGTTTTACTAGTACTACTGGTCAAGATACTTTTAAGGTTGATGCTGGTGGTAGTTTAAAATCTGATTTTTCAATAACATTTACGGCTCAAACAGGTAGAACAGTTAGTAAAATCAAAACACCAACAACTGAAGATTTATGTGCTATTACGACAGTAACGATTGGTACTCACAAACCTATAAGTGGAGAAGACGTTTCGTCTAGTACTTTTCATAGATGGCCAGTGGATAATATTGTTGGTTTAGGAGAAGGTATGGTTTTAGATCCAGCTAGATCTGGCACTGGTGCTGAAACAACAACGCCAGCTGTTATATCTTCTTACAAAGCAAGTTCAACTAGTTATGAAATAAATAATAGAAAATATGCTGCAGATGCTAAATCAACAACTACTACAGACGTACATGTAGAAGCTATTAGCTCTACCAACACGCAAGCAACCTCTGTTGATAGAGATGGAAACCCTGTTGTTCAAGAAGGTGATGTTGTTTTTAGCGTACAACAAGGAGTTAATTTAAAAGATGAAACTGTAAGAATATTCGCCTATGGACCTAATGACATAAAAAAATTAACCGGTATGGACGTTAATATTAGTGATGTTGATATAACTTTAACTCAAGTATCAACAACAACAACAGCCGCTGTTATTAATAGTACTACTATACCAGTTACTGAAGCTGGTAACGTATCTACGCTTAGTACTTTACGCGGTTTAAATGTAACAAGCGTTTCTGGTGGCCGTATTGTAGCTCCAAAAGTTACGTCTAAAAATGTGGTAAGTGGCGCTGGTAACGTAGTTGTTGCTAGTAATCAAAATTTAGATAATGGTCAAACAATATTTTTTGATGGCGCTAGCAACGTTGCTACAATAACAGGAACAATAGAAATATCAAACATGAACTCTAGCGATACAACGTTATATTTTGACGTAGAAAGATTCTTAAATTGCTCTTAGAGTAAAAAAATAGTAAAAACTGTGATTATTATACAATATAAATAAATAAACTATGGCAAACAAAAATTATGTATCCTCTCCAGCTAAGTTTCTTAGCTTTTTAAGTGGTGGCGCTGGTAGAAGAAGAGAGCAAAGAGCTGCTAACGAGGATCTTGGTAATCAAATGGACGCATGGGAAGACACTAAAATGACTAATCCTTATGCAGGTGTTAAAAATCCTTATGCCGACATGGAAAATGTTTACGAAGACCAAACTGTAGATTTAAAAGCTGCTGAGTTTGCAAAAGAACAAAATCAACAAAATGCAGCTAATATAATGCAAAATTTAAAAGGTGCTGCTGGAGGAAGTGGTGTAGCTGGTTTAGCACAAGTATTAGCAAATCAAGGTGCTATGCAAGCGCAACAAGCATCTGCGTCTATTGGTATGCAAGAACAAGCTAATCAAGCTAGAGCAAGAGGTGAGGCTGGTAGATTACAACAATTAAGTAGAGAGGGCGAACAAAAGAGAGATATGTTAGAAAGAGAAGGTGCTA
>Ga0160423_10005129_pt1 | contig 10695 bp, 9 predicted proteins | sample CRUFie14St8metaG_FD_108191 | JGI IMG/M metagenome (GOLD analysis project Ga0160423, IMG submission 108191) | Marine microbial communities from the Costa Rica Dome - CRUD Field 142mm St8 metaG | ecosystem: Environmental > Aquatic > Marine > Oceanic > Photic zone | place: Costa Rica: the Eastern... | reverse complement strand
AGGGGTGCCGCACGCTCGAGGGCATCCCCTGTCTCGGAAGTTCAGACGACCTCGCTGCCTTGGTGCAGGAACACGAGGTGGAGGAGGTCATCCTGGCCGTGCGGGGAGGACACCATGACGAACTCGAGGCCATCCTCAATCAGTTAGAGGGCCTGTCCGTGGGCATCAAGATCGTCCCGGACATCTACGACATCCTGTCCGGTTCGGTCCGCATGCAGAGCATCTTCGGTGCGCCGCTCATCGCCATTCGGCGCGACATCATGCCGGCGTGGCAGGTGGCTGTGAAGCGGGGCATCGACGTGGTGGCGAGCACCATTGCGCTCATCCTCCTGATGCCGCTGCTCCTTGCCATTGGGCTTGCGGTGAAGCTCGGTTCCACGGGCCCAGTGTTCTTCCATCAGGAACGTGTGGGCCGGTGGGGACGGCCCTTCACCATTCACAAGTTCCGGTCGATGTACACCAACGCCGAGGAGCAGGGCCCCCAATTGTCCCGGGACAACGATCCGCGGATCACCCCGGTCGGACGCTTCCTGCGCAAATCGCGCCTCGATGAATTGCCCCAGTTCTACAATGTGCTCGTGGGCGAGATGTCGCTGGTCGGGCCGCGTCCGGAGCGCCAGCATTACATCGATCTCATCACCGAGCGTGCTCCCCATTATCACCATCTCCAGAAGGTTCGGCCCGGCATCACGTCGTGGGGTCAGGTCAAATACGGGTATGCGGAGAATGTCGACCAGATGGTCCAGCGTCTCCGGTTCGACCTGATCTACATGGAAAACATGTCGCTCAGCCTCGATTTCAAGATCCTCGCCTACACGGTCTGGATCGTACTCCGCGGTCGGGGAAAGTGACCGGTGGCTTCGTCGCCGGTGCGGATTGGGGTTCCGTAATGAGTTAAATTTAGGGCGCCATGTCGCGCCATCGTTCTGGTTTTCCGAGGATTGCCTTGGCTCTCGTGTGCTTCCTGTCTTGTGGCTGGAACGCATGGGGGCAGGGTGGGTCTGACGTGGCCGTGCAGCAGTATGAAGCGCTGGTCGTGGAGGTCCTCGAGTCCCGCCTCCAGGCGGAGCTGACGCTCGACGGCAATGAGGTCCGGTTGCGCACGCCGTCGAGCCGATTGCTCCGGTCCATGCGGGATGTCGTGCGCGCCTCCGCGCCCTATTACTTCGAAGGGGGGCTGGCGGAATTCCGGCGGTTCTCACCGCGCGTGTCCGACGCCCTCGATGCGCTGGACGGCATGCGGGTGGAGCCTGCGCCGCGGGGCTGGACGGAATCCGATTGGCGGTACTACGCGGTGGAGCGGGCCACCCAAGACGCGATGCTGCTGGTGGCCATGGACGTGGGCGTGTACGCCAATGCCTTGCTCGCCGCCGATGTGCGGGCCCGGTCCGACCTCGCCCGGGATTGGCAGGACCTGCAGGGGGGCAGCGACCCCTTGCGGCCCGAGCCACTGCCGGACCTCGGTGGCGGCGATCCCCGCGACAACAGCAGCCTCGATGGCCTCGGTGACCTCGGCGGTTCGGGCGGTTCGAGCGGCGGCAACACTTCCAACCGACCGACCGGAAGCGACGGCGATGCCCTGCGGGCGTTGGAGGCCTCCATCCAGGAGCTGATCCGCCGCGTGGAGTCACTGGAGCGGGGCACCGCCTGGCCTTCCCCGTCGCCGTCCGGCGGCAGCTTTCCGACGGCCGGTCCGGATGGAGGCTGGACGCCCGGGGGCGCCGCGGCCTTTCCCAATGGCCTGCCCGAATCGTTCACCCTGCAGTTTCCCGAAGGGTCTGCGGCCTTGGGGCTCAGCGCCGAGTACAGCCTCAACACGCTGGTGGAATGGATGGCCGCCCGGCCCGGCCTGCGGGTGCTCGTGACCGGACACAGCGACGCCAGCGGCAGCGCCCACGCCAACATGGAACTGAGCCGCCGTCGGGCGCAGACCGTGCGCTACTACCTGCTCGAGCGCGGGGTGTCCGCGGACCGGGTGACCTCGGCCCATTTCGGGGAGAGCCGGCCGGAATGGGGCGGCGCTTTCGACCGCCGCGTCGAGATCAGGCTCCTTCTGGACTGATCTGACCCCCACACCGTGTCCTTGCCCACCTTTGCGCCATGAAAATCGTCTGCATCGGACGGAATTATGCCCAGCACGCAGCGGAGCTCGGCAACGCCGTGCCCTCCGAACCCCTGTTTTTCTTCAAGCCCGAAAGCGCCATCCTCCACAAGGACCACCCGTTCGCGATTCCCGAGTGGACGGCGGATTGCCACTTCGAGGTGGAGCTGGTGGTGCGCATGGACCGGGCGGCCAAGTGGATCGAGGAGGGGCATGCGGGGCGGTGCTACACGACGGTGGGGCTGGGCATCGATTTCACGGCCCGGGACGTCCAGTCTGAGTTGAAGGCAGCCGGGAAGCCTTGGGAAAAGGCCAAGGCCTTCGATGGCTCTGCGGTCGTGTCGCGGGAGTTCCTCGCCTTGGACGCGCTCGGCGGGGACATCCAGAACCTCTCGTTCAGCCTGTTGAAGAATGGAGAAGTCGTCCAGTCGGGGTCGACCTCCGAGATGCTGTTTCCTGTCGATCGGCTCATTGCCCACGTGTCGCGGTACAGCACCTGGAAGACCGGGGACCTGCTCTTCACCGGAACGCCCTCCGGGGTCGGCCCCGTGCAGTCGGGTGACCGCTTGGAAGGCCGCCTCGAAGGGCGCACGATGTTCGAGGTCGAGGTCCTCTGACCCTCCTGTGGACGGTCAGCTCACCGGCACGAGGGCCTCATTCTCGAGGGCTTGCCGGAAGACGATGTCGCCACCGGGCAATGCCGCCTTTAGGGCCCTGCCTGCGGGTTGTATGAGCCGTTAGATCGGCGGCTTGTCGTGAGGGCTGCGCTTACTTTTGCCCCATGCAGGAGAAGCGGGTCTTCATGGTCGGATACATGGGGGTGGGCAAGAGCACCAGTGGCGCTTGCCTGGCGAAACTCATGGGCCTGCCTTTCTTCGACACCGATGCCGTCCTGCGGGAGCAGCATGGCGGCAGCATCACGCAGTTGTTCGAGGAGCACGGAGAGCCGGCCTTCCGCATCATGGAGCGGGAGGTGCTCCACACCCTGGTCAGGGACCACCAACAGGCTCTGATCTCCACTGGCGGGGGGACACCATGCCATGCGGACAACATGGACTTCATGCGGGCGCAGGGAACGGTGATTTACCTCCAAATGCCCGCCCATGAGCTCGTCCGGCGCCTCGAAGGCCGGGCGGATCAACGCCCTTTGATTGCCGGCGTTTCAGCTGAGGCGTTGCCGGCTTTCGTGAGCCGGCACCTGGCCGAACGGGAGCCGGTTTACAGCCAAGCGCACATCAAAGTCGATGCCCGGCATTTCGACCGGGACCGCATGAAGTCCGTCCGGAACCTCGTGGAGGGTCGCGCCTGGTTCAGTCCATCAGGACCGCCGCATCCGGACCCGGACCGCTGAGGCGCACGTCGATGTGCGCCTTGAGGTTGGTCGAGAGGCTCATGCCCACGTAGTCGGCCCGCACGGGGAACCGGCGGTGGATGCGGTCCACCAGCACGCAGGTGGCGATGGTGCGCGGCCGATAGGGGAGAAGGTGGGCCACAGCGTGGAGGAGCGTGCGGCCACTGTTGAGCACATCGTCCACGACAATGATGGTGGCGCCGTCCAGCGAACCGGCCTCGAAGGCCGCACCGTGGCGGTCGGTCACCGAGATTGGGTGGTCCAGCGGAGCGTCCTTGTCGAGGGCCACGGTGAAGCCTTGCACCGCCTGGGTCGAGATGGCATCGAGCGCATCGACGAGCCGCTTGGCCATGACCGTGCCCTGCCCATTGATGGCCGCGATGGCGATGAGGGGGGCGGTGTGGTGGTCCTCCAGGATCTGGCGGGCAATTCGCTGGATGCACCGCTCGATGCGCTGGGCATCGAGGATGACGGCTTCTTGGGTGTGGGCTTCCGAGCTCATGGGGTGCCAAGTTCGGGTTTTCCTTCCGGCTCCGGGAGGGTCGACGCATCGAATTCCAACAGGGAGACGGCCTCCACGTGTGCAGTGTGGGGGAATTGGTCCACGAGCTTGAACGCCTTCAATACATAGCCGGCCTCGCGCAGGGCGACCAGGTCGCGCGCCTGGGTGGAGGGGTTGCAGCTCACGTAGACGATGCGCTTGGCCCGCAAGCGGATGACCTTCCGCAAGGATTTGGGGCTGATGCCGCTGCGCGGTGGGTCGAGGACCACCGTCCCGATGCGGCCCTTGTACTCGGGGTGGTCCAGCAGGAACCGCCCCACATCGGCGGCGTGGAACTCGATGCCGTGGACGCCATTGCGCTCCGCGCTGCGGCGGGCATCTCCGATGGCCTCCTCGATGAGGTCCACCCCGACCACGGCCGTGTTGGGGCCGCCGTGCCGGGCCAGCAGCTGGGCGATGGTGCCCGTGCCGCAGAACAGATCCATCATCACCGGATCCGGGGCGTCTACCTCGGGCATCGGGTCGGTGAACGCGTAGGCCATGACCTGCGCGTACAGGCGCTCGGCGCAGCGGGGGTTGGTCTGGAAGAAGCTCCGCATTCGGATTTCAAAATCCAGCCCGTGGAGTTGTTCGACCACATGGTCCCGGCCAATGGTCGCGTGGGTGCGGCCATCCCGGGTCTCGACGCGTTCGCCCTTGTCGTCGTTGAGGGTGTGCAGGAACCCGGCAAGCCGGTCCCCGAGGCGCTCCTTCAGGCGGGCGGCGAACGCTTCCGTGTCGAATTGGTCGAGGCCGTCGCTCGTGGTCACGAGGTTGACAAGCAATTCGTCGGCCGTCAGGCTCCGCCGCACGACGAGGAAGCGGAAGAACCCCTCCCGCTTGGGCGCGTGCCAAGGGGGAAGTCCGGAGGCTTCGCACCATCCGCGGATGTCCTTGACCAGGGCCTCGAAGTCCGGGTCGAAGAGTCCGCTGTCCCCGTCGAGGTTCTCGACGGCCCACCACGTTCCCCGGGCCTTGAAGCCGAGGAAGAATCCATCTTCGAATTCCGCATCGGGGTCGTCTCCCGGGCTCCGGCCGATGGCGGCGAAGCTGTACTCCATCTTGTTGCGGTAGTGGAATCCGCTCGGGGAATCGACCCATCCGGCATAGCAGGCGTCGAGGTCGGGCACCTCACCAATCCGGCGGTAGACGTCCAGGGTGGTCTGCTCCTTCCAGGCCCGCTGGGCATCGAGCGGCAGCGTGATGTAGGGGGCGCCGGGAATCGCCTGGTGGGGCACGTCGATTTCGCCCGGTGCGCGCTGGAGCACGGCGGTGATGCGGGCCTCGGCATGCCGCCGTTTGCACAGGGAAACCCGGGCGCGCACCCGTTGCCCCTGGATGGCGTTGGGCACGAAGACTGTGAAGTCGCCCTGGTCCGTCGGGACCTTGGCGATGCCCTTTCCGCCGAAGGCGACGTCGAGGATGTCGAGTTCGAGGAGGGTGCCTTTGTGGAAGAGGCGGGATTTGCGTGCCAAGGGTCTGAAAAATGGAGGCGTAAGCCGGTGCAGGACGGCGAAAATACGCCCCGGTGCCGTGCTACCTTGGCGCCATGATGCGCTTCTTCCTTCCGGGCGTCCTTCTTGTTTTCAGCCTCGTGGATGGCCCGGTCCTGTGGGGTCAGCACCCCGATGAGCTGGCGGTCATGACCTTCAACATCCGGTACGACAATCCCGGTGACCCGATCACGTGGGAACAGCGTAAGGAGACGGTGTTTGGCGCGGTGGGGTGGTTCGATCTGCTGGGGTTCCAGGAGGCGTTGTCCCACCAGGTCGAAGACCTCGCAGCGGCCTTGCCACATCACGATTTCTACGGCGTGGGCCGGGAGGATGGCGAACGCGGCGGGGAGTTCTGTCCCATTTTCTGGCGGCGCTCGCGCTTCGAGCGGGTCCATGCCGAGACGCTTTGGCTCAGTCCCGCGCCCCGGGAGGCCGGTTCCATCGGATGGGATGCGGTCCTGCCCCGCATCGCCACCGTGGTCGTCCTGCACGACAAGCAGACGGGCAAGGTGTTTCGCATCATCAACACCCACTTCAGTCACGTCGGTGAAGTGGCGCGGGAGGCGTCCGCCCAGATGCTGTCCATGCGGATGGCGGGAAGCAGTGCCGATGTCAACTTGCTGCTCGGGGACCTCAATGCCGAACCCGGCTCAGCCGCGCTGACCGCGCTGACGGGAGGGCGGATGGCCGATGCCTACAGTGCCGCGGACAAGCGTTGTCGTGACCGGATCGGGACCTTCACGGGTTTCCCGACCTCGGGGCTGAGCGCAGCGCCCCGCATTGACCACATCCTGGTCGACGGGGGAGAGGTCCTGTGGTATTGCACCGAGGAAAAGATCCTCGACGGATTCTACATGTCCGATCACCTTCCTGTCTACATCGCGCTGATGCCATGACGGCGCGGGAGGCCATCGCCTTCTGGGGCGGTCCTGTGGGGTTCCTGCTGGCCCTGCTGCTGTTGCCTGGGGGAGAGGTGCACCAGGGCGCCCTGGCCGGGACGGCCCTGTGGATGCTGTGGTGGTGGATCGGTGGGGCGGTGCCCCTCGGGCCGACCAGCCTGTTGCCCCTCGCCCTGTTTCCCACGTTCGGGGTCATGGACCTGACCGCCACCGCTGCCCCGTTCGGCTCGCGCTTCATCTGGCTGTTCCTCGGTGGCTTCGTGTTGGCCCTGGCCTTGGAGCGCCACGGGTTGCACCGCCGCTTTGCGTTGCACCTGCTCCACCGGTTGGGGGGAGGGCCGCGGCGCACCCTGCTGGGGTTCATGCTCGCCACGGCGCTGCTCAGCATGTGGATCTCCAACACAGCGACCACCTTGATGATGCTGCCCATGGCTACGGCGGTGCTGGCGCTGCTGGAGGAGCGGGGTGGCCCCTTGAAGTGGGGTCCGGCCCTGATCCTCGGTGTGGCTTACGGGGCCAACACCGGGGGAATGGCCACGTTGGTGGGGACCCCGCCCAATGCGGCCCTCGCCGGTGTGGCCAGTGACCGGTTCGGCGTGGAGATCGGTTTCGTGGAGTGGATGGGCGTCGGCTTGCCGGTGTCCATGGTCGTTCTGTTTCTCGTGTACGGCTTGCTCCTGGCCGTCCACCGCCTGCCGAAGGGGGAGGGGAGCGGTGCGTCTCAGGAGGTGGTCCGCCGCGAACGTTCGGCGCTGCCGGCGATGGGGCCGGCCGAGAAACGGGTGCTCGTGCTGTTCGTGGGCACCGCGCTGCTGTGGATGTTCCGCAGACCGTTGAATGCGGGGTTGGCCCCGTTCGGGATCGCGCTCAACGACACGTCGGTCGCCGTGGTGGCGGCCATCGCCTGCTTCGCCTTGCCGGACGGCCTGGCCCGCACGACGGGTGAACGCGCCAAGCGGCTGCTCGATCCGGACGACCTCAAGCGGTTGCCGTGGGACATTCTCCTCCTGTTCGGGGGCGGCCTTGCACTGGCCAAGGGGTTCGAGGCGGCCGGCTGGGCCGGGCTGCTGGCCGACGGCGCGGCCGGGCTTGGTTGGTCGCAAGGGGCCATGCTCGTGCTGGTCACCGGCATCGGATTGTTTGCCACCGAGCTGATGAGCAACCTGGCCCTGACGCTCCTTCTGACGCCGGTGGCGGGGATCCTGGCCGTGGGGATGGGGGTCCATCCGCTGTTTTTTGCCGCCCCGGTGGCGCTGGCGTCGAGTGGCGCCTTCATGCTCCCGATGGCCACCCCGCCCAACGCGATCGTCTTTTCGTCGGGCCGGATCCGGATGGCGGACATGGCCCGAATCGGACTGCTGCTCAACCTCGTGACGCTGGGGGCCATCCTGCTGCTCTGGGTGTGGCTCGCGCCGGAAGTCTGGCGGTGAGAAGTCGACGAACTTGCGATTCGAAGAGACGTGGGGTATCTTTATGGGGACCAGATTGATCTTGGGCCATGACCCGATACCCCGTTCGTGCTCTTTTGTTGCTGTGTGGCATCCTCCTTTCTGCGCCTTCGCAGGGGCAGGTCACATGGAATCCCGATTACAACGGCGACGGCGTCATCTCGTCTGCGGACCTGACCGGGTTCCTGACGGCATGGGAAATGGGCGTCGACACGATTGTCAAGTCCGCATGGGAAGTGCATTGCGACCGGATGATGGAAGGGCTGGTTCCGCTCGACAGTGTGGAGTTCACCTTGGCCGCCATGGACATCCAATTGCGCGAGGATTCCGCCGGAGAGATGCAACTGGACACCGCGTGGATTGACCAGAGTTGGATGATCACCAACATTCCGATTGAATTCAACCATGTCCGCTTCTTCGGGCCCACTCCCTTCGTGACCGGACAGGTGAGCTATCACCCCGTCACCGACAGTTACCTGTGGTACATGGAGTTCAATGAGAGCCTGCTGTTCACACCGGAGAACAACCGACTCGGAGAGCTGCAGGAGGAAGGGTGGTTCCAGAACATCTATGTCTTCGAGGAACTGTTTCCGCACGCCACGTCCATCCTGTTGCCCTATGGCGAGACCTGGCACCTCGGACCCCGCTATGGTGGGGGCGATTACGGCACGGAGACCTGGACGGTCCTTGAATACTCCGTGACCTTCCACGGCACGCCGTGACCCGGGCAACTTCGGCGGCCCCGGACGTGTTCCATCTTTGTTCCATGGGTCGTCGTCCCGCTTTCCTTCACCCCGTCGTCGCGTTCGCCTTGTTCTGCGCGGGCCTGTTGTCGGGGTGCCTGAAAACGCCGCCCGACCCGCTGCCTCCGGATTCGCCCACCACTGAATTCCTCCGTGTCCCCGCCGGCTGGGCCGAGCCTGACATGCCCGCCGACAACGCCTTCAACGACGTGCGCTGGGCCCTGGGCCGGGACCTGTTCTTCGACCCGCGTCTGTCGCTGGATGGCGCCGTGAGCTGTGGTACCTGCCACCTGCCGGAGCGGGCCTTCGCGGCGCCGGAGTCCATCACACCCGGCGCCTTCGGTGCCGTGGGCGAACGCAATGCGGCGACCCTGACCAATGCCGCCTACCAGCCGCATTTCATGTCCGAGGGCGGGGTGCCCACTCTGGAGATGCAGGTGCTGGTTCCCCTGCAGGAGCCGAGCGAGATGGCGCACAACATCGTGACCGTCTGCGAGGAGCTGTCCGCCGCGTATGCCGACCAGGCCGAGGCCGCCTATGGCCGGGCACTGGACCCTTTCGTGATGACCCGCGCGTTGGCCACCTACCAACGCAGCCTGCTCAGTGGAGACGCCCCGTGGGACCGCTGGCAGCGCGGCGAGGCCATCAACCCGGCGCTGGCGGCCACGTTGACCGAAGGCGCGGCGTTGTTCGGGGCCGAGGGGCTTGGGTGTGACCGGTGCCATGCGCCGCCCCTGTTCACCACCCACGGCTTTGCCAACAACGGCCTCGACGCCGTCTCCGAGGATCCCGGCCGGTGGCGCCTGACCGGAGAGCCCGCCGACAGCGGGGCCTTCAAGATCCCGACCCTCCGCAACATCGGGTTCACGGCTCCCTACATGCACGACGGCCGCTTCTCCACCCTCGACGCGGTCCTCGACCACTACGCCTCTGGTGGGGCCGGCCACGCCCACCAGGACAGCCTACTGGCGCCGTTCACCCTGTCGGCATCCGAACGGTCTGCCTTGTTGGCCTTCCTCTCCGCGCTGGATGACACGGCCTTTGTGGCCGATGCGCGTTGGCGGCCGTGAGGTGTTATCTTCATTCTGCCTTGAGAGTCTCGATTCCTTTCCGCCGGACCCTGCTTCCGGTGCTCCTGCTGATCGCCCTGCCGGGCCTCCTGATTGCCCAGCCCGACGATCCTGGAGGCCTGACCCTGTCCCCATTGCGGACATGGATCAAGGCCAATTGGTATGACGGATTGTTCGAGGACCTCGGCTACAACCAGGCCCGCATCCAGATGTATGGGTACGTCGATGCCAATGGCGGACAGATCCAGTGCATCTACACCGGATTCGAGCAGGCCAGCGGCTTCGTGACCTACCCCAACCCCATCAACGCCGAGCACCTCGTGCCCCAGTCCTTCTATGGGTCGGCGAGCCCGATGAAGTCGGACATCTGGTCCATTCGGCCGTGCCACGGATCGGCCAATTCCGCGCGCAGCAACGACCCCTACGGCGAAGTGCCCGACGGCAGCGCCCAATGGTATGGCGTGACGGCGGCAGGGGACTACCTCAGCACCGGCAATACGCCCTCCAATCCCGACGCCTTCAGTGAGGGCTCCGGCGGGTTCTGGGAGCCCCGCGAGGCGGTCAAGGGCGACGTGGCGCGCAGCGTGTTCTACTTCTACACCATGTACCCGACCGAGGCGGGACCGCTCTCCGATGTGGGCGATCCGGCCATGCTGTACCAATGGCACCTGGACGATCCGGTCAGCCCGGATGAGATCGTCCGCAACAACAGGACCGAGGTGGCGCAGGGCAACCGCAATCCCTACATCGACCACCCCGAATGGGTCTACGACGCGTGGTTCTGGGAGCCCCCGACGGACGTGTCGGGTTGCCTGTCCGGCTCGGCCTGCAACTACAATCCGGAGGCCACGGTCAGCGACGGCAGCTGCATTTTCGAAGGAGACCCCTGCGACGATGGCGACGCGATGACGTTCAACGACGCCTACCTCGATTGTGACGCCCCGGGCTTCGGCTGCGAGGGCATCCCCGTCACGGTCCCGGGCTGTACCTCCGGCTCGGCCTGCAACTACGACCCCGCCGCCAACCAGAACGACGGCAGCTGCATT
>Ga0160423_10005128_pt1 | contig 10695 bp, 8 predicted proteins | sample CRUFie14St8metaG_FD_108191 | JGI IMG/M metagenome (GOLD analysis project Ga0160423, IMG submission 108191) | Marine microbial communities from the Costa Rica Dome - CRUD Field 142mm St8 metaG | ecosystem: Environmental > Aquatic > Marine > Oceanic > Photic zone | place: Costa Rica: the Eastern... | reverse complement strand
TTTTCAATTTTTTGCCATTTTTTATAAAAGTAAATAGGCTATGGAATGGTACGAAGCTCTAATACTCGGGATAGTTCAAGGATTAACTGAGTTTCTTCCAATTAGTAGTAGCGGTCATCTTGAAATAGCATCATATCTTTTAAAAACTAACCCCTCTGAAAACTTGATATTTACTGTAGTTGTTCACATAGCAACAGCAATTAGTATAATATATGTTTTCCGAAATGATATTGGTGAAATCATAAAAGGTCTCATACAATTTAAAAAAGAGGATATTGATTTCACACTTAAAATATTGATATCTAGCATACCAGTAGGAGTGATTGGAGTATTATTTGAGAAAGAAGTTGAATCTTTTTTTACAGGTAATATTGTCTTAGTTGGCTCCATGTTATTGGTAACCGCTGCATTATTATTTTTCACATACTTCAAAAAGGATGACACTAAAAAAAATATTTCCTATACTGACGCCATAATTATAGGCTTAGCCCAGGCTTTAGCCATACTTCCAGGTATATCTAGGTCTGGATCAACAATTTCCATGGCTTTACTATTAAATGTAAATAGGGAGAAAGCGACAAAGTTTTCTTTCCTAATGGTACTTGTTCCTATTTTTGGAATTTTGATTTTAAAATCTATTAAAGGATTTACAGAAATTTCAGGAACATCTAATTTAATTTTATTTGATTCCTCATATATAGTTGGATTTATCTCAGCATTATTCAGTGGAGTATTTGCATGTAAGGTAATGCTTAAAATAGTTAAAGAAAGTAAGTTAATTTATTTTGCGGCCTACTGTTTATTAGTTGGATCAATTGGGATTTTTTTCGGATCAAAAAACTCAAATGAAACATTTTACATAACTCCTATAAAAGAGATAAGTGAGCTAAGAGAAATTTCAAAAAATTCAAATCCTCCGACTCTTGACAGTTTAGACTCCCACAAAAAATTAATAGATCTTAAAAAACTAGATGATGAGTTTCAATTAGATATAAGATATGCATCTACAAATAATTTTATGAGATCAAAATTCTATGAGAATGAGAGAGCTTTTTTTAATTCAAGTGCAGCAGAAAAATTGATTGATGCCAAAAATGAGTTAAAAATATTAGGATATGGAATAATAATATATGACGCCTACCGACCTTGGTTTGTAACAAAGATGTTTTGGGAGGGCACTCCGGAGAATCTTAAACATTTTGTTGCCAATCCAGAAAATGGATCTTCACATAACAAAGGATGTGCAATTGATATAGGACTTTATGACATTACAACAGGAGAAAGTATTGTTATGATCTCAGGATATGATGAATTTACAGAAAGAGCATATCCGAACTATATGGGGGGTTCAAAAAAACAAAGGGATATACGAGATATGCTTATTCGAGTTATGAAAAAAAATGATTTCACTGTATACGAATACGAGTGGTGGCATTTTAATTATAATAAATGTAATTCAGGAATTATGGATTATTCTTTTTATGAGTTAGACTCACTCAATTCCGTCTAAAATTTTTTGGCCTGAGGACATACTTGTTTTAAATTTTTCTGACACATCATTGATACTTTTCATAAACTCATTAAGTTTAGTGTTAACCTTTAATAGGTCAATTCCCTCAAGGTTGTCATGTGTTTTTCTGTCCATAGGATATTTATCAAAAGAGAACTCATTACTGAAATCTTTCATAAAATTCATCATTGACATTCGTGCAGCATCAAGGTTTTTAATAGCATCATTATCTTCCTCTATTCCATCTATTTCTAGTAGACCGCTTTTGATATCTTTAATGGTTTTCATTTCAAGCATTAGCTCATCATGTTCTTTCATTATATCATCCAGAATCTCTACATTAGATTGATGAAGACTGTTATTATTAGAACAAGAGATTAAGAGAAATAATGTAAATATGTATCTCATAATTAATGGTTTTTATGTCCACCTGGACTGTATTGTAAATTTAGGATAAAATGATTAAAACTACCAACCTGAAGACCATTATAACTCATGTGAGATGGGAAGGAATACTCAAAAGAAACCCTTGAATTTCTTAGTAAGCCCTTGTTCATAGAAAGGTTTAACCCAAGGGAAGTATTTAATAAAATTTCTCCGCTATTATTTGGGTTATTTAATACCATTAGTGTCCTATTCAATCTACTATCCTCACCTGAAATAGACTTTTTATTTATGTAATTTTGTCTTATACTAAGACTTAAAAAATTGGTAATTTTTACTCCCAACCAGTAATTTATATTCAACTTGTTACCGTAAGAGTATCCTGCAGAATTGTCAGCTAATCCAACTAAATATAGTGGCTGTAATCCACCTGAAATTTTTTTAAGTTGGAACAAATACGTGAATCCCATTCTTACAGAGAAATAACCAGAACCTGTCTGCATGGAATAAGGCATGATATTTATTTTATTTTTTTTATTAATGTTTCCTGAAGGAATAACTAATCCAACATTCGAGTGGAGCTTCATATTTTTTTTACTGAACAAACTGTAGAGCGCTTGAAAATCTATATCTCCAAACCCTTGAGAGATTAAATTATTATCTCCATTTAATAGCACATTATAAATTGTTTTTTTATTAAGGAGAGAGACCTTAGTGTATAATGTCAAATTTTTATGAACTCCGTACATCATCTCAAGAGAGTGAGTGTTAAATGTCTGTGAGATAATATCTCTTTGATAGTAAGAATATATTTCTTCACTGGTAAACCTATTATTATGATTATATGTTCCCACGCCATTAGATAAATTATACTTATATCCTATCATGATTCCCCCTTTGCTATGTACATGATCAGCATCAACTCCTGAGGGTGCATGAGAATCAGGTCTAGATGAATCCCACATTTCCATATTCATCTTCATGAAATGGTCCTGAACATCAATAAATTTATTATTGTCTGATACTAAATAATTCTTAGAAATAATATTTTCAGTTAAAACCTCAATAGATTTTTCTAGATCCTTTATCTTATCCAAAGAAAACTCAGCAACAACTTTATCAGAATTATTTTTATCAATTATAAAACCCTTAAAGTTATTAATCATGAGTTCTGAAGTCCTGACATACCTCCAACCAAATGAAACCGTAATAAAATACCTTGGGTCTTCAGGTGATTCATATCCTCTGCTTGCTAGTGATCTAATTATCTGATTTCCAACCCTGTTGTCAGTAGCGTCAAAACCAGAGCTCATATCTATTTTACTTACGATATTTATTGATATATTTTTAGTGTTACTTATCTTTTGAGATAAAGTCTCATTAGAAATAATAATAAAAAAAAAGAGTAAATATTTTTTCATAGAATTTCTTTACTAAAATAAATCTTTTACTTTGCCCATAAAAGTGATTTAAACATCTTATGAGCTTTCTTGAAAAATACAATAGTGGACAAACATTACTTGTTGATAAGGAGCTTGATTGGACATCTTTCGATGTTGTAAAAAAAATAAAAAATACAATCAAATGTAGGAAAGTAGGCCACGCAGGTACTCTTGATCCATTAGCTACAGGTTTACTTATTATTTGTACAGGAAAAAACACAAAAAAAATTAATGAAATTCAAAATCAAAATAAAGAGTACTCAGGCCAATTTACGATAGGAAAGACGACACCATCTCATGATCTAGAGACGGAATTCATAAACGAAAACGATATTTCAGATATTTCAGATAAAGTCATCCTAAGTGTAAGCGAATCTTTTATAGGAGAACAGTTTCAAAGGCCACCTAAGTTTTCAGCGGTTAAGGTTAGTGGGAGAAGGGCATATGAGTACGCTAGAGATAATAAAAAAGTAATCATCAAAGAAAAAAAAATCACAATTTTTAGCTTTAATATAACTTCTATCAAGTTGCCAAACATAAACTTCTATATAACGTGTACCAAGGGAACATACATAAGATCAATTGCTCGAGACTTTGGTAAAAAATTAGGTTGTGGAGCAGTTCTTACCAAACTTAAAAGAACTAAGATTGGAGACTTTGATGTTAAAAATGCAAATAAGATAGATTATTTGGTTAATAAATTAAAAACAGAAAAGATTGAAAATAATTAAGGATAAATCCACAGTAAAATCAAGTGGGTATACGATTGCGACAATAGGTTACTTCGATGGTATTCATCTCGGTCATAAAAAAATAATCAATGAGATCGTTAAGCAGGCAAAACAAAAAGATGGAACCAGTATATTAATTACATTCTGGCCACACCCAAGAACAGTTCTTGATGTTAATTCAGAGATTGACTTTCTATTAAGTAATTCTGAAAAAATTAAATTTTTAGAGGAAGAGGGTCTTGATATAATTTATCTGATTGAGTTTACCAGGGATTTCTCCAAAATAGAAGCAAAAGAATTTGTTCAAAACTATTTAGTAGAGAAATTAGACATAGATAAACTGGTTATTGGTTACAATCACAACTTTGGTTACAGGAGAGAAGGAAATTATAATTTTTTAGAAAAAAATAGAGACAAATTTGAGTTTGATATTCAAGAAATTAAAAAGAAAGAAATTGATCAAAACCTAAACATAAGTTCTTCAGATATCAGGAGAGAAATTCTCTCAGGAAACATTGAGCAGGCTAATCTCATGCTCGGATATAATTTCTTTATATCTGGTACAGTTATTCGAGGAGATGGAATAGGAAAAAAAATTGGATTCCCTACAGCAAATATTTCAATTGAAGATGATGAAAAAATATTACCAGGAAATGGAGTTTATGCCTGTAAAGTAGAATTTGATGATACAATAAACTCTGGGATGTTAAATATTGGTTATAGGCCAACTGTTGATGGGAAAGAGAGGAGAATTGAAATTCATATTTTTGGGATAAATTATGATTTTTACGGAAAAAATCTCAAAATTATAATAATAAAAAAAATCAGGGATGAGATTAAGTTTAATTCTCTTGATGAACTTAAAGACCAGTTAAAAAAAGATAAAATTGAATCAAATAAAGTTTTAAATAATGAAAAAGTCAGAAATTAAATTTATTGTAACACTTGATGAAGAGAATATACCAGAAAAGATTGAGTGGATGGCTGAAGATAATATAAATAGTGGTTTATCCGAGACGAAAACTATTAGTATATCACTCTGGGATGAGAAAAAGAATAATACATTGAGGATAGATCTATGGACAAAAGAAATGAAAACTGATGAGATGAAGAGGTTTTATGTTGACTGCCTTGGTGGACTAAGTCAGAGTATCCTCAACTCGACAGGGGATGAGTTCATGTCAAAAGAGACAAATAACCTATGTGATAGGCTCATAGAACACATAAAAAATAAGTCTGATTAATTCTAGTAATAGCTAAATTTTGATTAATTTACGTCGTTGTTATGCTAATAGCTAACTTGAATTTTAACATAAAACTATAAAGTGTATGAATAATTTTGTTAAGAAATTAGTCTGCCTTTTCTTATTATTTTCAACAGTATCTATCCAATCTTTTTCTCAGAGTATCTCTGTATCTGGAAATGTTTCAGATGAAAACGGTGGTTTAGTTGGTGTAAATATTTTAGTGAAAGGTAAAGTACTAGGAACCGTCTCGGATAGAGATGGTAATTTTAGTTTGAATGTTGCTGAATCATCTGCAACATTAGTTTTTTCAATTGTTGGATACCAGACAGAAGAGGTGAATGTCTCCTCTAATGTTTCTGATCTAAACGTTACCATGACGGAAAGTATTCTTCTTGGTAGCGAAGTAGTTGTATCTGCTTCAAGAGTTGAGCAAAGTATCTTAGAAGCACCCGTTACAATTGAAAAGATGGATCTACTTGAAATCCAGAATTCAGCGACTGCTGACTTTATGGATCAGCTTGAACACATTAAAGGTGTGAAAGTTAGTAGAGGAAGTCTAAACTTTGCGGCAGTAAATACTAGAGGTTTTGCAACTGATGCGAATACAAGATTCGTACAGTTAGTTGACGGAATGGACACTTCTGCTCCATTACTTAACTTCCCAACTGGTAACTTAGTTGGAATAAACCCTCTCGATCTTGAAAGCGTAGAAATTATACCTGGTGCATCATCTGCACTGTATGGACCAAATGCTTTCAACGGTGTTATGTCAATGACTAGTAAGAGTCCTTTTGAATACCAGGGGCTATCTGCACAAGTGATGCAAGGTTATACTACATCACACAGAGGTGGTAACGAAAACAATGGTTATTCTAAGTATAACTTGAGATATGCAAAAGCTATTAATGATAAGCTTGCATTTAAAGTTAACTTCTCATATGACATGGCTACTGACTGGATTGCTAATGATTATATCACAAATGTAGATGCTGCAGGTAATGCCTTCGGAGATATTGATATGAGGGGAATGCCTAACTTCAACGGTCTCAATCTACACGGTGACGAGACTCAAGTTGCGGTTCCAGTGATGGCAGCTGCTTCTCTAGTTGGAGGTTGGGTATCACAATTACCAGAGCAGGTATTAGACTTAAGAAGAACTGGACTACCAGAAGAGTTCTTACTTGATAATAATGACGCGAAGAATATGAAGTATGACATCGGTGTCAACTACAGAATCAATGATAACCTTGAGGCATCTCTAGTATATAGAAAAGGTGGTGGTAATACCATCTATACTGGAGCTCAAAAATATGCTTTGAGAGACTTTGGTCAGCAATTCTTTAAAGTTGGACTTGAGAGTGATAAGCTCAAATTCAAAGTTTATCAGTCAATAACTGACGCAGGAAATTCTTATAATATAGGTGCCCTAGGCGGTATCATGAACGAGGTATTCAGTCCTACTCAAGCACAGTGGGGACCAACATATCTCCAGACATATATTACTGCTATGCAAGGATACGTACCTGGTGTGCCAGCAGGAGATACATATTTTGCTCACGCAACAGCAAGGCAACAAGCTGATGCTGGAATTCCAGCGGTTGGGTCTGCAGAGTGGATGGGTGTTAGAGATCAAGTAATTTCTAACAGATTCCAGGATCCTAATGCTCCAGGAGCAAGCTTCTATGATAACTCTAAGCTAACACATGCTGATATTACTTACGAAGCTGCTGACTGGTTACTAGTAGGAGCTAACTACAGAAACTATGGTATTTTCACTGACGGAACAATCTTTAACGAGGACCCAGAGGGAACAGGTGTTAATTCGAGAATTAATATCGGTGAATTTGGTGCTTTTGCTCAAGTTAATACCGAAGTGTTTGATGGTTTTAGATTTATCGGATCATTAAGATATGATAAGAACCAAAACTACGAGGGACAAGTTACACCAAGGGTTGCAGCAGTTTATACATTTGCTGAAAAACATAACATAAGATTCAGTTATCAGACAGGCTTTAGAAGTCCTGATACTCAGTCTCAATTTATTTTCTTCCCAACTGGGACATCTACACTTCTCGGTACTGCAAAGTCTAATGCTGAGAGATATGGTGTAATGGAAGGTGGAGCTTGGACAAATGAATCTTATCAAGCGTTCTTATTATCAGGTGGAACATTAGATCCAGCTACAGGAGACCCTATTGGTGGTAATTCTGCTTTATTAGAGGAGGCTTATGTCGATTATATCACCCCTGAGAAGTTATCTTCAATAGAGATTGGTTATAAGGGTATAATAGGAGATGTATTACTTGTTGATATGAATTACTACAATACTAATTATACTGATTTTGAAGGTGGTCAAAATGTGAACGCTAAGTTTGCTTCAACACACAAAGGACAGCCAATTCCAGCTGGATATACGTGGGCACTGAATAGTAACACAGATGCAGACGTTAGATCTTGGGGATTTGGTCTTGGAATGACAGTTGATGTAGGGTTAGGTTACAAATTAACTGGTAATTATAACTACAAAAATTTAGAGATTGACGGGTCTGATCCTTCAGAAAGTGATTTTATCTCTTATTTTAATACACCAGAGAATATGTACTCTTTCACTTTTTCAAATAGAGAAGTATTCAAAAACTTTGGATTCTCAGCAAGTCTAAGATTCCAGGATGACTTCTTATACGAAAGTACTTTCGCTAATATGCATATCCCAGCTTACGGAACTTTTGACGCTCAAGTAAACTATAAACTTGAAAGTCTGAAGACAATTGTTAAAGTTGGTGCTAACCATATTGGAATTGATAACAATGATTACAGATCTAGACCAGGTGGTCCATTTGTTGGAAAACTTTTCTATGTATCTCTAACATTTGACGAATTTTTAAACTGATAAATTAATAAATATGAAAAAGTTTAAATCAATTATTTTAACAGTAGCCTTTTCTCTCGTGTTTTTTGCATGTGAGCAGGAGATGACTGAACTTAAACCTAATGTGTATAACCCTGCTGGAACTCCAAGTGGTGATAGTGGAAGCGCAGACTTTAGTAAGTTTGTTACAATAGGTGGTAGTTTCACTGCTGGTCTTATGGACGGTACATTGAATACTAGCGGTCAGATGCATTCTGTAGGTAAAATGATCAATAACCAGTTACAACTAGCTGGTGGATCTAGTACATTTAATCAACCTGACATAAATTCTGAAAACGGATATTTAGGTCCAGGCCCTGATGGTGTTGCTGGTACCTCAGATGATCAAGGTAAAACATATTTAACTATTAGTGCATCAACTGGTGCAATTGGAGTCGGTTTCTCTCAAGGTGACGCAGCCTCTGTTGCTACCCCTTACAGTGGAGATAAAAGTGCATTAAATAATTTTGCATTCCCTAATTCAGTTATGGCTATGTATTTAACTGCTGCTGCTGGTGGACCAAACGTAGCTCAAAATCCTGCATTTAACTCGTTTTTTGCTAGATTTGATGCTTCTGGTGCGACAGTTTCACCACTAGGTCAATTTATTGGATCTGGAGGTTCATTCTTTATGTCATGGCTTGGATTTTCTGACTTTGTTGCCTACTCAGCTAGAGGAGGTGATGAGACTCAGGCACCAAAACCAAATGCTACAGAGTTAGCTACTTACTATCAGCAAGCTCTTGGAGCAATGCTAACTAATAACCCTGTTTGGAAAGGTGTTGTTGGTAATGTTCCTGATATCTTAGCTTTACCTTACTTTCAATTTATTTCAAGTACTGTAGCTAAACCTACTGGTATTATTCCGTTACATCCGACAGATGATGCTGCAACAATTGGTCTGCTTCAAACTTTAGCTGCTGGATTTAATCAAACACTTGCCGGACTTTCCGCACAAGGTTTTATAACTGCTGATGAAGCTGCTGCAAGACAACTTTCGTGGTCTGCCGGAGCTAACGCAGTTCTAATTAACGATGAATCTATGACTGATCTAGGTCCATTGTGGGATGGATTAGTTGCCGCCTCACTAATGGATGCTACAACTAGAGCACAGCTTGAACCTTACAGAATGGCAAGAATGGCAACAGATAATGACATCTTACCTTTAGCTGCTCAGCAGGTTCTTGGCGTAGCCGTCTCTCCTACTGTTGTTTGGGGAGTAACTGCACCTTTAACTGATGAGTATGTACTTACTGCCTCAGAGCTTTATGAATTTGAAGTTGCAAGAGCAACAGTGAATGGAGCTATTGCAAGTGCTGTTGCTACATTAGGAAGCGACAGAGTAGCACTTGCTAATTTTGATGGATTCTTTCAAACATATGGAGGTGCAAGCCCGTTCGTAGTAAACAACTCAGTTATTACTTATGACTTTGCTCCACCAACCGGTATGTTTTCAACAGATGGTATTCATCCAAATGCTAGAGGATATAGTCTCATTGCAAATAAGTTCATTGATGCAATCAATGAAAAATTTGGAGCGACTGTACCACATGGTAACCCTGCCAGTTTCCCTGGACCTGGTTTCCCGGTAACAGTTGAGTAGATTATTCAAATTTTATAGTTAAAATTAAAGGCTAACATTTTGTTAGCCTTTTTTTTTTAATAAATTGTATACATGTCAGTTTCAAGAAGAGATTTTATCCACAAGTCAATAGCAGCTGGAAGTTTATTCCCACTATTTTCAATGAGCTATGATAGAGATGTAACAAATATTAAAAATAATTATAGAGGTGAAAATTACTGGAATAACATCGCAGGAATGTACCACCAGAATGTAAAGTTTATAAACCTTGAGTCTGGGTATTTTAGTCCATCTCCTGAAAGTGTGAAGGACTACTGGATTAATTACGTCAATGAAATAAATGAATCTCCATCCTACTACATGAGAAATAGTCAGGTAGATATGCGAGAGAAAGTTAGAGAAAAACTTGCAAACTATTCTGGTATAAAAACAAGTGAGTTAGTACTTACAAGGAATACGACTGAGTCAATGAATATTATTATTCAGGGAATAAGATTAAAAAAAGGAGACGAGATATTAAGAACCAACCTAGAATATCCAAATATCATACAGGCCCTTGATATGCGTGAGAGAAGATATGGGACTAAGGTAAGAATCGTTGATGTACCAATTCATCCAAAGAACCAACAAGAAATTGTAGATGAGGTAATTGGAGCTGTGAACAAAAAAACAAAAGTTATACTCATATCGCATATGGTCTTTCTGAACGGACAAGTATTTCCAGTTAAAGAAGTTTGTGCTAAGGCCAGAGAAATGGGTCTGGAGACAATAGTTGACGGAGCTCATTCATTCTCACACGTAGATATGGACATCTCTGAGATTGGCTGTGACTACTACGCCTCAAGTCTTCACAAGTGGCTTGGCGCACCGCTAGGAAATGGCCTACTATAT
>Ga0160423_10005127_pt1 | contig 10697 bp, 4 predicted proteins | sample CRUFie14St8metaG_FD_108191 | JGI IMG/M metagenome (GOLD analysis project Ga0160423, IMG submission 108191) | Marine microbial communities from the Costa Rica Dome - CRUD Field 142mm St8 metaG | ecosystem: Environmental > Aquatic > Marine > Oceanic > Photic zone | place: Costa Rica: the Eastern... | reverse complement strand
TCTTGGCGCAGACCTCGTACTCAGCCCCAAAGTCGTTCTGGAACTTGAACTGGGGCATCAGGCAGAGGTTCTGCCTCGTGGCACAGTGCTGGAGAACCACAGCTTTGCCCACCGGGACCTTCTCACCCTCTGTGTTCTCCATATTCGACCTCTCGACCACGTCTGGGTGAAGGACCACGAAGACCGAGTCGAACGAGTCGCTCGGGGTGAGGGCGATCTCCTGGAAGTGGGAGAACTTGGCGAAGTTCGTGGTCGAGATTGGCTTCGAGTACAGGTAGAGAGGCTTCTCATCCGGCTCTGGGAAATGCATGAGCTTGATCTTCTGGCCGTAGTGCAAGGTCTCCTTGTCGTCGTACTCGCGCTCGAAGATGTCGCTCTTGGCCTTCTCGTACTTGACGATCTTGAAGGCGTTCCTGACGCAGGGATCCGTCGACGTGGAGGCGGTGACCGCGTGGGTCTTGTCCTCCCTGGAGTCGGAGGACTTGTCGTCAATGTCGCAGGCCAGAGTGGAGCCCGTCGTGGCATGGCAGACCTGCACAACGTCGCCGAAGTGGACGTAGCCGTCCGCCTTGACGGTCGTGAGCTCGACTGGGGCCAGTGCCTTGTTCATGCGCTTCTGGAACAGGTCGACCTTGAGCGTCCCGTTGGTCCTCTTCGCGAGGTAGTCCTTGAGGACGGTCTCCTCCATTTCGAGGTCCTCATTCCAGTTCCCGATGCGGCATTTGCTGTTGTACTTGCCGGATCCCTGCAGCTGCTGCTTTGTGTAGTACTGCATGGTGTGCTGGGTTAGCTCTTTCTCCTCCTTCCCTTTCAAATTCTATGCCAAAGTCCACCAAGTTCGCAAGTCGTAGCCCCCACACTCAATTTCTTCACACCTCGCCCACCTCCCCCGGTCGAGAGCAGCGCCAAGATTCTTCAAAGGCGCCGACTTTTCCGCCTTGCAGCACCCTATGCCGCGGTTGGTATCCTTCTCAATCGCGTGCTCGCACGTTCGTTTCGTTTCGTCAAGACACACGTCAAGGTATCGCCCGTCCAGTCTCAGTGACTGTCACTTTCCGTTGGACTCGAAAGCTGGGGACCTCGCCCAGAACGGGGCCAAAGTCGTCTTCGAAAACGCGCTCGAATCCAGTCCATTCGCCATCATTCTCAACGGGGGCCTTCGTATCCATACAACGCATTTACTACTCGGGTCTGGCCCGGCCTTAAAAATGAAAATGCTCAGAAAATTCAGCGATCTTCTCCTACATTTCGGTCAAACTGAGGATGAGATTTCCGATGAGGAACCTTGTTGTACTGGGATCTGCAGAGTTGTAGAGTACACAGTTAAAGTGGAAAGTGCTGCCATCCATCACAGCTGCTTTGATATGCTCTAGAGGTAAGCCGCAATGCTACTCCGGTGCTTCACCACCTGAGCAGTTACCTCTGCCCAGTGCCTCTGCGAGTTGTTTTCCAGGACCAGCGACAGAGACCTGTGGTCGCTGGATAGGTTACAGATCTCGTCCCCGTGCTGATCCGTTGAGATTGCGGCCTTGGCGTTGTTTATGCTGTTCATCAGCACGTAACGCGGCGACTCCCCCAGCGCCTTAACCCACTCCACAGACTTCATGTCCTTGGACCACCGGACTATCCTCTGGTATATCTTCCCGTTCCTGCCAATCTTGTTGAAGACCACCCCGGACCTCAAGAAGGCCTCCACCGTCTCCATTAGCATCGCCTGGAATACGTCCCTGGCCTTCACGTCTCCGTCCTGGTCGGTGCCTTCGCTCTTCACCGGCGAAATCTCGGACTGCTCCTGGTTCGCGGGCTGCTGGGAGGGCGGAGGCACGGCCTCCGGCGAGCGGCCAATCAGCTCCGACGTCTTGAAGGGGTCCTCCGCCTTGGCCGGCTCGACGACCCGCGACGACGACGACTTCGGCGACTTTGGCGGCGCGAGAGGCTTGTTGGACCGGGTCGCCTTCGGGGTCTTGAACTTGTCGATGGTGAGGCCCCTGTGGCGGTGGGCCTCCAGGGCGGCCTTATTGAAGTTCTCCCCGCTGAAGGTCTGGCCGCTTTCGCCCTTGAGCCTCTCGATCTCTAGCAGGGCCTCCCTCAGCCTCTTTTTGACCTACGAGGGGCGACAGAGAGCGAGAGGAGGGTTGATGATGATTGCGCAGTTAGCAAGGCGGGACCAAGGTGGTGGGCTCGCACTCTTGTGCACACTCACCTGAACGTAGGTCGGGATGGCTGGGCTCGTCTTCTTCCTGTCCACCGACCCGGGGGGAGACTTCTGCGGGGACGTCGGCGGCGTCTTCACCCCACTGCCAAGAGCGAGCGACGGCGTGGAAGGTGGCGTTAGCACGACGACGGTGTGGAGGTATGCAGCAGAAACGGCGGGGGGAATGGGGGCGGGGGGGTGGGGGCACAATTTGAGGGCGCAAGTGCCTTGGAAAGGCGAGGTTGCCATGAGGAGAGACCTCTACTCACATTATCTCCGGGCTCTTGGAGGTCGCGAACTCCTTCCCTCGCATGGGTTTGTGTATCCAACCTGGTTTGTGAGGGTATATCCCCTGGTTTCTAAGTGTGGAAGACATGGTGGGGTCTTTGAAGCGCGCGGAGCACGAATTCCACGAGACAGCGGCGCGGACTGTTTCCTGTTCTCCAGCGTGTCCTCACCCGCGGACTCCAAGGTGGTCGGGTGCGCCTGCGCTCGGCAAGAGCCCCCACTGCTTCGCTGGCACTGAATTCTCCTCCTCAATTCTCTCCTCAATTCTCTCAGGTTTACGATTACGGGAAGATGAGTTCACGAAAATGCGATGAATTCCAAGTTGTTCCCCCGAAAATCAAGCCTGCAGGCTCACCTACCGTTGGGACCTTGGAAGGAGGACACGCGACAGAGACAGAGGCGAAAGGCGCCGTTGGACGGGGAGCGAGGGCAACACATCGAGGTCGACGACCAGGGAAGAGAGATGAGCGCGCTCGCGAGCACCGCAGGTAAGTTCCGTGCTGCGCGGTGCCCCTCCATCTGTCCCTCCTCTCTTCTGTCGCCCGTTGCTGCCAAACAGGGATGGAACTAACGCCTTGCGTCGTTGTTGCAGGTCTAGCGGCGCTCGCGAACGGCCCCGATGGCCTCCCGCAGTCCAAGATGCTGCTCGACATCTTGAAGAAGTTGTACAAGAAGAACGTGGAACTCGTGAAAGAGAACCAGCTCCTTAAACAGCAGCTGTCGTCCACGAAGATGAGGTTAATAGAGGCCGAGTCCTCGAGCCGGAAGCTGGACTCGAGAGAGAACGGGACGAGGCAACTGAAGTCGAGCATATCCAAGCTGCAGAACTCCGTGAAGGCTAGGGAGGCCTCTAGGGGGAAAGGGGGCAGCGGAGGGGACCGGGACTTTGCGGGCCTGCAGAGGGAGCCCTTGCAGAAGAAGAGGGTGGGGTCCCAGGTGAACGCTGGAAAGCTCATGAACGAGCTGAACTTTCGGCTAAACCAGGAGCAGAAGCAGAGAGACCTGGAAGCGGCCGTGTACAACGCTCAGATTTACGAGTATGAGAAGAAAGAGGTGGACTGGTTCGTGGAGAAGCGGTACCTGGAAGATAAGATAGCATCTCTGGAGGGAGAGGTCCAAAAACGGAATGCGCTCGACGACCAAATAGAGAACTGTCTGCAGCTGCTGCACGCCAAGATGAAGACGGAGAAGTGAGGTGTTAGGACCCCCGCCCGTTCTGGGTCTTACCACAACCGCACAATTTTTTTCAAACTCTTTGTAATGATGTTCATAAGAAGAATAAACTTTCCTTTATATTTTGTATTTCACCTGAGCGCCACCCTCACGATCAAGAAAGTGAAGCCCGCCTCGATGCTAACCTTGCACCTTCAGACTGGACAGACGAGCGCCTTCGGTCTAAATTCGCTCCAGGAGGAAGGTCCACAGAGTGTACAGATGAGCGTCGCCGATTAAGCATCGCTGCGCCCGGCATCTCATCAAAAACCCCCTGCTTATACAATTCGTCGTCCGCAAAAATGGTGTCCAGCTCATAGTCCTGAACAATAGGAGGCACAGCCAGCTCCTTCGCCTTCGCGCTCTTCACCGGGATCTTCTGTGGATCTGTGTCCTGAGGGATGAAGGGCGGCTTGATCAACTTCCTCTCCAAGGCGTTCCAGCCGTGCTGCCCATAGTCATTGAACCACGGGTGTTCCTTCATCTCGTTAACATCCTTTGCCCCCAACCTGAACAGCTGCTCCTTCTTCAGACAGTTCTTCATGAAGTCCACGCACTCCGGAGACACCTTGCTGAAGGTCTCTCCCGAATACGACACCTTCTTGTTGACAATGTTCTTCATGATGACCTTGTTGCTGCTGTTTGGTACCAGGCGGAATGGAGTTCTCCCGGCAATCATCTCATACACTAGGACCCCGAGGCCCCAAATGTCCACGCAGTAGTTGTAACCCTCGTTCAACAGGACCTCTGGCGCGATATAGTCCGGGGTGACGCAGAAGGAGTGGGCCTTCTCACCGACTTCCAACTTCTTTGCAAAGCCAAAATCAATCAGCTTCAAGTATCCGTCACTGGTAATCAGAACATTCTCTGGCTTGAGGTCTCTATAAACAATCTTCCTCTCCCTCATATGAGCAAGAACGGAGACGATGCAGGCCGCATAAAATTTGCATCTCGACTCCTCAAACTTTCCATGCTTTTTCATTTCGTCATAGAGCTCTCCACCGGAGCACACGTCGGTGAGAAGGTAGATAAACCTTTCGTCCTGCCACTTCTTCTTGAGCCTGATCACCATTTCATGCTCGAGCAGGTTCATAATCTGGATCTCCTGCTTTAAGTTCTTCTGGTGGTTCTTGTTCACGATATCCTTCTTGATGAGGCACTTCATGGCATACCACTTCTTCGAAATCTTCTCCTGCACCAGCCTGACCGATCCGAACGAGCCCCTGCCGATGATTCCCTTCTCGAAGAAGTCTTCCCTCTCCAACTGCACCAGCTTTGTCTCCTCCTCAGACTTCTTGATCGCAACCTGGAGCAGCTGGGTGAGGTTACCGCAGTACTGCTCAAACACGTGCCTGGAAATCATGCAAACTTCGCTCAGCCTTGAAGCTGTCACGCTGTAATTGCATGTCTCCGGGCCCAGCAAAGCCCTCTCCCCAAAGTAATTTCCTGGAAGCAGTCTCACCCTCTCCGTGGACTTGCCATCCGAGATCGAACGAGTCAAGAGGAACTCTCCCCTGGACACAATGTACAGCTTGTTGTTCTTGTCTCCCTCCTGGATGACCTTGTCGCCGCCCTGGAAGGGCTCCTGGACCAGGGCCTCGCTCAGCAACTTGAAGTCACTCAGAGTCAGGACGCTGAGCAAGTCGATCAGTGCGAGCACGTGGACCATGTGCTCCTTGGTGGACTGCTCTTTAACGAGCTTGACGAGCCTGTTGAACTCCAGCGATCTGAGACTGTAAACCTCCACGTCGCTCTCCGCAAGCACCCAAGCGCTCCTCGGCTCGTCACTCAGCAGGGCCAGCTCACCAAAGGACCCGTGGCCCTTTACACGGGTCATAATCTTTGTCGGCTTCTTTATGTCTTCCAAAACGATGCACTGTCCCTTCTTGATAAAGTAGAACTGGTCCTCGATGGCGCCCTTCTTGATGATAGTATCACCCTTCTTGTACTTCCTAAACTCAAACGCTGCGAGGACGTCAAAGACCTCCCTCTCGTCCAAAGATGCAAATGTTGGCAGACTGTGTAGGACCTGCACCTTGAGGTTATCCACGCAGGCCTTCTCGATGTCCTTCCTTAGCTTCTGGAAAAAGTTGGCGTCAATGAGGAGCATGCTTGCCCCCTCGTCCGCCGCGATGTACGTGGAGGAGAAGGTCTGCTCGTAGCAGATCTCAAAGTCACCAAAAAATTCCCCTGGAATGGCCAACTTCTTATTGAATTTGACCTCCCCGTCCTTGTCGTTGTCTGTTGTGTACCAGTTGTTGCTCACGAGGACCTGGCCTTCCTGAAGGACGTAGAAGAAGCCGGGGTAGTCATCCTCGCTCACAATGGTCTCCCCCGCTGCGAACTTTACAGGCTTGCACTTCAGAATCATGTCCGAGAACCACGCGTCGTCAAGCGAGTTGAAGATGGTCACCTCGACGAGTGTCTCGATCGCCTTCTGCAGCTGCTCGTTCTTGGAGAAGATCTTGGAGAAAGTCTCCTGGTCCAGGGCCCACAGTGTGGACTCCTGCACGGAGGTCACTGAGAAGGGTAGCGGGCTCTTTAGGATCAGCGAGGTCTCCCCGAAGTGGTCCTCCCGCTTCAGCAACGTCTTCTTCTTGATCTTGTTGTCCTTGGTCCTATCCACTGAGATGCACGCGAGCTGCCCCTCCTCCACAATGTAAAAGTTGCTTGCAAAGTTGCCCTGGTGCACGAGCTCCATTCCGTCCGTGATGGTGATCCTCCGCATCAAGCCGCAGAGCTCGCCCAAGCCCTTCTTGCTCAGGTTGTTGAAAATGGGATTCCTTCGCAAGACGCCCTCCAGGAACTCCCTCTCCTCCTCCGTGCGCTCCTGCATCTCCCTCTTCTTTGTCTTGAACTGAGGGGTGCCCCGCTTGCTTTCACTGATCCCGGGAAGGTTGGCCTTCTTCAGCACCGTCAGACCCTTCTGGTGGATCAGAACCTTGTTCCTGCTCCTGACGCTCCTCTCCGAGGTCTGCAGCCTGTCGATTGAGTTCCTCCTGTGCACTCTGTCCTGCTTGCCGCCCATCTCCGCCAGACTACTCCTCCTTCCACCCTCGTGGACGGACTCGATCATACTCCTGCGGTCCGCCTCCTCCCTGAAGACGGCCAAGATGGACTCGGCGATCTCCTGGGACCTTGCCACAACGAGCATCTCCCAAGTCACCTCATCCTTGTTATGCACCTTAAGCCGGATGGCGTTCTCCAAAAAGTGGTTCAGGCCGTGGAAGTGCTTCAAGATCCAGGGGTGCGTCTCTGCCTTCTCCTCAGAGAGCCACGACGGGAGCTCCTGGTCTGCCGTCAGCACCGCCAGTGGGGGCTGCTTGCTCCCCGACCAGATTAGCATCTGGTCTTCGACCAAGGTGAAGACCTTGGCAGTTGGCCTGGACTTGGGCGCCCTCCGGTTGAACTTGTAGAGCCTGAGCCCGTTCTCAAGCAGCTTCCAGCCCAGCTCAGCGGCCTTCTCCTCCGCGTCCTGCTGTGCCGCCGCTACGGCTTGCATGGCGGTATTGCTGTAGTGCGATCCGAAGAAGGACCCCACGCTCCCGTGCGCCATGCTACCGTGCGCCATGCTACCGTGTCCCATGCTGCCCCCCCTCATGTACGTCCCGCTCGCGGACCTGTGAAGCGAGTTCTGCCTGTGGAAGCTCCCCTCGTGCATGCCTCCGTGCATGCTTCCCGCGTAATTGCTGCCCCTCTGCTGGCCATACATGCTGCCAGAGTTGAAAATGTTGCCCAGGGACCTCTTTCTCTCCCCGGCAAAGGAGCCCATGTTGTAGTGAGACCCCCGCATTGAGTTCCGGCCAAAGGAGGCCAGCTGGACGAACGAGGGGTTCACCTCCTGGCTGGCGTTGATGCGCGACATCCCGCACGAGCTCCGCCTCCTCTCCCCATTGATGAGCATGATGCTGGTCAGCGGCACCTGGATCGCTTGGGAGCTCACCTCCAGCAGGTCCTTGCTCTGCTCTGCGTGGGTGTGGGCCTCGTCCGCGTTCTCGACCACCTTGTCGAGCAAGTCCTCGAAGCCGTCCGTGCTCTTGGTGATCAGGTTGATGTACGACGAGAGCATGTTCAACTTCTTCAGCGCGTTCTGGACCAAGGTGTGGTTCTCCCTGTCCCCAAAGACCTCGGCCTGCTTCAAGACGTAGGTAAGGGTCTGATCGTACTCCATCTCCTCATCGACGAGTCTCTCGTCGCACAGGCCGTTATGGCCCGCAGCGATCGCGAGCTCCTGCTCTGTGGCTCCCTCTTTCCTGAGCTTCACGGCATCCTCCTTTCCGTTCAGGAGCTCCTTGAGCTCCTTCCTGACCCAGTCCTCGTCCTCCATCAAGATCTCCTCCAGGCGCTTCCTCCACACGAGGTTCAGGTCCGCGTCGCAGATAATCCGCAGCAACGCCCTCAGCGTCGGGTCCATGCGGTGCTTCTTCTGCTTCCTGACGTAGCCCTGCAGCACAACGGTGGACTCGACCTCGTTCTCCTCGCAAGTCAACAACAACCTGCGGAGCTTGTCGTGCCCGCCATTCCCGTTCACGGCAGGTGGTTGTGCCCCGTTCTGCCGCACGCCTCCGTCGCCGTCGGTGAGGACGCCGTTGGCGTCCTCCTCCCTCCCCATGTCGCGACACACTAGACCCCACCACCGCCACTACACACTACACACCTTCTGCTGCTGGGCAAGCTTGCCCATGACACGCGCGCGGCTCAGGGTTTCTTCCGGGACCTTTCGCTGGGCCACCCGCCCGTCTCGGCAGTTACCAGACTCGACGGCCGGTGGAGTGAGGAACCCCCCCGTTCCGGACGACACAATTGGACAAGATGTGGTCCCGTAATCGAGTCACGATGCGGGGCACTCCAAGAAAGTGTTGGGCCCGAGTCGCGGCGTCCCGGTCTGCGTCCGCGCACCGGTGCAGCCTTGGTGTGGGCTACCGGATTGATTGCACTGCTGGTGCTGGAGCAGGCTGCTGGAGCGTTCAAGGCGCGCAAAACCAGGCCAACCAGGCCAGTTCCCCAGCAAACCTCAAAAGGGCGTTAATTAGCAATTTACGTAATTACTCGACTCAGTTTCGTAAAATGATGTTTTCTTGGGGTCGTAATCGCGTGGAGGGTTCCGAAAAGAGGGGGAAAAGTTCGAGTGTAGTTTCGGCGTCTTGGGCGGACACGAAAGCGGAGCGGCTGGAACCACGTGTATTACGCTGGTGCAAGCGCGCAAAAAAGGCGAAAAAAGGGCAAAAAAAAGGTCTCCCACGAATTTCAAAAATGAAATAGGTCGAAAATGAATTCTAAGTTCGCGAAATCTTTAACCCTAATCTCGACCGCATGCTTCCTTTACAAAACGCGTCTTGTTCTATCTTTTTTTTTTTTTCGATGCGTTCTTTGGCCAGCACCACGAGGGCAAACCGCGGGAGCGAGGAGTGTAACCGCCACGACCGTAACGTCCCTCCCGCCCCCGGCCGAGCGAGGACACGGAGCGCCGACCCAGGAGCCCCCGAAGGAGAGAGACCCCACACCGCGCGCGACCCGACGAGCGCGACCCGACCGCCGCGAAGTCTTCCTCGAGCGGCGCCTCGGGCTGCTGAGAGGACCTTCCTCCTCCGGGCACCGTCGAGAGCTGACCGGTTTTTCGGTTTTTTTGTCGCGTTCGCGTTCGCGGGCACGAGCACGGCCTTTCGGGCGCGGCGTGGCACGAGCGCAGCCATGCCAAGAGAATGGGAGGCGGCGAGAATGAGATGACTGAGATGGACAAAGGCGGAGGAAACCTTCCGCAAGGGGCGTTACAGGGGAACTGCGGGCCGGCGCATCAAGCGGTCTGGGGCCGGCCCTACTCCGGGGCGAAGCCCGAGATGCAGAGGAGCGCGAGCGCGCGGGCGGCGGTGGGACAGCACCAGCAGCAGGCCGCCGCGGACAGGCTGGCGCCGGGCGGGCTGAGGCCCATGTCAGGAATCGGTGGTGGGGGCGCTGCAGCCCAGGAGGGACTCTTCTTCGAGAGGACTTGGTCGAGCGGCGGGACTGGCGCCGCCGCCCTGGACCAGAGGTCCCTCTCCGTTCCCATCATGGCCGCCGCGGCGGCCGCGGCCTCCAACGGGATGTTTGCCGCCGCCGGGGACGCCGCCCTCCCTGGACAGAGGAACGGGCTCGCCGGGCCCGGCGGCGCGGCGCGAAGCCCCAGCCCGATGAGTTGGGGCCAGCCGGGGCTGCCCGCAGCCCCCGGGATCGGGTTGGCGCGGTCCCGCAGCGAGGTGCTCGTGCCCAACCAGAAGGTCGGGGTCCCCACCGCCGTGGCCAGCCTCTCCATGCTGGACCTGGGCGCCACCGGCGGCGGAGCCTCCGGAGCCAAGGCCTCCCACGCCCTCCCGTCCCCGCGGCAGCCTCAGAGCCCCTCGTCGGGGCGGGGCAAGGCCGGCGGCGGCATCAGCAAGTCCGGGTCCCAGGTGAGCATGCACTCCCTGTACAAGACGGAGCTGTGCAGGTCTTGGGAGGAGACGGGGAGCTGCCGGTACGGGAGCAAGTGCCAGTTCGCTCACGGCAAGGCCGAGCTCAGGCCGATCGCGAGGCACCCAAAGTACAAGACGGAGATCTGCAGAACCTTTGCGCAGAACGGGACGTGCCCCTACGGCACGCGCTGCCGCTTCATCCACTACATCTCGTCCAAGGACATTCCAAAGGGAAAGCAGGGAGGGAGGCGTTTGGGAGGGGGAAACGGGATTCAGACGAACGTGTGCCCCAAGGTGGTTGTAGAAACCCCGACGGCGGCGGCGGCGGCGGCGACGAAGAAGAAGAAGAAGAAGGAGGAGGACTCGAAGAGGCAGCCGCAGCCCGCCACCGCAGCTGCAGCGCCAGGACAGAGCTACGACACGTGGTCAGAGCTTCTCGACGATTCCAAGGGCCTGTCGGGCGTTGTCAAGGTGAAGAGGACCAAGTCCGCGTTCCCGAGGCTGGAGCAGCTTCCTCAGGGCGGCGCGCCCACTGGTAGTGGCGCGCCACAAAAATCGAGGTCGCAGAGGCTGCC
>Ga0160423_10005126_pt1 | contig 10699 bp, 12 predicted proteins | sample CRUFie14St8metaG_FD_108191 | JGI IMG/M metagenome (GOLD analysis project Ga0160423, IMG submission 108191) | Marine microbial communities from the Costa Rica Dome - CRUD Field 142mm St8 metaG | ecosystem: Environmental > Aquatic > Marine > Oceanic > Photic zone | place: Costa Rica: the Eastern... | reverse complement strand
GAGGACAAAATCACCCTGACGCACAAGGTTGAACCGCTCCTGAATTTGTTTGAGTTTGAAGGCAGAGCGGGCACGGTAGCCGCTGGCTTTGGCCTGTTTGCGCCATGAATCACGCTTGTGATTTTCCACCCAGTGGTCAGCCATCGGCAAGTCCTCATTCCTTCGGTTTGACCTCGCCCTCATCAATCCTTTTCTCAAATCCGCGTCAAAGCAAGCAATCAAGTCGTTGTGCGGTGTAGCCGGTTTGACGGAGGCGCATCCATGAAGGTCAACCCCGGTGCCGTTCTCACGCTCTTTGTGGCGCTCATGCTCGCAACGCTCACCGCTCAAGCGACCGTGGTTTCCCTGTCCACCTCCTTTGACCAACCCGTGGCCACCCAAGGAGGAGGACGGACGTTGGTCGTGGAAGAGATCACGGCGACATGGTGCCCAACCTGCGCAGAAATTGACCCCGAACTGCTCCAGGTCGCCGACAGCCACGGGTCGAGAATAGCCCTGTTGGCCTTGCACCCCACCGACGGTGAGGACGCCTTCCAACCAGCAGCCAGTCAACATCGCATTCACCGCTTGAATTTGACCAACCCCGGCGTTGCAACATCCACACCTTCTTTCGTGGTTGAGTCGGGCGAACCGCGCCGAGGCTACGATGCTTGGGCCGATGTACAGCGGGACATCCTGAATGCGGAACTTACCCGACAAGACGTCAGCGAACTCGATCTTGAAATCACCAAAACCGAGAACGGGTTTCGAGCGAGCGTGAACCACGCACAACTCGTCGCCGGGAACGAAACGCAGCTTACCATGATGGTGATGGAGCACGGAAAGACCATGCCAGAGGGTGTTTACAACCCGGGAGGGGACCATCGGGACCGCGTGGTCGTAGGTTTGGCAGAATGTGCTGTGGACAACGCCACCGTGCTGACCTCCATCGGGCTGCTCGGGGCCTCGGTCAGCGACGGGTGCGAATCTTCGTTTTCAATTGAATTCGAGGCGCTTTCGTCTTGGAGCGTGGTGCTGATTCACGAGCCAACATCGGCAACGCTCACAGAGGGCGCTGATGCACAATCGCATGGAGCGGTGGAATTGGCTTTTCGCGACCGAGCAGAACCGGTACAAGCAGCGAGCGGAGTTGGAACCCTCTTGCTCGTGACCTGTGTTGCCTTGGCCGTGGCCTCGATTGTTCGGAAAAAGTAATTTTTTCTAAATTTAATGCCGATGTCTTTGATGAAACTGGAAGAATTATTCCATAATCCGGAACATCATCTCACGCGAAGAAGAAGGTTTGATAAACTGTAAGGCCAATGTAATACCATGACAAACACATGGGAAGACGTCGCTTGGGAAACCGAGACACCCCGAAAAGAATGGGTGGTGGAATATTACGCGAAGGTTGGCGAAGAAACCACGCACCACCTCACCGTGCTGGCCGGAGAGGACATGGAAGATGTGCAACGCATGCTCATGAGGGAGCTGCGGTCCACCTACACCGAGGCTTCGGAAATTGAGGTAACCGTGTTGCGCATGGAAGAGATCGAGACCGAGCCAAACGTGGCCATGTTCACCGGGGCGTTCACGCCCTGATCAGGCTTTTTCCCGGTACACGAGCTCGATGTACTGCCTGTCTTCGAGAATGAGATTTTCGAAATCATAAACCTGTTCTCGGGTGCTCGGGTCGACGACGATGTTGCTCTGGTTATCGTAGGAGTACGTGTTGAGGAACATGAGGAATTCGTGGTCAGCGTCGATGCGATGATCGTCAAATCCTGTTTCGTCCATGTGCTTCCCCCAGACGTCAAAAAACGCTTCAAGCGGGGCTTCGATGCCTTCCTCCTTGAATTCAACGTGGATTTTACCGGAGGTGTCGTGCGTGTGGAGCGGGCGCATGGAGCACCCGGGGTCGTTCAGGCCAACGTTGCCGGGAATCTCAACTTCTTCGCCCAGAACCGAGATGTAGACCATGGGATGGTAATGCTCAGCCAGGTCGGAGTGTCCCCCGACGCATTCGTCGGCGAGTGCATGCCGCTCGTCGGCCGTGTTGAAGGGTGGCGAGCCATCGCTCTGTCCGAGCAAGAAACCCAGCGCTGCCAACGCCGTGAGCGTAATAACCAGCCAAAAAATCGATTCTTTGTTCATCACCATCACTCCTTCCAATTAATGCCTTGCGCCTCGTCGTCGTTCCATTGACCTTCTTCGATCATTTTTCCAGCACGCCAAAACCCAAACAAGCAGACCATGTTCGCTATGTGGGCCATCGTACAGAACTGGCAAATCTTCTCCATGGCCACCTCGTAAGAAATCAACAGCGCAATGATTGGAACACCAACGAGCGTCATGTATTTCCCGTAGTTGAGGTATTTTTCCGCCCACAAAGCATCCGGTTCTTTCGAGACCGAATTCGTGATGAACATCAACGCACCAAACGCAACCATACCGATCATCCCCCATGGCAGGCCAAACACCGGATCGGTGTTGTATTGTGCATTACCCAGCACGTCATCGCAAGAAAACACGGTTGCGCTCGAGCAGACGTTCCCTCCCTCGCTGATCTTGTTGGAAATCCAAAGCGTATGAACCGAGACAACAAAGCCCGCCAGCACCACGAGGTTCAATCCAAACATGTGCCGCCTGCGAGCGTGCTTCAACAGCGGCTGGCGTCCTGAAAGCGTCTTTCCAAGGCCTTGTCCCGCCTTGGTCATGAGAAGGGTTCCCAATCCAATGGGAACGATGTAGGCAAGGAGAAGCAGGTTTTGGTTCACCATGGTCAGGCCTCCGGGGTGATGCGCATGATGGCCTCAAACACCGTCTCTTGGCTGTTTTCGGTGGAGGTCCAAGCCACGATGCCGTCGGGTTGAATCAGGAAGTAGGCAGGGGTTCCAGGCACCTTCCACTCTTTCATGTTGTCCTGGTCGATGTCATCGATGTAGACGAACCGGTGGGATTGACCGGCCCGTTCTGCACAGGCACTGTCGGCGCAGACCTCGTCGCCTGATTTGTCTCGAAAGGCTTCAATCTCGTCTCGGCTCGTTTCGTGACCCGGTATGTCAAGCTCGGTAGCGCTGGCGATGAAATTCACCACGGGGCCGTCCCACGGACCCATGCCCGGATTGGTGGCATGGCTGGGGCGCAGTTTCATGAAATATTCAGCGTCGTAGCCGACATCATCGGCGGAGCGAACACAAAACGGGCAGTCGGTGTCCATGAATTCAACCACCAACCACTGACCTTCAGCGTCTCCGGCCGTCCAGTTTTGGGTGAGGTAATCGCTCATGTCAAATTCGTACCACGAACTTCCGTTGTAGGCCTTGCCTTCCAGCATGGGCGCACGGTCGCCTTCTTTTGTCCCCGTTTTGATGGGGTCCGTGGTCAGGGCGAGGAAGATGATGGCAACAAAAAAAAGCGCCATGACCTTGATTCCAGTGTCGGTTCGTACGTCGGCTTCGGTGTTGGTCTTCATCGTCTTCACTCCAATCCAATTTCATCGAGCAGGCATTCAGCCGTGTAGCGAATGGCCTCTTCGCTGTTCATCTTCACGTCAAATCCTGATTTGAGCATTTTCTCTATACCGAGGCGAGCACGAGGGATATCACCGGCCCATCCTCGATCGCCACCGGTGTACTCAATGCTGGCATCGTTACACCCGGTGACATCAACGACGATTTCGGCAATCCGACGAACCGAAGCGGTGTCATGGCTACCGAGGTTGTACAAGTTCAACGGCTCGTTTGCATGGTGCATCACGTGCAAGATGGCATCGGCACAGTCGCCCACTTCCATGTAGGACTTCTCTTGAAGACCGTTCCCCAACACCTCCAACCTTGATGGGTCCTTTCGGAGTTTGTGGATGAAATCGAAAATGACCCCGTGTGTTCCACGAGCCCCGATGATGTTGGCGAAACGGAAAATCCACGCCTGGAGACCGAAGGTACCGACCCAACTGCTGATGAGCCCTTCACCGGCTTGTTTGCTCGCACCGTACAGCGATATGGGCATGCAGGGCCCGTGGTCTTCGGGCGTAGGTAGCGGCGCATCCTCGCCGTAAACGACGGAACTTGAGGCAAAGGCAATTTTCTCCACGCCTGCCGTGCGCATGGCTTCGAGAATGTTGTACGTGGCCACGGTCCCTTGTTTGAGGTCGGTGTCCGTGATCCTTGTCCCGAGGCGTATGTCTGGGTTAGCGGCAAGATGGAATACGCAGTCAACGTCCATTGCCATGGCTTTCTCCACATCGCTTGGATTGCAGATATCCCCCTCCACGAGGGTCACCTTACCGGCATCGATGTGGTTCTGAATAAAGTCAAGATGACCGCTTGAGAGGTTATCGATGACGACCACGCTGTCGCCTCGGGCGACCAATCGGTCGATGAGGTGCGAGCCGATGAAGCCCGCCCCGCCGGTTACCAAGGCTCGCATGACCAGACCACCAAAACCGCTCGTATAAGGGAAATGGTTCCATCAGTGCCACCTTTCGGATGCTTGAAGAGGGTTGAGGCCGAGAACTCTGGTTCCGAGGAACCGGCCTTGGAGGAGGTGAAAATTTGAAGAAAACTGAAACGGAAACCAACACGGAATCGTTGGACAACAACATCCTGGTGGGCTACGTACGTCGCAGCAACGCAGGTGGAGCGCTCAAGCTCTCCATCAACACGGCGGCGTTCGCTGACTGCAGCACGTACATGACCAGCGACGGGCAGGCCTACGTCCCGCTGGTAATTTCGATGAGCGCTTTGCAAAAGGTGCTGGCGGGAGAGCGTGCCGTTACCACCGTCACCCAACTCCACGATTGATCGCCCACGCGACATCGTGCAGTTCCTTCTCACGGAGAAGTACAACGCTGTACGGTTGACCAAGGCCAACCGTACGGCCATTCAGGCATTGTTCTGTATTTTTTTAAATATCCATATATAGAGGCTCACCGACGGGAACGCATGCCTCAAGGTGAAGTGCCGCCCAGTACGGCGAAACCTCACATCATTGCTGGCATGCCAATGTACAACGAGGAAGAGACCATTGGTTCGGTCGTGACGCGAGCCTTGCGCTACGTGGATGAAGTCATTTGCATCGACGACGGTTCATCGGACGCGTCCGCTCGAATCGCCGAGGCCTGCGGCGCTACCGTGATTCGACATCGCGTCAATCGGGGATACGGCGGCGCCCTCAAAACCCTCTTCCTTCGGGCGACTGAACTCGATGCTGACGCCTTGGTCCTGCTCGACTCGGACGGGCAACACGAAACGGCGGACATTCCGAAACTCCTCGCACCGATTTTGGCCGGCGAAGCGGATTTTGCCATCGGCTCAAGGTTTGTGGACGGCGGCGGCGGCACCGATATGCCGGCGTACCGACGTCTGGGCATCAAAGTCATCACGGCAGCCTCGAACCTTTCCAGCGAACTCGGTATCCGAGACACACAGTCAGGGTTCCGTGCGTTTTCACGAACCGCCTTGGAACGCCTGCGATTTGATTCGGAAGGCATGGAACTCTCGCTTGAAATGCTCGAGGACGCCCACGAAAAGCAACTCAAAGTCTTGGAAGTTCCCACCGTTATCCGCTACGATGTACCCAAAGGGTCCAACTTCACTGCGGTCTCACACGGCTTTACGGTCATGACGTGGGCGCTTCTGTCCCTCTCGCAAAAGAAACCGCTCCTCGTCCTCGGCATTCCAGGATTCGGATTGCTAGCGGCCGGAGCAGCCATGGGCATGCGAACGGCACAAGGATTCACCATGCAGATTGACAACATCATCGGTTCCGGCATTTCTGCGGTGTGGATCGGTCTGTTGGGGCTGTCCTTGATGGCCACCGGTCTGGTCTTGCAAAGCGCTCAGCGCTTCTTACGCTTGCTTCTCGTCCGTGAGTTTGGACTGGACTGATCAACCCATGACCCTCGTCACGAGGGCCAGAAGGTAGGGGACGGCAAACAGGCCAAAGAAGACGAACATGGCGATTCGAACCGTTTTCTGGTTCTTCTCATCCTTTTCGTTTTGATCGATGCACGCCTGTTGTTTGCAAACACGCGGGTCAGCCTTGATTGGAATGGCTTCCTGACAAATGCGACAATGTTTGTGCGGCGACACCTTACCTGCGCTGGCGATGTTGCCGACAAACTGGCTTGATTTCTTTGCGACCATGTCTTTCACTTTTCTTGCGTCAACCATATCCTCACCTCAAGCCTTGATGATGGTGCCCTCGAAGAGTTTCCCTTCCAAGGCGTCGTCGAGGCGTCGAACGTCCCTTCCATCCAACACGGCCAAATCCAAACCAGCATCCATGGCGACACGAACGGCAACAGGGTCGACCACTGCGGATGCACCCGGTTCAAGAGCGGCACCAACGCCCACAATTTCACCCAGTTCTGCTAACGTCATCTCAGTAAGGGCTTCAGCCTCCTCATGATGCCTCGGGTCGCAGGTGTAAACATGGGACACGTTGGTTGCGATGATGCAGTGCCGGGCGTGCACCGCCGCAGCCAACTTGACGGCCACGGTATCGGTGGTGTGGCCGGGAACCGTGCCGCCCATCACGACAATGTGGTGGTGTTCCAGCAGCGCACGGGCTTCATCGACGGTGTGGGGGACGTTGGGGGCGACATCGCATCCGATGTCCAAAAGAAGTTGCTGAAGAACGGTGGCGTTGAGGCGCGTACCGGCGATGCCGATCCGGTCCAATTTTTCAGGGTCCGAAACGGTCGCTTTGACCAAGGCAATCCCTTCACGAGCGGGCAAGCCTCCGCCGACAACCAGACCGACGCGGCGGCCGTTACCCTCCAAGTGCACCATCAACTGGCGCAATTGACCCATCCACCTCGTGCGCGCTTCGGCCTCCTCCGGCCGAAGCAAGCTGCCCCCGAGGGCCACAACATGGGTTGTGCTCATGGTTTGACTGCGGCGCGTCCATGTTTTCATCCTATCCCTCAAAGAGCGAGACACTTCTTGAAAACACGGTGTTGGGGAGGGAGAGTTGAAATGCCCTGCCACAGCCGGGCAAAGGGAGATGACCATGTCGGACGAGGCCAAGCTGTCAGCGCGTCGTCTGCGCTTGAAATTGGCGTTGGAAGATCTCCGAGAAATGAAGGGCTTCGGCACGGAATTGGTCACCCTCATCATTCCGCCCGACCGTCAGATTTCTGACGCCCGTTCCATGCTCCAAAACGAGCACGGTCAAGCCGCCAACATCAAGTCGAAGGGGACGCGGAAAAACGTCCAAGGTGCCATTGAATCAGCCATCTCGACGCTCTCTCGGTTCAAAACACCAGGAGAAAACGGGTTGGCCATTTTCGTGGGTTCCATCATCATTGGTAACAACAGAAGTCGGATGGTCAACATCGTCGTGGATGAGCCGCCTCAGTCGCTCATCTCCTTTCGCTACCGATGCGACTCCAGGTTCGAATTGACCCAGTTGGAAGAAATGCTGGTCGACAAAAAGTCCTACGCATTGTTTGTCATTGACCGAGCGGAAGCGGCGTACGGCATCGCCACGGGAAAGCGCATCCATGTTCAGGAACACCTCGTATCCAACATCATGGGGAAACACCGCCAAGGCGGTCAATCGGCGCAACGGTTTGAACGCCTGATTGAGGAAGCGGCTCACAACTTTTTCAAACGGGCCACCGAACACGCCTGTTCCTACTGGCTTCCGCACTTGGAAAACATACAGGCCGTTATCGTCGGCGGACCGGGGGCGACCAAAGATTTCGTGGTCAAGAACGATTACTTCCATCATGAGATCGGCAAGCGAATCGCGAAAACCACCTTCGACGTCGGTTATTCAAACGAATCCGGTGTTCGTGAACTGGTCGAAAACGCTGGTCAGTTGATGGGCGAAATTGAACTGGATGCTGAACGCCAAATCATGAATCGCTTCCTCGAGGAGTTGATTCGAGCCCACCCCAAGGCCACGTACGGTGAGATGATGATCAAGCAAGCCCTCACCCAAGGCGCTGTTGACACGCTGCTTGTTTCGGAAGGCCTCCGAGGTAACATCGTAGAACTGACCTGCAAAAAATGCGGCCACGGCTCCGAAAAGAAATGGGAAGCCCGCTTGTCCCGCCAACAAGAACTCCCACCTTGCCCGTCTTGCGATGCATCTGGAGATGCGATCAAAGAACTGGTCAGTTATTCCATCATCGACTCACTCAGCCAACTCGCTGAGGAGAGTAACTCGCAAGTTACCTACATCTCGGTGGACACAGAAGAAGGTTCTCAACTGATGCACGGATTTGGTGGACTTGCCGCTATTCTGCGCTATCCAATGATGTGAGGTGCAACCATGGATTTGCTGAAATTGGAAATTCAACCCCTCGTCGAGGCCGCCCTGGAATCCTTGGGAGTTGACCCCGAATTGGTTGGACGAATGCTTCAGCCGGCCAAAGAGACCGGCCAGGACGACCTTTCTCTGCCCTGTTTCCCGTTTGCCAAAACCCTCGGCAAAGCCCCTGCCGCCATCGCCGAGGAAATTCAAGGCGCAATGGAAAAACACGAGGCGATCCTTGAGGTGAAGGCCGTCAACGGTTACCTCAACATCCGTGCTGACCCCGCTTGGCTGGCGAGGCGTCTGTTGAACGGCGGCGTTCGTCATGCTGCTGAAGGAAAGCGGAGGGACGTGCTCATCGAGCACACGTCTGCCAACCCGAACGGTCCGTTTCACGTCGGCCGAGCACGGAACGCCATCTTGGGCGACACCCTCGTGCGTCTGCACCGACTCTGGGGCGACAGCGTGACCGCCGAGTATTACGTTGATGACATGGGCAAACAGGTGGCCGTACTCGCATGGGCGCTTGAACACATGTCCGCAGAAGAGGTCGAAGGTTTGCTTGCTGAACGAGAACCGGCGAACCCGCAGTGGGTCGAAAAAGCCGATCACCAGCGTGTTCGATGGTACCAAGCAGCGCAACTGTTGCGAAAGGAGAGCCCGAAAAGCGAAGCCATCGAGAAGACCATCGGGGAACTGGTTCATGCCAGCGAGAACGGTGACCAAGCCGTCTTGGACTCGTTTCAAGACGCTTACCAGCCCGTGCTTGACGGGATGCTTGAGACGTTGGGGCGCTTGGGTATCGTCTTCGATCGTTTTACCAAAGAATCAATCTTTGTGACCAACGGCGATGTGGCAAAACTCATGGAGACCATGGGTCAATTGGCGATCAACGGCGTGGCAGAAAACGGAGCGCAATTCTTGGACCTGGGTCAGCGAGGTCTGAAAGGGAAGACGGAGTTCTTCTACCGTCGAGGCGACGGCTCCTCGCTTTATGCCACACGGGACATCGCTTACCACCGTTGGAAGTGGACCCAATGCAACGAACTGATCAATGTTTTGGGCGAGGATCACAAACTCCAGGCACAGCAAGTTGGTCTGACCCTCGAAGAGTTGGGCGACCGACGGCCGGAGGTCATGTTCTATTCGTTCATCAAGCTCCCCGAAGGCAAGATGTCCACCCGGCGAGGAAACGTCGTGTTCATGGACGACCTGCTTGAAGAAGCCCACGCCCACGCCGTTGAGGTCCTCAAGGAGCGGAGGCCGGACCTTTCGGCCGAAGCCATGGCCACCATCGCCGAAGCCGTAGGCACCTCCGCCGTTCGTTTCAACATCATCAGCGTCAGCCCCGAGAAAGGGTTCACCTTCCGTTGGGAAGATGCGCTCAGTTTCGAGGCGGGCTCAGCCCCTTTCATCATGTACAGCCACACACGTGCCTGTTCGATTCAACGCAAGGTGCACGAGACCGATGCCAACTTCAAGGCGGGAACAACCGCTCCCAACATCCCCGAGGGGCCCCTGCCGGAAGGTCTGGTTCAGTTGCTGCGCATGCTTGCGGTCCACGACGACCGGTTGGAGAAGGTGGTCCGAGAGCATCGGCCCAACCTCTTTGCCGAGTACATGTTGCAACTTTCTACCGCCTACAACTCGTTCTATAGAGACTGCTACATCATCGATGAAGGGGAGGTCAATCCCTTTTACTTCGCCGTTTCAGAAATTGCACGAACCACGCTTCGAGAGGGCATGGTTGGGCTGGGCATCGCACCGATAGAGACGATGTGATCACACATCTTGCCGATACCAACCCTCTGGGAGTTCCATCGGGTTGTTGGGCCGGGCTGCCTTGACCTTTCGAACAATCTCCAAGCGCATCGCATCAAGGCCGACGTTTTCGGTAGCTGAAAGACAGACGCGCCCTTTGCCGTCCATCAACAACGGGAGCAGGGGTTCGCCTTCGCTGCCCGCATCTCGCCACGCCGCTTCCTCGGACGCCACCTCGGCCCACATCGGAGGCAGCGGGTCAAGGAGATCGGCTTTGGAACTGACCAGCATCAATTCCGTGTCCGGCAAAAGGGTTTGAACTTCCTTCAAGAGGTTCATTTGCTCGTCAAAAGGTGTCCCGCAAGATTCGCTTTCATCAACGAGGAAGAGCACGAGCGAACCGATGTGTTCCAGAGCAGCGATGGCCTGCATCTCAATGTGGTTTCGCTCTTCCATCGGACGGTCGAGCAAACCTGGTGTGTCCACCATTTGGTACTGAAGCCGTCGGTGCGTGAAGTGCCCGACGTGAATTTGTTTGGTGGTGAACGGGTAGTGATTCACCTCCATCTTTCCAGTGCTGAGCGCTGAAATGAACGCCGACTTGCCCACGTTGGGTGCGCCACAGACGACGATGCACGGGGAAACCGGGTCAACCTTAGGCAACCGCTTGAGGGTCTCCCTGGCTTCGCTT
>Ga0160423_10005122_pt1 | contig 10702 bp, 10 predicted proteins | sample CRUFie14St8metaG_FD_108191 | JGI IMG/M metagenome (GOLD analysis project Ga0160423, IMG submission 108191) | Marine microbial communities from the Costa Rica Dome - CRUD Field 142mm St8 metaG | ecosystem: Environmental > Aquatic > Marine > Oceanic > Photic zone | place: Costa Rica: the Eastern... | reverse complement strand
GCCCAGGCCGCCAAGCTTCAGAGGCCGAAGAGGAAGGAGAACTGGAACTACTACAGGCGCGACTTCAACAGGTTCAAGTACGCCGCGAGCGTGGACATCAGGCCAGAGTGGACCGTCCTGGAGAAGATCCAGCTGTCGTCGCTCTCGTACAAGCTCTCGACGAGAGGGCGCCCGCCATGGGCCTCTTCGGTCTGGTGTTCGTCGGCAAGTCCTTCCCAGTCGACGCATCACAGGTCGCCCAAATTAGCCAGACAAACTGGGTTCTGGACGTGACGCAGAGTGTGACACCCGTGTACACCGATTTGAAAGAGATATGCTTATTTCTGTCCTCGCCAGCATCCTTAGACCAAAGCTGCGCTCTGGGGTTATACGTATCATGCGCCGGGGGAGACTGGCAGTACAGAGGATGCGTGACCGCGTCCAGGCCTTCTGATGTCTTCCCGACTGCCTGGCCCACGGGTGAGTCGAGAGAAGAAGAGAGAAAAACAAAAACGCCATTCACTCATACCAAGGGGATTGCTCTGCATGCACCGAGTCGTCCTATCGGAGGACAGCGGAGGATCGATTGAGGTTTATGACGACGACGCTGACGACGACGACATGCCACCTCAACTCATCATCTTCCCTTCCTTGCTTGGGGCAGGAGAGGACGCCGTCGCGGGGGGCGCACGCATAGGAGTCTCCATAGAGCCTAGGGCCGAGCTCGAGCACAAGGAGGCGGCGAGGCTGGGCAAAAAGGAGGAGTTCGCCAAGAGGGTCGCCCTCGACCTCTTCCTTATCTGGAGTCCTTCAACCAGGGCGGGGGACACGTCGCGCAGATCTCGAACGACCACCTTGTGGTACCCGCTAACTTTCTGGACCGGTGGTTCACCAAGTTCCAGCACAAGTTCAGGAGGGACCCGGATTTTTTGACAAGACAGACCGAGAAGGCCTGAGGTGCGACTTGTTATAAAACAGAAGTAAAATATAGGAGAGCGCCCCAAAAAGGTTTGAAATTTCATGTCGAGGCATGAAACGACAATCACGATGCGAGAGCTCAACCCGGCGGCGGGGCAAGGTCCTCCTCCTCCGTCGCCGGCACTGTCGCCGCCTCCAGCTCGATTCCGATGATCGCGTGCCCTACCCACCCCAGAAGGGTCTCTTTCACCGTCTCAAAGTCCATCCAACGGCAAGGCTGCTGGCCAGGCTTGGCCACGAGAATTTGCCGGATGACGCGCTTCCCGCCGTAGCCCTCATCCGATGCGCTCTCCCTCGCGGCGTACTCGAGAGAATAGTGGTTCTGCGTTTCGAGGAGGAGGCCGTCAGTCAGCGATCATTTCGAGCTTATCACGGAGACATCCATCATCCATTCTTTGCACCCCTCCGACAACGGCGCGATCTTACCTGCAGGTGAAAGAGGAGGACCTGGGAGGGGTTGTCGATGGCCGCGATCACCTGCCGCCACTGGGACTTCTTGACTTCCTCGTCGTCCGCCTCGCTGACCTGGCACTGCGATTTTTTCGTCGAGGCGAACCTCCACGTCCGGAGGGGAATTCCGCGGTCCCTGGCGATCTTATCGAAGATCTTGAGAACCGTCTCGTTCCCGATCGGCGCCGTGCTCGGCCTCTCCGCGTTTAGCTTGGACTGACCACCCCGTTTCGCCCACCAGGCCCTGACCTTGGCCTCGACCTCCTTCCTGTTCTTGTTAAACGCCTCGCGGGCCGCTCGTGCTGCTGCATTGTCGCCGGCCAAATCCTTCGACTCCACCGCCTCCCCGAAGCTCCGTTCCAAGAATCCGGACAGGCCGTCAAGCTTGGGATGGAATTCGATCCCATACTCCCGCTCCAGCGCGAATCCGATTTTGGAGACCAGCTTGCCGCCCCAGCCCTCCCCCCCCTCCTCCTCCTCCTCTCTCTCAACGTCGCCTTGGAGAAGCTTGGCGAGCTCACTTCTGTGCTGCTGCTCGTGCGAGGCCCACCGGCGCCTGTACATCTCGAGCACGTCGCTTGACTCTAGCCTGCGCCCGGAGGAGGCGGGGGAGGGGTCGCCGCCCTCGGCGAGAGTGGGACTCAAATTCTCCTTCCCCGGCGCCGCCAAACACTTGGATGGATCCGCTCCCTCTTTCCCTTTTCCCCAGGACGCCTCCAATGCGTTAAAGGCGCCTGCCACCGACGCCGCCGCGCAGCACGGGCTGCCCTGCTCCACCCACGAGCACAACAGCTCCGGCCTCGTGTGGATTTTCACAGAGTCCAGGGAACCGACTTGCAAGTACCTTTGCCAGAATCCTTCCTGCGCACCCTGAGGCCTGTCCCACCCGCTGGCGTACACGTGGTGCACGAGGTCGCTCGGCACGAGCACGTTGCTTCGCTTCAGCTGTCCCTTGCGCTTCTCCAGATCCTCCTTGGTGGACTGCAGCTTTCTCGTCAACTTATCCAACTCCTTCTCGCACTTTTCCAGCTTGGAGGCGTCGACCTGCAGCCTGTCCAGTCGGTCCCTGGCCACGATCTTTGGGGCGCCGCCCGCTATGGCGGCCAGGAAGGCGCCGGCCCCCCGATCGTGCCGGTGGACGGGCTCGGGAGGGCAAGACGCGGAAAATGACGATGGAGATGATACCTGGCGCCTCTGTAAGATTCCAAGGGCCCTCGCCTGGCCCTCCAGGGGTAACACGAACCTCGACTCCGCCTCCGCCAGCGCCGCCATGGCGGTCTCCTCCCGCCGCGCCAATTCCCTCCTCTGCTCCTCGAAGTGCGCCCTGAGGTCCCTCCTGGTGCCCTCAACAGCGCGCCGCACCAGAGACAGCTCCGCGTCACAGTCATTCCTCCACTCCTGCAAGTGCGGGGCGGCCACCCCACCGTTGTCAAGGACGGCAGAGGCGTCGTCGCGGTAGAGCGAGACGCTCTGGCCGGTCGCGTGCAAGCTCACCGCCGCGAAGAGGTCTGAGGTGGTCGTAAACTCGATGGGAGGGCCCGCGTGCTCAAAGTTCAGCAGGAGCTGGATCCTCGTCCTCACCGGAACTTGGCGGCCCTCTCCTGGGTCATCGCCAAACTTCTCCTGGGTCACTTCAAGCGTCACGACGTCGCCCGTCCTCAGCGCGCGGCACGCCTCGGTCGTCCCATCGGACCCCACCACCATCGTCTTGCCCGCCGAGGCGGACGACAGAAAACACCAAGCGCACGCTTCGTTGCCAGAGGACTGTGGAGAGAAGCTCAAAACTTTCCCGTTCTCGTCATATGACGAGGCCGCCGCGAGGCCCTTTGCTACATTGACCCTCCTTGTGCACAGCCCCACCGCAAGTTCCGCACCACTCGTCGATTGATGACATGACTCCTCGTTCTCATACTTCTTATTAAGGCACACATGGCTCCCCTCGTTTTCGACCTGGAAGTGTAACGACCTGGTCGTCGTGTCCCTCGCGAGCATAGCCCTGTACTCAAAAACTGGTAGACAAAGAATTGTCTTTCCGTTCACAATACGGCCATCGAGGTCCAGGGTGACAATCGTTTTGGGGCCCACCAGCTCCTTCCCCACACAGGTCTTGCTGAGTCTGGCCCCGAGCCTCGAACTCACCTTCTTCTTTTTCCTCACAATCTTGGTTTTTGAAGTTGAAGTTGAAGTTGAAGTTGGGCAAGATTCGGCCTCAAGCTTCTCGTCAACCGACGAAAGACGGAGGCTCGAGTGCTTGCTCGTCGCGCTGAAGGTCGCCATGGCGTCACCTCGTTCGCTCTTGCACTCGCGCCACTGTCTACTGTCCTGGGCAGCTGCAGCTGGCGTTTTTTGAATGTCCGTGGGATGAAGGTCCCCACGCTGTCAGAGTTGCTGGAAATGTCTGAGGAAAAGTGGCGGGGGGGGGGTGCAGGCCAGCGGGCGGCCACCCTCACACGGAAGATCGCTCGGGCGAGACGGAAGGATGTCATAGTTCAGTGGATGGTTGATTGCTGGGGTGTTTAGGAGACTGATTCATCGGGGGGTTTTGTCCCGGGGGGGCGCGCACGACTCGGTCATGACTCGGTCAGCCGCTTGGGCTCCGACCGCAGGTCCTTCCGGCCCCCGCCCCGCTCCCGCTCGACGTGCTCGAGGTACTCCCTTCGTTTCACACCATTGGGGGAGGAGGGCACAAAATGGAGAGTGAGCGCGCGCGCGTGTGAGAGAGAGAGAGAGAGAGAGAGAGACGGAGAGCGTCAGAAAGATGGACGGAAGCGAGGGTGGCAGGACGCGGCTGATGTGTTTGTTTGAGAAATCGGGCGCGGTGCTCACCTATACGACTCGTTCTGCAGGGGCTTTGGTCTGTTCTTGTCCACCACCGAGCCATTAGACTCGTAATTGTTCCAGTTACGAAACGTATTGGGCCTGTTCCAGTCCCCGCGTTCCTTGTGCACTAAACGCGTCTGGGCGCGGATCTCCTCCAGAACCTGGCGACATGGCGAACGCATGCGAGAGGTCGAGGGTTCGATTCACGTCAGCGATAAACTGTCCCCTTCGTCCCGCGATGCGTCATCACACACAGAGAGAGAGAGAGAGATGAAATGCTTGTTTTTTTTCTTCACCTACCTTGACCTGCTCTGGATCGGTTTTGTCGATTTTTTTCTCGAAAGCCGCGAGGGCCACGTCGACGTCCTCGTCCTCGTCACGGCCCTTCCCTACCACCGTCCTCGTCCCCTCCATGATTCCCTCGCCTCGCCGCGCTCGCCGCCTGCGTGAACTCCCTCTGGCGCGCGGCCTACCCTCCTTTTGCTTCAGCATTTCCCCGATGCGTTTTTTTTTCTGGAGGGCGTTTTTTTTTTCATTCAATTTTTCCGCAACTTTCCCGACGTTCCGTTACAAAGCCAGGAGAGCAAAACACAGTAGGGGAAGCCACGAAGCGGGGCACTACAGAGCTACTGAGCAAGAGAAAGAGTGTGTGTGTGTGTGCGCTAGAGGTCGAGGGTTCGATTCCAGCCCTGCGCACGTTTTCGTTTTCCTCAACTCTCTCTCGACAGCCATGTCGGGGCACTACAGGAGTCTAAGCGAGAGCACCATGGGCAGCCCTGGAAGCGGTAAGGACCCGCTCGACGTTTGGAGGGGATGGTATGGCGGCTCCGGCGGCGGCGGCGGCGGCGACGACGACGAGGCCAGGGAGGACATCCATGAGCGAAGGCTGCGAACCGTTGAGGAGCACCAGACAAACGGCATGAGGAGTTCGTCCTCGGCGAAGGGTTGGAGAGAGAGGTGCGTGAGGAGTTTGAAATTCGCGGCAGGGAGAGGTCGATCAGAGCGACCATGGGAATCGTCCATGTCGCGCGGGCGGCGGGAGGAGGGGTACGCCCCGATTGCGGACCTTCCCCCGAAGGACGAGGAGGATGCAAGTTTGAAGTTCAAGTACGAGGTCGACGACATGATGAGAGTGGTGTACGAGGGAGCGGGCGTGCGGAAAATCGCGAGATACAACGAGCAAAAGCTCGTGAGGGACGGGTGGATGGAACGAAAAGTCTACAAAACGACTTTTCTGGCGTCCGCGTACTGCTGGCTGCAAATCTTTCTGCTGTGGTTCCTTGCCGGCCTTGTGGCGGTCTTGGTCTACGGCCTACTCAAGGCCTGTGGCGCGAACGCCAAGACGGTGGAGGGCCTTCAGAAGGGCCTCTCCGTTAGCTCGACCATCGAGATTTTTGTCGCTTTCGCGCTGGGGACGTACATCAAGAAAACGATCGACATCTGGTGGGAGCTCAGGCACCAGACCCTCCAGGAGCTCATGAACGTCATTGCAGATATGTGCCTCAGGATGGCCATCTACTTTCCGGGGAGACATTACGAGGACAAGCATGCCAGGGAGACCATCATGCGGTACGGCATCTTGTCGTTGGCCCTGCTTTTTCAGGACGCCAAGAAGGTCGACGTGTGGTCCAGGAAGCAGGTCAGGGACTTGGGGGTCCTGGACCTGAGCGATTTGCAGCGAGAGAAGTTGCTCACCACGAGGGAGGCCGCGCTCCTGCACAACGTCCCGGCCAAGAGCCAAATGTGCTGGATCTGGATCTCGTCGCTCTTCACCAAGTGGTGCCTGGATGGAAGGCTGCCGGACCCCCTGGGGAACCAGGACACCATGCTTGTGTACAGCGAGCAGGCCAGGAACGCCATCTCGATCATATTGGCCCAGCTCACCACCCAGTTTCCCCTCAGCTACTCGCACCTGATCATCTTCTTTTGCAAGGTCTACGTCACCACTCTCGCAGTGGAGGCGGGCGTCACGCTTGGGTCCTCGCTCCTCCAGGGCCAGACAAATTACGCCAACTTGGTCACCAAGAGTTTCGTGCTCACCGTCTCGCCCATCGTGTACCAAGGTCTCTTGGAGCTCAAGGAGAGGGTCAGCAACCCCTTCAGGAACGACATGCAGGTAACCTCCTCAATTTTGCAAGACCCGACAAAAATGAAAAGTCTGACGCCGACGCCACCACAACAAACAAACACACACACACGCGCGCGCGCAAACTCAACTAGGATTACTCTCTGAAGATGTTCCACGCCAGGCTCCGCAACGAGTGCTGTGGCTTCTTCAAGTGCGCGATGGACCCGCCCTACACCACGGCAGAGGATCCGGAGCCCTCGAGGCTGCCCCCCCAGTACATTGAGAGGCAGGTCAACACAGCTATGTACGATTTTGACGCGTACTGATGGTGTGGTGAATTGCAGGAGAGAATTCGGAAGAATTCGGTGGGCGACCCCTTCTAGTCATTCAAATACATACACACACAGTTCATCCCTTCTTTGTCTTGTTCTTCCCGAAAGGCTCCGGGCTGAGCGCCATTCTCAAGGCGAGGAGCAGCGGCACCACCAGATAGGGCAAGTACAAGGCCGTAAGCTTGGCCCTCTCGGCCACGGTGAGCTTGCCATACCCGCCGCTCCCGCTAAGCCAAAAGCTGCCTAGAATCGGAGCGAGCGTCGTGGCGGTGTGCACTCCGTACGCGATGGAGGGCTGGAGAAGAGAAAGAGAGAGAGAGAGAGGGAGGGCGTCGTCAGTCGATCAATGTCGTTTTAGAACACACACACACACACAAAAGGAAGGAAGGCAGGAAGGAAAGCGCACGAAAGGGCGCGAGTTCGATACCCGTTGGGGGAGTGTTTTTTGTCTGTCTCATGGCTCACCATCCGGATCCAGTTCTTGCGCGCGCAGAAGGCGTAGGTCGCGAGAATGAAAAAAGGCACTTGGAGCGCCAATTCGCACCAGATGATGCTCCGCAGCCATGCCGGGCACGTTCCCATCAATGGGTCTTTGAAGGTCTCAAGGTGGTACGCAAGGGCGTCGCGCGCGGCCTGCGGGAAATTTTCAGGCGGCAGTACGCACTGGGCGTCCACCAGCACCGAGGTGGGCACGTGTGTGATAAAGTAGAACACGAAAAAAAGGTCAAGGGGACGTTGAGTGAGAGGTAGATGGGCATGAGCTGAGGAGTCGCCGCCGCCTCCGAGGGAGAGCGGGTGAGCGGCAATGCTCCAGCGGCGGGTCGTCGCGGCGGTGGCGGCCATAATTGACTTTTTTTCTCTCGCTCTCTCGCTCCTCGCCCCCTCGCTCTCTCTCTGTGTTTGAGACTCTCGGCGCCAGGTCAGCGGGGTTGCGATAAGCCCACGCGTGGAAATTTCCATTCCCGAAAAAATCTTTGGCATCCCGGCATCCCATCAAATGAGCCATGTGTGGTTGAAACGGCCTCGACTGGCGAGTGAAGCCTCGACTGGCGGCGCGGTTCATGACGAGATCAGAAAATTTTCTAAAGCTTTTCACTTTTTCCTCTTCTCGAACTTGTCCTCCTTGTCGGACTCGCCCCTCTCCCTCTTCCTCCTCTCCAGGTCCGCGCTCCACTCGGCGTGGGTCTCCAAAAATTTCCGAACGGCCTCGCCCGGCAGTCCCTCCGCCCAGACCGCCAGCTCCCGCTCGAAGGCGTCCCAATCCTCGTGGGTCAGGAACTTGGAAAGGACCGGCCTCATTTCTTCGAACTCAAAGGTCTCTCTCAGAGCCTGTCCCCTCGGCGTCATCACTAGCCGGTCGTTCTCGTCCCTGTTGAAGAAGTCCTGCCTGGCGAAGGGAAGGAAGGCAAGGTCCCTCAACACGAGCGTGTGGGCGGGCGCGAAGGGGAGCTGGACGTTGGCGGGCGCGGACAGCACTGAAGATCGAGTCGCGTTGCCGTCGTTGTTCCCGTGTGTTGAGGAAAGGTTGAGAAGATAGGTGTGGGGTCAGTTGAATGAAGGCGCCGGCTGCGGGAACCGAGCCTGCGATCCCTTACCCGCTGAGATGAACTCGGGAGGGACGAAGCCCCTGAAGCAAGCCACCACGAGGCCCACCATGTGCCTGATCTGGTGGTACATGAACGACTCGCCAGAAATGGTGACGCGGAGGGCCCGCTCTTGAAACTTTCCGTTTCCCCCCAAGTCCACTAGATCCCGGTCGCACGACACCGAGTGGATTGTCCTGTAGTGCGCCCTGTCCAGCTTGGTCTTGCTGTTGAAGGTGCGAAACCACCTCAAGTCGTGGTAAAACTTCACGACCTCCACCTCCCTTTCGTCCCCCTCCTTCACCTCATTGCTTCCATGGCCGCCCTCCTCTAAGGCCTGCCCCTCCGAGCCCCCTGCCTCGCTTGGCGGGGTCCCCTCCCGCTCCGCGTTTCTGTCCATTCGCATCTTGGCGTGCTTCTCCTCCAGCTTCGTCTTCAGCTTCTCGCGGTGCTTCTTCGTGTACAGCCTCTTGACGGTGAAGTTGTGGTAAGGCCTGAAGCCGCAGAAGAGCGGCAGCACCGTCTCGTTGAATTCGCTCAGCCTCTGCCCAACAGAGCCGGACTCGTCCTCCTCGATTCCCAGCACTTTCGCCGGGATGTAGAAATCGTACGTCCTGGCGTTGCAGAAGGCGCGGGGGGCAAAGCCCTTGGTCACGGGGGTCGCGGAGAACACCCGGACCTCCTTGGGGAGTTGAGCGTTCACGCTGTCCACGAGGTCGGACCCGCACTTGTTGTCGATCCAGTAGTTCCGCGGGCACTCGAGCTTGAGGCTCAGCACGTTCGAAAGCGCGTGGACACCCTTATCCGTTCGGCTCGCGCGGCTCAGACGGACCTTCTTCGGGTCAGGAAAGTTGGTGGGGAGCACGCCGCCCATGTCACGGATCGCCTTGAACACGACGTACTCCAGAGTCCTGCCCTGCGCCGTGTCCTCGTTGATCATGTTTCCCTACCCACACCACAGGAGTCCAATTCCCAAAACAGACATACCAAAAAAGGAGCGCATGCGTCAGCAAGCGACTCTTCGCGCCCAGCGGGAGTTGAACCGCTGACCTCACGGTGACTTTCCCTCTTTCTCTCTCTCTCTGTCTCTCTCTCTCTCACTTAGCAAGTGTTTGTGTACTCACCTGGTAGTCCGTCCCGACGTACCCATAATAGAACGCCACGTTCCTCTTCCTCGCCCTGTTTCCCCACTCTCTGTCGGTCCCCTCCTGGGTCCCAGAAGCGGATAAGCTTGCCTCCTTCGAAACATGATTCGCCATCTTCACACTTTCTGCTTTCTGCAAAAACAAACTCCTTTCTCTCCTGGTCATACCCTTGTTGTTGTTGTTGTTGTTGTTGTTGTGGTCAAAAGCATCATCCATGTGCATGCGTCAGCAAGCGACTCTTCGCGCCCAGCGGGAGTTGAACCGCTGACCTCACAATGACTTCTCTCTCTCTCTCTCTCTCTGTCTCTCTCTCTCTCACTTAGCAAGTGTTTGTGTACTCACCAGTCGGGTTTGAGAATCGAGGCCAAGGACGGCGACGCCAGTGGGTCGCGGTTGTACTCGTTGAGTTGGTTTTTGTCGGAACCTCAAGCGGAGCGCTCGCATCGGCTCGCGTAGCATAAGGCCTCCCCTAGCGGATGTCGCCAGCAGCTGGACTGTGCGCGCTCTCACTCCTCCAGTCCAGCTGCCAGTTGGCTGCCGAAAAAGGGGTGCCGATCGATATAAAATCGATCTAATCGATCTAAAAGATCGCTTGTTTGTTTTACTTCACATACCGAATATTTGGTGGTCCTTCCAGTAGATTGAACTTCATAGACAAAAACACTGGATTAGAACGTCTCTCGCGAAATGCCGAAGATGAGGATCAGCTGATGGATTACGTTTTCTGGCCTCGAGGCACTGAGAGAGAGAGAGAGAGCGAGAGCGAGATGGCGGGGAGGGCGGCGGCGAAGGTTCCCATCGCGAGTGTCGGCCAGGCCCTTTCGCGCGTCGGGACACCCGCACTCGTCCTCGACCTCGACGCGTTTGATCAAAACGCGAGGTCCCTGGTCCACCAGATGCAAGTTTTTGAGAAAGGAGGTCCCAATGGCAAAACAGTTGCTTTGCGGCCTCACGCAAAAGCACACAAGTGCTCCGCACTCGCATTGCGTCAGATGGATCTTCTGGGAAGTGCTGCGGTCGGCCTTGGGTGCCAGACGCTCGCTGAAGCTGAAATCTTGGCCTCTGCAGGTGAGCAACGAGATTCCCCCGTTGAGAAAAACCCACTTCTCCCGCCATCCTCCCAAGTAGTGTCGCACACACAAGAGCCCGACGCGGAAGCCATTGCGAGGACGGGGGCGCGGGTGGTCGGGGTTCGATCCCCGTCGAGCGCATCTCCTCAGGACCTGCTGCGGATCCATCCCCTGCCTCTCGAAGGGCACGACACAGCCAGCCACTGACCGTTGTGTTGGAAGGAAATTCTTGGATTGTATGGGGCGCTTGCTCCACACTGTGTGTTTTGCACATGGG
>Ga0160423_10005120_pt1 | contig 10707 bp, 2 predicted proteins | sample CRUFie14St8metaG_FD_108191 | JGI IMG/M metagenome (GOLD analysis project Ga0160423, IMG submission 108191) | Marine microbial communities from the Costa Rica Dome - CRUD Field 142mm St8 metaG | ecosystem: Environmental > Aquatic > Marine > Oceanic > Photic zone | place: Costa Rica: the Eastern... | reverse complement strand
GTCTCCTCACTGCATTCGAACCGTCCTTCTTGATGGTCTGGTAGCTCCTGCTCCCGTAATCGTCACGGTAGTTCGCAACGAGCTCGCCCCAGCTCTCCGGTTCCTTTGCCATGATTCCCGCCCGCGTGACACACTTCAGCACCACACCCTGCGCTCTCCTTGGACACCCACCTCGTCCTCGCCAGGTCAAAGGTCCCACTGCCCGGTGCCCGGTGAACGGTAAATTCAATCAATCAAGATTTCCAAGAACTTTTCTTGGAAAGAGCTTGGAAAGCTCAAGGGTGTTTTGAAGGCGATCGGGGGCAGCACTGGGCGCGGGAAAAGGCTCCTGAGAGGGAGAAGACCCGAGGTCGAGCACAGAAGGGGACGCCGACTGCGGGGAGGAAGGGAGCAATGAGACCCGCGGACCCTCTCGAGAGACTGGTGAGAACCCTGGCCATAGTGGTACCGGGACCGAACCAGCGGAACTGAACGGACGAAGGCTGAGCCACCGCCGCGCGAGGCGTGGTGCGAGTGGTAGGAAATAGACAGTCGGCGAGCGGCTGGGTGACAGGAGGGTTAAAGATGATCGAGATCACCCCCAAAGGACCTGGCGGTGAGAAACGCCAGGGGCGGCGAGTCCTACATTCTGCTCTGCACCCTGAGAAATGAGACTGAGCTTGTTCTAGACTGCAACATCCAGACGTCCCAGGCGTCGTCCGAGAGGTGGGAAGTCACCCCGAGGGCCTTCCGCATGAAGCCAAGGCAGAAGCAGAGCGTGGAGCTGAAGCTTTCGATGCCTCACTCGCCGCCCGCCTCGGCCAGGAGGGCCCTGGCTTCCGGCGGACTGAAGGATCTCTTTTACCTCAAGACCCAGTACTTTGAGCAGCGCTTCCACTGCTTGGTGTACGGGGACTCCACGAGGAAGGGGAGACGGCCGGCGCACGCGAGGGAGGGAGCACGGCCAGACCCCCGGCCTAGGGCAACCCCCTCGGACGCGGCCGCCCCCCGCCCGGTCGCGGTGGACGTTGAGGCAGGTCTCCACCGCCTCGGGAGCAGGATCTTCGACCTGGAGACTAGGGAGGAGGCCCTGCAGACTCTGGTCTCCCAGCTCGAGAAGCTCGTCAGGGACAAGGATGAGGTAATCAGGATGCTCCAGGGCCACCTGCAGATGTCGAGGAGGGGGGAGGTGGGCGCCGCGTGGCCGGCGCCTGACGCCCAAGGTGGAGGGGATGCGGCCGGGCCCCCAGGCGTTGGGGGCGACGGCAAGGCCCAAGAGATCGCTTCCATCATGGGTTCCAACGCCCAGCTCCGGGGCAAGGTTGCGGAGCTCTCCCTGTCCCTAGAGGAAAGGGAAAACGAGCTCAGCATCACCCAGGAGGCTTTGAAGGCCATTAGCGCGGACGAGCCCAAGGTGGAAACTTTGGTGGCGGCTGCCCTGGAGAAGGAGAGGGCCGTGCACGAGTCGCGGAACAGGAAGGTCCTGGAGATGTTCGCCGTGAAGGACTCGCAGATCGCCCAGCTCCAGTCCAGTCTGGACGAAGCGGAGGCGACAAATGCGGAGAAGGCTGACCTCATCTTGGAGTTCAAATCCCAGCTTCACGCAACGGAGACCAAGGTGATCGAGGTTCTCGACGAGAACCAGGCTCTGCAGAAGGAGAATTACGGCCTGAAGGCGGAGAACGCGGCGCTGAGTCAGCTTAAGCCAGCGAACGCGAGCAGAGTCCTGGAGGACCAGCTGGTGAAGACCAAGCAGATGAACCAGATGCTCAGCTCACGTCTGAGGGAGAAGGAGGCGCTGGAGGAGTTCTCCACTGTGAAGAACGAGTCGCTCTCGGAGTCCGTGCACGAGCTGGAGAAGTCCCTGGCCGGGGTGGTGACGGCCAACGCGGAGAAGATGAAGGCTAAGGATGCGGAGATCGCCCTGCTGCTGCAGAGGATTGACCACACCGAGGCCCTGCTAAAAATCAAGAGGGGCCGTGAGGGCGGGGAGGACGACGGCGGGCTCCTGGACGGCCGGTTGGCCAGCAGCGCGAGGGCGAGCACGGCTGGGGCTGGCGAGACCGAGCAGATGCTCGAGCTCAAGCAAGAGGAGGTTGCGAGGCTCAAGGCCAAGCTGAAGAAGCTTGAGGCGGTCCACGAGAAGGCCAAGGAGACTGCCCTCCAGAGCGAGGCCAAGGTGAAGGACCTGATGCAGAAGACTAAGGGCGCGCTGTCGTCTGCCAAGGCCCGGGAGGAGGCCAAGGACCTGAAGGCGAGGCTGCAGAGCGCGTCTCGCGAGAGTGCGATGAAGCTGGAGCAAAAGGACAGCCAGCTAAAGATTGAGAGGGCGAAGAGCAAGGGACTGATGCAGGAGCTGGTGAAGGAGAAACAAAGGTCCGCGAGGACCGCCGCCGCATTCTCTGTCGGCGATGAAAGGGAGGCTATGGAGCGCAAGGTCGAGGTGGCTGCGGAGTCGCTGAAGGAGTGCCAGGACTCGCTCCAGCTGATTCACGCGAAGTATGTGAACAGCGAGAAGGAGAAGAGACAGGTGGAGACCGATCGCCGGAACCACAAGGCTGAGATGTCCAGGAAGCTCCTGCATGCCGAGCAGAAGGTGAGGGTGGCCGAGCTGCACCAGCAGCAGACCATCAGGGATCTGGAGGGGACCATCCGGAAGATGTCGGGCAGAAGCGTCGACCACAAGGAGATCGCCATGGCGCGAGCTGAGGTCGTGAGCCTTAGGAAGAGCATGCAGACTCTCCAGTCCGATAACGATTTCCTGTCGGAGCAGATTTCGCTGAGCGAGCAAAGGCTCGGGGTCGCTCAGCAGGAGCTCCAGGAGCACCTGGCCTTTGGAGACTTGAAGGAGTTCAGGGAAATCTACGGCAAGTACATCAGCGAGAGCGTTGCCATCGTGGAGCTGTCCAAGAAGTTGCGGAAGGCCGAGGAGCAAGTAAAGCAGGCGGAGGCGAGGCGGAGTAATGGGAGCTCTGCAGAGGGTGCCAACCTCTGTGTGAGCTCCTCGCTTGGCCCTCGGGAAGTGCACTCGAGAGGGACAATGGCGCTGATCTCTGTGGGCGAGGACTCCATCGCCTCTGAATCCAAGGTTACTGGCCTTCAGGCCAAGCTGGTGGACCTCTCCGCGCACGCGAGGAATGTCAAGGAGAAGCTGCTCGCAAAGGAGAAGGAGCTGGCCGCGATCAAGGACGACATGCTGTTGGCAAAGTCGCGGAAGGGAGCAGAATCACACGAGTGGGAGGATTCTCTTCCGGGCCAATTTGTTTCTGTGGATGTTCTTGAGGAGACCAGGCGCAACAAGAGGGATGCAGAGACCCTGGCCCAACAGCTGGAGGAGCAGCTGCATTCCCTAGAGGGTCGGAGCATCGACAAGGAGGTGGAGATGAAGCAAGAGAACAAAAGGCTCTGCAAAAAATTGGAAGACTCTAGGACGGCCGAGATGGAAACGAGGAGGCAGCTCACCGAGAAGGCTTGCAAGCTGGAGGAAAAGTCGGTTCAGCTGAAGATTCTGAAAGAAGCCCTGAATGCCCTCAAGCTAGGATACGTGAGCAACCCGTGCGACGAGGACCACATCCTGCTGGTGGCCAAAGTGGCCTCCGCTGAGGCTAAGGACATTGCGCACCAAAGCCATGTTGAGCATCTCGTCCAGGAATTGGATTTGAGATCGGATGTGATCGAGGAAACACGGCAGGAGCTGCAGAAGCTCAGGGAGGATTACGAAAAGCTGCAGGTAGAAGCAGGCAGCCATAGGGAAAAGAACAGGGTGACCGCGCAGCACCTGAAGACCACAAAGTCGGAGCTGAAGAAGTACCACGACAAGAACATTGAGCTCGAGAGTAAGCTGGAGTACAACAAAGAGCGGTATTCCAAGCTTAGGATGGAACTCGAGGTTGAGAAGCAGACCATACTGAATCAACGCAAGAGGCACTTCGAGCTCATAGCAGCCGAGAGAGAGTCTGCCGTGGAACAGCTCGAGAGGTTCAAGGTGGAGCACTGCAACATTTGCGAGAGCTCCCGGAAAGTCACCCGGTTCATCACGGACTACGATGACATGGTTAGTTCAGTTATCGCAAGCACTAGGAATTCAAAGGAGCTTGATGGAGACCAGTTACAGTCGTGCATATCAAGTATGAAGTACCTTGGATTGGAGGCCTCCAAGTTGTTTGCGATGCACCAAACAAGTGTGCACATCCTGTCAACGGAGGGGGAGATCTTGCAGTCAAGATTGAGGGACTTGGAGCTGAAGAACGAGTGCTTGGCCGACAAGCTTACTCTATCTGACGGCATGAATGTTCTGCTCTCGGGATCATTCCAGTCCAGAAGCAAAATTATTTACTCCCTCGTGAGCAACGGCAGCCAGCAAAGTCACGAAAGGGTTCGAGCTCTCACGTCTGAGCTGGAGCAGGCTCAGATGCAGGTACTGAAGGAGCACAAGAAGAAGTGCGAGAATTCGGTGCGGGGGAAACTGCTGGAACAGAAGTACCTCCAGCTGAAGTGCGAAGTGCAGCGCATGAAAGCGGAGAGGGAGGCCGACACTCCGCTCCCTGAGGTTGTTGGCGCAGATTTAACAACTGATCCGGGGGCAGCCGCGGATTCTGATCCTGGTGCGATCGCTCAGGCCATCAAATTCAAGCTCGTGGAGAGTCACCTGATCCAGCAAGTTCAGGCAGCGAACAAGAGGGCGGAACAGGCGCGCACAGAACTCAAGGAGCTCGCCGGATCTTTCAGGGAGCTCGCAGAAAAAGTTGCGGAGCACGTTTCTGAGACGGATGACCGCAAGGACACAGATCTCGAGGTTCACATGAATGCTCAGGCAGAACTGACGTTGAGGGCCAAGGAGGTTTTTGAGCTCTCTCAAAAGATGAAGCATCTTTCCATTGAGACCAACCTGCAGAAGAACGAAACTATGGTTGCAAACAAGAAGGTGGAGATGCTGGAAATGAACCTAAAGGACTCTCTGAGGGTGCTGGACGCCGCTTTGAGCGAGCAAAAGAGAGAACAGCAGGAGATACTTGCTTCAGTGATTGATGAAGCTCGTGCAGAGGTATCGATGACATTTAACTCCATCTATAGCATGGTGAAAGCCTCGCGGGAGAGCACACGGAATAGCAGGGACCTCATCCAGGAAGACTTCAAGCAGATCAGGGTCTCAGCAAAAGACCACTCCATCCACACCTTGGCCAACTTGTCCTACCTCGACATCGAGGGCATCCCCGTCGTAAAGGTTTCTGAGCTGAGAGACTTGAAGTTGCAGAAGCAGTTTCTCGAGCAAGAGAACGGGAAGCTAGTGAGCAGGCTGGAAAGCAAAGAGAAGGAGGTTCTCGAGCTTACCGAGGACGTGGAGAGCCAAAAGCTGGCACTGAGAGATTTGAGCAACACGTTCTCCAAATCTGCCTTCAAGAAGATGCACTCAAGCGGAATGATGAAGAGCACAATTTCAACCCTGAACAAGAAGCTTGTGGAGAGCAAGCTGGTGCAGGCTGACATGCAGAGGAAGTTGAAGATTTCAGCCCGTGCTGAGCTGGAACTGAGGCAACTCCTGCACTCAAGAGAGCAAAGGCTAACGACTCTGAACACGGAGGTTAGGGCCTACAACCAAGCCCTCGATTCTATTCAGAAGTTTGCTGCAAAGGAGAAGAACCTCGAATTCAAGAGAATTCTCAGGGAAGTCGTGCTGAACCTTAGCGCCACAAAGTCGAACCACAGCCCCTCTTCGAGGGTGGAGGCCGACGACCGCGGCGACTTCAAGATCGACGCACGGTTGGGAGTCTTTTCAGGGCTGAGGATACAAGTCGCCGAAAAGAACGCTAGGATTAGTCACCTGGAGCAGAGGCTCGCAGAGTACCTGGCGAGCACTCCTATCAAGCAGCAGGCTCAGCAGGAGGACGGCTCCGCCAAGGATATGCTGAGAGAGGTTTCGAAGTTCAACAAGGTGCTGAAGCAAGTGATCGAGGGTGCAATTTCCAAGATTAAGGACAGGGTTGCAGTCGAAGACGAGCCTGCTTCCTTGGACGAGGCCATCGAAATCCTGCTTGACAAGGTGAAACACGCAGAGTTGATGCTGGGCAGGTCTGTTGCGCAAACCAAAGCCCTGAAGGGGAAGATGAAAGATTCCAAGACAGAGGACGTGAATGTGTCTTTGGAGAATGCGGTGAAGGGGCTTTCAGACAAGTGCAGAGCCCTCGTGATGGAAAAGGCCGAGATCAAGCTCGAGAGGGATAGGCTGCAAGAGCGGCTCAAGGCATTGAAGACATCCACGAGCAAAACGGTGGCTGAGCCCAAGAGGCGAGATCTATCCAAACATCGCAAGACGCTATTGAGCACTCCGTTGTCTGCAAAGAAACCAGTGCGCGTGCTCGCCAGCGAGGTGAGAGGCGCGGAAGTGAATGAGACCCCTCTCCAAGTTGGCGAGGAAGGCGTTGAGGGTGGCCTTGCATCTCAGTTCCAGCAGGTCGACTCTTTTGCGGACATGATCGAAGTGCACCTTGCCGCGATTCAAGACTTTGTGGTCAAGTCCCTCAACGCCCCAGGCCTTCCCGTTGAAGCGACACACATCGAGGAGGACTTCTCGAGCATCAGCTCTCTGGTTTGCGTGATCAAGGACACACTAAAAATCTTGGCATCTGACGTTTCGGACAAGGGTGTCGTTCTACCGCCGAACTTTGGCTTTGCGGAAGTGAATAAGGACAAGCTCAAGAGGAAGGATGCCAAAGAAAGCGAGTGGGAGACAAAGTACTCCTCCTTGAAGCAAGCCTACTCCACGTACAGGAAGAGCAGCAAGATCGAGATGAAAGCGCTCAAGGAGAAAAATATGAACGCATCTGCCCAAGTTATTGAAGCGGCGAAGGACAAGGTCAGCATGCAGGCAGAGTTACGGGAAATGCAGAGGATGGTGGATAAGGGGATCATTGAAGTTGAGTCTCGCCAAAAGTCGAGGAGTAATCTGGCCCTGAAGCTGACCGAGAGGGAAGCTCAGCTGCGGATTGCGAAGAGCAAGGCCAAATTTAGCGAAGACCAGGCGCAGACCCGCATCGAGGAGCTCGAGAAGGACCTCAAGTCGGCGGCAGGAACCATCACCGAGGAGAGGGAGGAGAGGGCAAAGATCTTGATCATCCTGAGAAAGGCCGTGAACGACCTGAAGACGCAGTTGCACATCGAGTTCGAGTTGAGAAACCAGCTATACGCGATGGAATTGGAGAAGGACAGCGCGGTCAATTCGTTCGAGAATAAGGAGAATCAGCTGAATTCAGAACTCAAGGGCCGGGAGGAGACCGAGAGCAAAGTGAAGGACCTCGAGGACAGCCTTGTGCAAGAGAGGCAGTTGTCTCACAAGCTGAAGGTGAGGTACGAGTACATGCGAGAGGGGCTTAAGCAGTTGGAAATCAGGTTCAATGCCGCAGACAAGCACAGGGTGATGCTGGAAAGGTGCGTCGAGCTCAAGCTGAACGAGGCCGAAAGGATTGCAGACAGCATCAACGTCGTCGATTTCGGAAAGGCTCCGATGATGATCTTGCTCGAGGTCCAAGAAATCGAGAAGCTCATCAACAAGATGTCTCTGGAGATCCAAAAGGCGCAGAAGAGGAAGGATGTGTCCTCCGACAGGTGGAAGTACACGGCCCAGCTCGCGCGCTACAAGAGAGTTGTGACAGACTGGAAGAAGGGTGAGCAGGTGAGGCTGAAGAAGAAGATCTCCGAGTTGAAGGCGAGCATGAGCAGAATGCAGAACCAAAACTCGGATCTGGTGCTCTGCTCTGAAAAGGCCGCGGACACCATTGGGAATCTGCAGGGCATCATCACGAGGCTAGAGAGGGAGAGAGACTTGATGACCAAGTCGCTGCACGAAGTGAAGGAGCTTTATTCGGTGGAGATGACAAAGTTGAGAATTCAGTCCAGGACGGAGGCGATGCTGGAGCAGCAGCATGTCGTGGATGCCCTCAACAGAGACATTAAGGGCACGGAGACCGAGCTGGAAGAGCTGAAGGGAGAGCTCAATGCTCTGAAGGGCATCGTGAAGGTTGACGCCAAAAAAATCATTTCGGAGTTCCACGAGATCAGCGACGCCTCCCGGAGGGAAATTCTTGGCATGATGAGCTCGCTCTCTGCCCTCATCCCTGGCTTGGGGTCGAAGGCCAAGGGCGGCCCGATTGCTTCAAGGCACGCCACGACCCCGAAGGAGAGGGAGCCCGTCTCGGGCTCTGGATTCACCTCCGACGCGATCCAGGAAATCCAGAATCTGGAGGAGGGCGCGGGTGGAGCGAACGACCTCGAGCTGAAGCTCAGGATCCAGTGCCAGCTCACCAAGAAGACTGAGAGGAGGGTGGCTCAGCTCAAGGCGGAGGTACAAAGCCTGAAGCAGGAGCTGGGCCGCCAGGAGAGGAAGTACGAGAGCTACCCCACCAAGGAGGCCCTGGACGAGAGGGACAAGGCCTTTGCCGAGTGCAAGAAGTCCCTCAAGGAGAGCCGGGCGCTGTGCAGTGTGAGGCTGAAGGAGATCCGGTCCCTGAAGGACGAGCTGGTTGAAGTCCGCAGCAAGTCCGCGGAGAAGAAGCTCGCGGAGACAACGGAGAGGCTCGAGATCCTGCAAAGGAGGCTGAGGGACTCCTCCCTCTCGATCCAAAGGAAGGACGTCATCATCAGCGACCTCAGGCACAGCGTCAGGGACCTGCAGCAGCAGGACCTCACAGAGAAGTGGAGCAAGACAGAGGCCAAGAACAAGCAGCTTGCCCTCACGGTCCAGAGGCAGAGTGCCGCCATCCGGGAGCTCCGCACCAGCGCGACCCAGGTGTCCAAGACCGCGGAGACCGCCCAGACCAAGGAGAGGGAGAAGGCCGTGAGGGCCTCTGACATGCAGAAGAGGTACCGGAGCGACCTGAAACGGAAGGACACTATCATTGCTCAGATGGGCGACCACCTGAGGCAGCTCGAGGAGGAGCTCGCGGGCTCGACCTCGGCTGTCGAGGAGGCCGCCAAGAAGGAGGCCCACGGCAAGAAGGCTGCGGAGCACGACTGGATCACCTTCAAGACCTTCATGAAGAACGCCGTGGTCGCTGTGGAGAAGATGTCCAAGATCGTGGTGCAGGGCTCCAACGAGTTGCGCGGGGTGGTGCAGACGGTGCAAAAGGCGGAGAGGTTCCAGGGGCTGGAATCCTCGGCCAAGAGCATCGCCAGGCTGGTCGAGATGTCACCGTCGGAGGTGGAGGACATCATGCGGGTCGAGGAGGTCCAGGCCAAGGAGGAGAACCTTGAGTCCTACCTCATGAGGCTCTTCGGGGACATGACCAAGTCGATCGAGGGGATCCACCGGTCGAACCTGGCCAGGGGGAAGGAGAAGTTCGTGGCGTCTTGGGACCCCTCCGTCCTGCTGTCCATCGTCGAGATTTTGGAGAAGGACTTCATCCAAGTTCGGCACCAGGTTGCAGGCTCCATGGAGGTCCTGCCGGAGGTGGTGGCCAAGCAGCCCGCCAAGAAGAGGAGGGCACCGTCCGGCAAGAAGCAGAAGGCGAAGCGGGGCGGGCCCTCGCCCGGGTCCGCGGGAACCCCAGGGAGGAGCGGGAGGGACATGCTTGTGGAGGAGCTGGAGATCCTCGCGAGGAGGGTCCGCTAGTAGGGGAGAAAGAGTTTTGTAAGAGTAGTATCTGTAACATATAGATTTTTTTTTGTTTGTAGCTGTTGTTTGATTCCCATAATAAAGCCCGGCCTCCAACGAAGGCCCCTCCGGCGCGCGCCAACCAAACTCACTTGAGCATCTTCTTTCTCTTCCCGACCTGGGCCACGAAACCTTGCTTCATGGTGGACACGGAACGCGCGGCTCCGCACTGCTGGCACCTCAGCACGTACAGCCTGGTGGTCTGGTCCTTGTCCAGTAGGGTGTCCGGGGACTTGCACGCGTGGCAGAGAACGTACTCGTTGACGTACCTCCTGAGCACACCCTCAAAGGCCTTGGGCAAGAACCTGCCCTTGACAATGAGCCTCTGCTGGCCGTCCAGCGAGCCGCTCGTACCGAGCTCGCCCATCATGTAGTTCAGGACGTGGTCGGGCTGGCGGTGCATGGCCTTGCAGAGCTCCATGAAGTTGACGAAAACGGTCTTCTTGGTTCCCTCGCGAAGCACCTGAGGGGGCTTCATGACCGTCCTGCGCTTCTCTCCGGTGAGCTCCGGGTTAAACTTCCTCAGGATTCCAAAAACCCTGTCCAGGAGCTCCTCGTACGTGTAGTCGCGGTCGCTGCCGTCCCAAGGCAGCCCGCTGCCGGTGGATGCCGCACCGCTCGCGGAGGCCTCGGCGCTCTCGAGCTCCTCCTTGAGGGCCTCCTCGTCGTCCGCGCTCCTGACCTTCTTCTTTTTCTTTTTCTTCTTCTTCTTCAGGCTCAGGTCGAAGTCCGCGTCGAAGTCCTCGGCGGGCTCGTCCCCGCCAGCGGCCTCGCCGCCCTCGCCCTCACCCGCATCGTCGTCTACATCATCGACAACCTCCTTGGCCTTCTTCTTCTTTTTTTTCTTCTTCTTCTCCCCGAAGACGGAAGAAGAGATAGACAAGTCGTCGATCTTCTCCTCCAGCTCCTCCGCTCCCATGGCGCCTCCCTCCTCGCACTCAAGCGACCCTTACGCTAACCCTCCGGGGACCTTGCCAACCCCGCTCTTCGCACCGCCCACCCGGAATGCAATGCCTTGGACGCGGTGCCTCTAACCCTCTCGATCGCACCCGGCCTTTGAGCCGCCAGGGATTTTGCAGGCG
>Ga0160423_10005119_pt1 | contig 10709 bp, 19 predicted proteins | sample CRUFie14St8metaG_FD_108191 | JGI IMG/M metagenome (GOLD analysis project Ga0160423, IMG submission 108191) | Marine microbial communities from the Costa Rica Dome - CRUD Field 142mm St8 metaG | ecosystem: Environmental > Aquatic > Marine > Oceanic > Photic zone | place: Costa Rica: the Eastern... | reverse complement strand
GTTTGACCATTTAAAACAGATACAAAACTTTCTAAACCTTGTTTAACTCTTGTAACATTATAATCGTGATTAAATTGTGAAAAATCTAAGCTACTAAGTTTTCTGTCTTTTACACGATCTTTTAATTGTATAGTTTGACCATAAAATGTAATATTGTAACTATATGGTACATTGTTTTTTAATTTAACACCATTCATAACAATGTAACCTGCTCTAAATGGCTTATAGTTTAATTCAAGTATTGCATCTAATTTAGAGTTTGCATCAAATATTCCATTTGGAATTGCATCACTTATAAGATCTCTACGATAGTAATGTTTAAATAGTTTATTATTTACATCACTTGCTGGTAAATTAAATGTTTTACTAAAATCTGTGAATACCTTTTCAATGTCTCTAATATCTTGTATTGTTTGTGTTAGTGTTATTTGCTCGTCTTCAAATAAATCTAAATGCTGAAAATTAATATCAGTAATTAAATTAATTTCGTTCCATTTCCTAAATGTATTTTCCCACAATGTTTCTGTTAAGTTCCAAATATCTGGGTTTGGTTGTGGACTATCTAATAATATACTTGGTATTGCTAACCCTACTTGGTTCATTATCGTATAGTATTTAGTTTGTCAAAAGCAAATTTAAAGTTTATTGTATAGTTTGAAAGTTTATCGTTTAAACTTGTTTTAAATGTAACTTGTTTATTTTGTGGTATTACAGGTAATTGCTGATTATCTTTAAAAAGCCAACATCTTGGAGACATTAATAATTCTTCTATGACTTGATTGTAACTATCATTTACATATCCTGTGTTTAGTGTAATACTTTCTCTGCTTGTTACATTTCTTGTTTTATATTGATGATTATTTATTGAATATGTAGCACCTGTTGTTAATGTATTTGCTTTGTATTCTTCGCGATTAACATCTATGCTTTCAATGGATTTTAAAAAGAAATTGACTCTTTGTAATGCACCAAAACGATTAACAAATGTTATTGGCATATTCGTAAATTTTTTACAAGTTTGCTCATCAACTTTAATTGTTTCTGTACTACCACCTGACACAACATCTACACTTGTCAAAGATGCTGTTGTGCTTGTTGCATATTCTATTGCTGTATTAGTTGTATCTATTCCTGTACCAACTGTTACACTTGATACTGTTGTACTACCATTTTTAAAATTTACTGTTGTTGCGCCTGTTAATGTATCTGCACCTGAGTTTACACTTAAATTAGCAAGAACAGGTATTTTTAAGATCTCTTGACTTTCTCTAAATATGGTATCGTTTGACATTAATTTTGTAGTACTTCCTTTAAATGTATTTAGTGTTTGTGTTGTTGTACTATTGGTTTGTGTTTCTGTTGTAAAACCATCTTCGAAATATCCAACACCATCAAAAGCTAACATATTTGTTGTTATGGTTGGTAAATTACTTGTGCCATCATTTGGCGTTGCTATAGTTTTAACCCACAAATTAAGACCATTGTTACCGAAAGACCCACTAAAACTATATTCAATATAATCTTTAATCAATTCACCAATTTCAAAAATGACAAAGTTATTATTAGCAACTTCGTTTTTTCTTAATTGATATGTTGTTGTTGGACTTGTTTGGTATGTACCACTATATATTGCAATATTTAAAGTACAATTTGCTAATGTTGCATTTGCAACTTTAATATATACAGGTGTATTTATATTTATTTTAAAAATTGCCATTTATTTACTTTTGTCAAATATTAATTGTATTTCAGCATCAAAGTCATCACCTATTGCTTTTGCAATTTCTAGTGGTAAATTAGTATAGTATTTAAAAAAAGGTTTTGTAAAAAATAATGTTGGCTTTATACCTTTGCCATATATAGATCTCGCTATTAGAAAAGTTAAAGATTTTTTAAAACCAACTGAATCTACACTTCTTTTTACGAATCTACCTTTTGTGTCTCTTATTCTTTTGTTAAACTTGCCACCTCTTCTAATTACCCATTGATCAAATGCTGATGGTGGCGGCATTTTATCTGTGTATTTAAATTCTGGAAAATTATTACCATAATATTTTTTACCTAAACTTTCTCCTTTTTTTGTACCTTTTACACCAAGATCTTGGTATTGTCCGTACCTCTCCATAAAAAATGTAATTAAACTTTTTCTTTCTGTAATATTATCTTTAAAACCAATACTATTTAATAATTTACCACTTAGTGCATTTCTTTGTGCATTAAATTTAGCTTCATAAACAACCTTAGCTGCGAATGTTCTTAATACCTCTGTTAATTTATTTAAGATCATTAGCAAATATTTATATCATTATCAATTAAAATATCCATAGTAGCAACCCAACCAGCAACTTCGTTTTCAAATCTGTCGTAAAATGGCTCACAACTAACAACACCATCTAGTTGGTATTTATTTGTATATAATGTACCACTTCTAAGTAATTCAATAAGTTTATTTGCAACTGCAAGTTGTGTGTTTAATATATCGTGTTCATTATTGTTACCAAAAAATATATCTGTTGTTTCATCTTTACTCTGATCTACAATATCCATACATATAACACTTATGTTAAATCTTAATATTTGCTCTTCCTGTGTTACTGTATTAATAATAATATGACTTAATGGATATATTGTTTGTTTCGATAAATCTACTTTTGTAATATCTCCTGTTGTTACAGTATTAACATTTTCGTCATTTAACAAATTATCTCTTATTGTTGTTGTTATTAAATAAAAACCTCTTACGCCAATGTTACTCATTTTATTGTTTTATTAATTTGTTTTTGTTCTAGTTCGTTTTTTTCTTTTATAAATTCTAAAGCGTATAAACATTCGTGCATATTTAATTCAGTGATATCTTTGTACTTTGTAATATCTCCTTTAGCGAGTGCATAAATTGACTGATACCAGCCCCACCGAGTTCCGAAGTTTGCAACTGCTGAAAAGTTTCCATCTCCTGTGGACTCAAATAGTCCAGAATATTCTTGCTCAAGTCGTTCCCTAAATTGTAAAAAAAAACAATGCTGCTAAAAACTACATCTAATGGCATTTTTTTCATTTCTGTAAATTCACCACCTTCATATTTTTTTATTGTATATCTGTCATTGTATTTATGTACCAAAGGTCTATACAAAACACCCATTGCTCTATGTATATTTTGCCAATCTTTAAAATAAGTGTCAAGATCTACATATTCGCCAAAAGTCATTTCGTCTAATGATGGTATAAAACCATACTTAATGTTGTCTAATTCAAAGTGTCTAATTAATATTTTGGTTTCTTGCTCAAATATATTTGTTAAAGTTTTTGATATTTTATTTATATGTGACATTCTAAACTCTATAATGTTTTTATAAGGTATGTCGCAAAAAATTTCAATCATTTTTGAGCCAATAACAAACTGATCTTCTTCTTCTTCTTGCATTTTTAGAAACATCTGATATTGTTCTAAAGTAATATCATTTAAAGAATCAGGAACATTAATTTTTAACCTCATAACTATATAACAATTTAATTAATATATTTTAAAAAAAAAAGGTAGCCATTTCTGACTACCTATCAAACAACTAACATTAAAATAAAAACAATTATTTATAACCTATGAAAAAAACCCTATTGAGTTAGCTGCTCGTGTTTTTTATTAAAAGGTTTACTTGGATATTCTTTACTTAGAATAAACTTAAAGTATTCCTTTTTACTAACAAATTCTTTTTTTAATGGGTGCAAATATTTCATTTATCTTTATTTACAAGTATATTACCCTCTAGATCAAGTATTGTGTAATTATGTTTTAACAATAACTCAATAGAGTCCTGTATTGCTTTAGCTTTTTGCTGTATTCTGTATGTTTCAAATATTTCGTTACTTATTGGCATCTTTTATTATAACATTTTTATTAACAAATTTTTCATATTTTTTGATCATTTCTTGCTTTTCCTTATGTGAATTTACAAATTTAGGTATTGATAACCAATACTTTGGCTCACTTTGTGCAAAAAATCTCTTTAATATCCAACCTAATACTCTCATTTTTTTGTGATCATAGGTTTTAATCTCATACCATCTTCTGCTATATTAATTTGTATATGTGTACCATTAAAGCAGCAAGGTATGTCATTATCTAAATCGTAACAAGTTTTATCATTTGGGTTCCAAACAAATATTCTTTCACTTGCCATTTCTAATAAATTTATAAGATCTTCGTTTGATAATCTATTATATATATTTAATAATTCTTTAGTGTCCATAATAAGGATTGGTTTGCATTTTTGGTGTACCATCCCATAAATAAGCATTGCTGTATGAATTTATATTTATGCTTGGGTCTTTAGAATCTCTGTAATATTTAATTCTACATAAAAATTGTTTAGATAAATGCTGTGATGGTAAATAAGGTACAACAGCATCGTGATATGTATCACTTTTTTCATCTATCTTTCTATTTTCTAAATAAGCAAACATTGCACTTGATTTACCTATTTTCTTTGTTACAACATAATAATCTATGTTTGTTTGATCGTACCCCCAAGATCGGTAGAATATATCTCCAACCTTAATATGTTCGTTATTGTATGTATATCTACGCATAAGGTAATCTTGTATTAAGCATTGCTGTGATCTTATCTTCGTGTGTACCAATGTATTTACCACATATTGGTATACATTCTGTTGTAACAATAATACCTTTTTTGTATTTCTTGTTTTTTAATATTGTATCTTTTTCTAATACAACATTTTTTCTACCTGTATAACCCAAAACTTCTCTGTCTGGTTTATCAGTTCTAATTCTACCAATAAGTTTACCTCTAAAATAGTAATCTATTGTGTAGCCAAGTATTTCAAATGTATTTGCCATTTTATGTTTATTTGTATCTAATATAACAATAATTTGTCAGAACTAAAAAAAAAATGTTATTTATCGTATTGCATATTTTCCAAAGTTTGGTTTCGATAATATTGAATAAGTTGCGTATCTGACTGCGTCTGTAATATGATTATGTTTATCCTCTGGTATGTTTGTTAATTTACCTGTACGATCTTCTTTCCATTTATAATTACGAAATTCTTGTATTGCATTTTTACTATCTTTATGTATATACAGCTTGTACCTTTTTAAAAGATCTATACCTGCATTAACAGAATCTTTACCTTTTAAACTTGGACGAATATTCCAACCCATTCGTCTTAACTCATCAATAAGTCGTGGCTCAGCACTATCTAAATAAATCTGTTCTTTACTTATACCAACCTCTTTAAATTTATTATGTATATCTAATGTTGTCATCATTGTTCTATATAAATGCTCTTTTATATATAGATCATAACCATTTTTATATACACTAACAAGTGTAGAAGGGTCATTTGTATAACCTGCATCTGCACCATACGAAACAAAAGTAGCTTCTTCAGGCAATACACTATATTCATAATAATTAAATATTACAGCTTTACTTGTACCTTTTTCTCCAAGACCATATATTTGCCAATACTGCTCATCTGTCAATCGTAACCTTTCAATCTCATCTACAAGTGTTTGTTCTAAAAATGGGTTGTCTAAATAGTTTGTTTTTAAAAAACTTGCATCGTCTCTTGGTATTATCTTGTCATATATCCAATGATACTCTTCGCTTGGGTTATAATCTAAAATAATTTTCTCGCTTGTTCTAAATAATAATTGTTGCCAATCTTCGTAGTATAGTTCGTTTGCTTCATTTATAAATAGTAAATCTCGTTTTCTTCCTCTAACCTTAACAGGCTGATCTAAACTTATAAATTCAATAAGATTACCAAACAAAGTATATTCAGAGCTTGATTTGTTGTGATAATCTTCATTATATATATTATATTTTCTTAATATACTTAAAAAATCTCTTAAAACAGTTGCCCTAAGAGCAGGAAAAGTTTTACGACATATAGTAATAATCTTTTTACTATTTCGTAGGCAATAATAAAAAATAATAAAAAGAAGAATATTGTAGGTTTTTCCACTTCTTGTGCCCCCTTGGTTAATTATAATTTTCTTGTCACTCTTTACAAGGTGTTTAAAGACAACATTACTCTGTATCTTTATTTGCATCTATTATTTCAATTTTTACATCTTTTGGTATGCCATCTGCACCTGTTATTTCTTGCCTTTCGACATATCCTCTTTTTTTACCTCTTGTTTTTAATAAGAATATTGTTGCTGCTGTAGAGCCATCTTGTATTTGTTTATGTAATTGACTCTCTGCAAAATCTAATGCAACATTTTCAATATCATCTACTTTCTTTGCAAATTCTTTATCCTCGTTATAGTAATTATAAAAGGTTGTTCGCCCAATGCCAACTTGTTTACAAGCCCTTGTTACAACTCCTAATGATTTTTCAAGTGCTTCGATTAATGCTTTTTTTATGTGTTCACTTTTGTTCACTTCTTATAGTTTATATTTAATATTTTTGGTGCTGCATTATTCCAGCTTACTCTATGGTGTAATCTTCTAAAATTTAAACCCATCATACTTACTTTTACACAACTTGGAGAATATATTACACTATAAAATGATTTTAAATAAGTGCCTTGATCTAAATAAATATCTGTCAGACCACCTTTATTTTGTTGTGTTGGTGTTTGTTCTAATCCTATTTCACATATTGTAAAAAAAAGATCTCCCACTTCACCCTGCTTTACATATGTTGTAACATCTTCATTTACTCTTCCCAAAAATGTGAAAGGTCTTTCGGTACTACAAATAAAAAAATTCATTGCTTTTCTTGTAATACCATTTTTAAATACGTGGCAGCTACTACCACCAATAAAATCACCCCCCTGTGCTATTGCTAATGTTTTTAAATTTGTGCTTCTAAAATATTTTAATAATATTTCTATTATATTACTAACATTTTTTATTAATGATTTTCTTGTAATATACTTACCTTTTTCATTTACCTTAAATCTAAAACCAGTATAATCGTCATCTAAAACTAAAAAATATTTATAATTAAGATCTTTTGCTATTTTAAAAACTTCGTTTCTAGCATAAACAACTACCTTTTCGTTGTCGTAATTATCTCCAATGTCAAAGTATTTTACTTTTTTTTTGTCAAAGACAACAACTTCGTCTTGAAAATTTTCTTTATACTTATATAATTCTTTATCGTCTGTACTACAAACAATCTTTATATCTCCTGTATAGTTTTGTTTTTTAAGTGTGTAATATGTTTTTACATTGTCAGCACGACCATATGATAAAATAAAAGTGCAAAAATTATTCATTATTCATATATTCGTTATATATCTCCTCTTGTAGTTTTACATAACCATTCCTAAGAGCTTTGTCAAAATCAATAATTACAAGTGCGCTTTGCTCCATTAAATTTTGAACATTTTTTCCAGAGTGCGCATAGTAATCTGCAACTTTACTATAATCAAATACCAAATGTCTTTGTGCAGCTTTTATTAAAAACTCTTTTTCTTCTTTTGGTAATTTACTTGATTTTATATTATTTAATAATTCGTTAGTTTTTTCTTGATTTATAAGATCTTTAATTTTTGGTTTTTCTTCGCTTGGTGTGTAAATTGGTGCATCAATTTTTTTTGTATAAATACTTTCATCATCTTCTAATCTTTGTGGTACATTTATAGCCCAATCATCAAGCTCATCTATTTCCCAATCATTCGCCAATAAATCCCAATCCCAATCGCCATATGCGACATTGTCTTTTACAATAAACTCTTTTTCTTGTTTCTTTGTTAAATTCTCTGCTCTTATAATATATATATCTTTAAAACCTGCTTCAAGACAAGCTCTGTATCTCATATTACCACCAATAATTATATTTTGTTCGTTAATAACAATTGGTCGCAGTTTTAACATTTCTGGAAATTGCTTTACGCTTTTGACTAATTTTTTAAATTTACCATCAGTTATATTTCTTGGATTTTCTGCATTTAAAGATATAGCGTTAATTTTTACTTTTTCAATCATAATGTACCTCTTAATGTATAACTATCAATGTCAGCGTCATCTACGAAAAATTGTTTGTATCTTGCTATTGCTTCGTAGGTTTTTTGTTTACCACTATTATAAAAATCTTCACTACAATCCATAATACCTATATCTAAACTGCCTTTGTCTATAACTAAAAATACAAAATTTTTATAATTAATATTAAATATTGAACAGTATATAAATACTTGCACATCATAATGTAATTTATATGGACTACCGACAGAGTATTTTCTCTCTGGTTGCCATAAACTTATGTCTGCTGTGGTTTTTAAATCTACTATTCTATCTTTACATAATACATCTGCTTTACCTCTAAAAGGTATATCATTAATTTTACCAATTTGTGGAACTTCATATTCACAATTAGTTAGTAATTTCATTGCTTGTTCGTTTCTGTATATAGCATCTTGCAATCTTTCTGTTTCTGATCTTTCTTTTACTGTAAATATATTTTTATTATCTTTTTCAGCATCTTTAAATTTTTTTGTATTTCTACTTTGTACATCTATAAATACTTGCTTGGAAAATTTATGTGGCTCTAATACAGCACAATGCAACAACCAACCTGTTTTTAAAGCAGTTGTCATTGGCTGTGCATATTCTGTGAGGTATTTATATTTTTTTGGACTTTTTAATAAATGTTTTATTGATGAACTACTTAATGCTGCTTTACCTAAATAATCGTAGTAAAAATCATCATCTGTCATCTTTTTTAGTAAATCGCTTACTTCCCAAGTCTGCGAATCTAATAGTGTCATTTGCTTCATTCAGTTTATTTTTTAATGCTTGTATCTCTTTTTTATACTGCAAATCTAATTTTTGGTATTTTTCTTGCAATAAATTGTGATCTATTTTTAGCATATGTGTGTACATATACATTTGATTTATACATTTAATTTTATCTTGTATATTAGATTTTTGTTCGTCTAATAATCTTTGCTCGTATTCTTTAATTAATATTTGTCCTATAAAGTTAAAAGCTGCTTCGAAGATTAAAAATTGTTGCATATTATGTTTATTTACTACAAATATAAAAAATTAATTTATATTGGTAATTATAGCATCTCTTTCATTAATTAAATAGCAAGTTTTTAAAACTTTTTTACTTTTCCATAATGTACTTTCTGGACACCATAGTTTTGTAGTTTCTTTTAATTCTAATTTGTTTAACCAAAATAAATAATTAGCCTTTGGATCATTTACAAAATATAATTTTACAATATCTTTATCCATATCCATTAACTTATCATACTTATATTTCTCTAAAAGTTTTTTTTCGTAGTAATCATTTCTGAATTTCATTTCAATAACACATTCAAAACCTTTCGGTGTTAAACCTTTTGCATCGAAATGTTCATATTGATTTTTACTCCATTCTAAGTCCCAACCAAGTATGTTAAGTATTGCAACAACTGCTTTTTCCCATTTTTGTATGTTATTTATTTCAGACACTCACTCACCTCTTTTATCCATTGATTAATCATTTTGGCATTACAGCTACAAAAGCTGGGCTCGTGATATTTATGTTTCATATATTTTGAATGCAGCGCACACATAACCTGAAAATCTTCATAGACCATTTCACTTTTAAGTGTTGATCTAATTTTTTTCCATACTTTACGATCTACAATTTTATCTTGTTCCATTTTTTTCGTCTTTCATCACACCCGCAATTAGGATATATTTTTTTCCATATATACCTAATGCCTGTATATTTTGTAATGTAATAAACTAAGTCACCTAATCTCATAAACTATATTTTAAAATAACATTTTTTTTTATTAAATAAGCCTTTTTCACCTTTGTATCACCTCTACCTACAAACTCTACAGCTTTTAATTTATTTTCTGTAATACATTTTTTAATATCATTAACTAAAAACCATTTATAAAAAATGCCATCTGTAATTAACCAATATTTGGCTTTAGTTGTAGATAAAGCTGAGGGTTTATTATTAAAGTGTGTTTCTACAACAATGTTTCCTGTGTCTTTACTTTTTCCATCAAATTTAACTTCAATACCAAAGTTTTTCTCAGGCACAAAAATATCCCACTCTTTGCAATATCCCTCTACTATATAAGCATTTTTATATTTTTTTTTTATTATAGATAAAATTTTTGTTTCATATTTTTTACCTGTATCTAAGTCTTGTCTAAAAGTATTAATCATTTAATTTCTTGTTTTAAAATATCTTTTACTTTGTTATAAGTTCTGTACAAACTATAATAACTGATTTTACTTTGTCTGCTTAATTCTTTAACACTCATACCGCCTTCAATAATTCTATATACTTTTGCATCATACCAAAACATATCATCTAATTTTTTATTTATTCTCTTATATGTTTTTTCTATGTCTTGATCTAAATTATTGCTTTTTTTAAGCTTGTATAAATACTCATCTATATTAATAACATTTATTTTTGCCTTTTTTAGTTGTAAATTAATTGTCATATGTCTTAAACATTGATATATGTACAAATAATTTATATCTCCTTTATAACTAATGTCTTTGCCTTGATCAATATACTTAATAACTCGAATGTACATTTCTTGTACAAGATCTTCTGCATAATCTTTTAGTCCAAAAGATTTTACAATATTAATCCAATCGTTATGTTTGTTTGTTAACTTTTTTTTTAGATCAGAAGGGTGCATTAATTTGTTCAACTAATGCTAAATTTAGTGTTTTTTTACCATTAATCTCAAACCCAACATTATTTTT
>Ga0160423_10005115_pt1 | contig 10713 bp, 6 predicted proteins | sample CRUFie14St8metaG_FD_108191 | JGI IMG/M metagenome (GOLD analysis project Ga0160423, IMG submission 108191) | Marine microbial communities from the Costa Rica Dome - CRUD Field 142mm St8 metaG | ecosystem: Environmental > Aquatic > Marine > Oceanic > Photic zone | place: Costa Rica: the Eastern... | reverse complement strand
TGCTCTCCTTCTCTAGGTGAAAGTTCTATTAAGAATCTAGAAAATCTATTCTTTCGAAAGGATGTAAACTTATTATAAATCCAAGGGACAATTCCCTGCCAAGTTCGATCATCTTTCATATGGATTTGAACATAAGATTCCAAGAATTAATTAAATAGCTAACTTCAAATTGGCCTTGAACCCATTGCCAACTTACCTTCGTCTAAATAATTATTTTCATTTTTTATAGGCACCTCATTCTCTTCTTCCTCATCAATGACAGTTTGTCTGTTTGTAACACAAAGAACTGCTAACATTGACCAGAAAGCAATTGCCGCATAAGGCGCTTCAAAAGTGGACTGAAAAAAAGCATTAGTAAAACCAGCTAAGACAAATGCCCAAGCAAATGCATGTCCTGGAATATGTTCATCTTCAGGATCTCTTAACTTAATCATTCCAAGCCATAATTCTCTAACAATCAATATGCAAATTGGTAAAAAAATCATAACGCCAATGATTCCTAAACGACCCAAAATAGTAATCAGAACATTATGAGGGTATCTAGCTATGAGAACGTCTGTATTATCAACCCCAGTTTGGAAATAAGTAGCATGAAATTCCGTCGAAATGTCCGATCCTAGACCCAAACCATAAAAAGGCCTTTCAGATATCACGTCATCAATAACCATTTTCCACCAGGTAAAACGCCAATCAACATTTTCTTGTGATAGTCTTTGTTTGCCACCTCCAACCCCAGCTATGTCAAATGAAGAGAACTCTTCAACAAAGCTTTTAAAACGACCTTCCCTATCTTCAATAATTCGAGATTCAATCAATGAATATAGTAAAAAAACTCCCATCAAACCAACAACTATAGTGGTTACAAAAAATTTCCAATGCCCCATTAGAAGAAGAGCACCTACAAAAAGAAAAAATGCTAAGTAAAACACTGCTTTACTTTGAGCAAATAATGGAACAGAACAAATCACAGAAGAAAGTAAATAAACTATTTTCCAAAGACCAGAAGCACGTAGGTGTTTAAAATAACAATATGCTGAAAATCCGACGCATGCCGGTATAAGAGCATCAATGGATTGATATATCAAAGGAGCCCCTCTAATCATCGTTACATTAAAGATTTGGTTTTCAAGACCAGGTATACTGACTATACATGTTAAAAGTCCTAACGCGATTGCTGAAATAATCGGCAAAAGCTTGAGTAGATATTCACGAGTTGGCTTATGAAGCATCGGTGGAAAAACTAGAAAAAAGAAAAGTCCGTAGTACACAGTTGCTGCATCCTTCATGAGGAAGAGAAAAGGAAAATAGCTTCTATCAATAATTAGGTGCGCAAATCCATATATTTGATAAATCATTAACGGAACTGTTATCGGATGACGAGGTAAGATGTCATTCTTTCCACTAAGACAACGAACTATATGAAACCCCAACAGTAACACCAAAGCTGCTTCGCCAATAAATAAGATTGAACCTAATCTCTGGTAAGCGAAACCTTTACCACCAACGAAATAGCAAGCACATACAATTGCTATTGCCCATCCCTCGAAACGATAATGTTTACCAACGACTGAAACCATTATGGCAAAAACCATAGCCCCAGCAACTGCAATAGCGGTGCCATAATCACCGTTTCCGACAGCTTGACCCATCCAGAGAGCAATGAACAGGCCCGCAATCATAAGTATGATGGCTTTTACATTCATCTTTTAATTGAGGGGGTATTTCTAATTAATAGAATTAAAATGATTCAAATCAAGGTATCCTTTTCAATAGCATTCTATAAATGGCTCTTACAACAGGATTCTCCTTAGTTTTTTTTCCTAAATCACTTTTTCTTATTTGATGATTAAAATTCAAAAGGTCACTCCATTGATTATTTGGACCCATTTTTTGAAGAACAATCTCATAAAAATAGTAGCGATAATTCGTAAAATCATGAGAAATATTGATTTTTTTATCTGTTAAAAATTCAACTTTTAATTCTGGAAACGAATCTCTATCCATAGGATCTCCACCTAAAATAAATTCTATTAAATTTGATACATTGTCACCGTCATGATCATTTTGGGATTCGTTTTTTTTGTCATTCAAACCAACGCTTTTCTCCCAGAGATCATGCATTCCATCTTTATCAAAATCAATCCAATCAATAGGGTTCGTTTTGTTTATAAATTCAATAAAATTTGAAATTCCATCAAAATCAAAATCTTCTTTTGCATCATTTAATAGAGGATTTAGAGAATTTTCAATTTCCCAACCGTCCGTTATTTCATCCTTATCTGTATCCTCATTAAAAGGATTCGTTTTGTAATTTACTTCATTAAGATTGTTTAGACCATCTTTATCAGGATCATTATTAGCGTCATTTAGAAGGGGATCTAATCCATAGGCGACCTCATCAGAGTCACTAATCAAATCATTATCAGAATCTGGTAAATTAATGTTCGTACCTAATCGAAACTCTTCAAAATCTGAAAGACCATCCAAATCTGAATCTGTTATTTTGGCATTCTGCAAAGGGTTCCAACCGTTTAAAATCTCCTGAGAGTCTGTAAAACTATCTGAATCAGTATCTGGATTATTGGGATCGGTTGAAAATACAAATTCCAATAGATTATTTAATCCATCAAGATCGGGGTCATTATTATCGTCTTTAACTATAGGGTTGAGTCCATTGTTATATTCCCACCCATCTAACATTTGGTCTTGATCTGTATCCTTTTCATCGGGGTTCGTACCCACTTCGAGCTCATAAACAGAATTTAAACCATCACCGTCCTCATCAATAAAAAGATCATTGAGAAGCGGGTTCCACCCGTTATCAATCTCCCATTTATCTTTGAGTCCATCTTTATCCGAATCATTATTAGAGGGATTAGTGCGACTTATAAATTCCTCATAATTCGATAAACCATCAAGATCATCATCTTCATCTGAATTCATCTTATGTCCAAACTCTAATTCCCACCAATCATCTATTCCGTCTTTATCTTGATCTCGTGACCCTAATCCTTGATCAAGATATTTACCTATCAACATTGATTGAACAGCTCTTCTATTTTCATGATTTAAAAGGGCGTCATATACCATTATTTCAAAGTACTGAGCATTCTGAGATTTCATCCCTCCAATATGACCAATCCACAAAGATTGATTATTTTCAGGAATATTACCAAAAGCCCGACCTTGTTCTTGCCCATCTATGTATAATGCAGCTTTTCGGTCAATGGAGTCATACTGTAAAGTGATAATTGTAACTTGCTCTTTATTCACTCTACGAAATGAATTAAGAGAGATGGGATCTTCCGGCTGGGTTGAAAAATAATTCAAAAAACCATCCTCCATAGTTAATCTAAATCCACTTTCCCTCCAAACATCATTACCAAGCAAAGCATAGTGAACTCCATCATTTTTAAAATCCTGAACGCGTAGAACTAAAAAAATTGTCCATCCTCCATTTTCATCTCCAATTAAATCCGAGTCAACTGCCTTCAAACTAGCTCCTGAAAAATCTATATTTGGATAATCTTCTGTTTCTAGCTTAGAATATTTTGGAGGGGTGTGATTAAATGGCACTCGTAACTCTCTCTCGAACCCTCTATGATCACGCCAAAAAGGGACCATCTCAATTGATTCATTTTTGATAGAGGATGATTTTAACCAAATCGAAAGCCCTTCAAAGGTAATTTCACTTAATCCAATATTAAAAATTGTGGGATTTGAATTAATTTCGAATTCTTCAAAATTTGTTAATGAGTCATTGTCCGAATCACTAAGGCTATCGGCAACAAGAGGATCAAGGTTATATTTTAATTCCCACCCATCTGGCATACCGTCGCCATCTGTATCTTTTTTTTCTGGATTTGTTAAATTTTCAAATTCAACAACATTCGAAACTCCGTCCTCGTCTAAATCTTTATCAGCATCATTTTTAGTAGGGTCAAGGTTATATTTTTTTTCCCAATTATCAGGCATACCATCTCCTTCGACATCCAAGGAATCGTCAAAGTCTGGATTAATAAATGGTTTTTTTAATTCTTTGTAACTGACTCCAGTAGTTTCAATAATTAACTTTTGGATCTCAAATCCATAAGGGTTGAAAAATGAGGAGTGTTTTCCTATGAGTTGGCTACCTTCATCCTGCCCGGCTAACTGCCATTCTTCCCAATTATAAAATTGTGTAACAAAATCTTTTGGTGATTTTCCAGGGCTATACCAATGAAAATTTCCTCCATTAGGTTTACCTGAGTAATAGGTGTTATTGTACCAAATATTCGGTCTATCTAAAAAATCATCGAATGTTTCCCAACCGTATGAGCCATATTGAAGACCGTTATAACCTCCAAGAGGCATAAGAATTACATTATTATGAATCTGATTGCCCTCAGCTGTATGATCGCCACATAGACCTTGTGAAAATTCCGTTCTTGATTGATTTATTATGGAAACACCACCTCCTCTGGCATTAGACTGGTTAGATGATTCTAAAAAATTATTATGCACTTTAGCATTTTCTGCATTTTGAATCACAAAAGGCACCCCCCAAAGAAGCCCTCCTCGGGGATCGAGACCATTCCATCTGAGTATATTATTTCTTATCTCACAACCGCAACTTAGTTCATATATGAGCCCCTCCCAAGAATTGTATTCACTCAAATTTTCTTCAAAAAGATTGCCGTTAGCATTGATGTCAAACCAAAATCCTGGACCAATATTATGATGAGCGTAATTTCTTCTTAAAATAGAATTTGTTAGGTTTGGCACTTTACAACCACCTCGAGCCCAATCACCTGAAAAACCTGCCCATCCGTTATGACCAAATTCACAATATTCTATTATAGTATTATCACCTCCATTATGTAATCCGGCTAAACCATTATAATTAAATTTAGAATTTTTTATTATTGAATTACTAAATATTTTTATACCTATACAATGACTTCCAGATACAACACAATTTTCGAATATTGCATGAGAGCCAAGCTCTACAGCAGAATTTAAATTGTAAGTTGCAAAATTTTCAAATCTTATATTCCTAATTGTTACCCCTCTAACGTTTGCTTTTAAACCAAACTTTGATAAGCCACTTAGCTCCATCTGGTAGTTACTAGGATCGAATCCAATATACACCCTGTCATTTTCATAATCGTAAAACCAATACTTACCAGTGAGAAGGAATTCAGAAAGCCCCATTCTCTGAGGGAGTGGTACATTATCACAGAAAAGATCATGTGGATAATTAGCCCTCTCCTCCCAAACTCTACTCTCATCATCCAAATAAGGAATTAATTTAGAGTGTGGACCATCATGAACCCAATAAGGCGCTTCATATCTCCAACCTGTAAGTAATTCAGCTCCAGAAAGAATCGCTCCATCCTCACCAATAAGTGAATCTCCCTCTTTCAAGATAAGTTCATGACCACGATGCACACCCGATTCAACAATATAGCGAGTATTTTTATCCTCTTGATCAATGATTGATTGTAGATCTGCACCCAAAGGGAGAAGAACAGAATCTGCTAATACCGAGGTGAGACTATAGATTAGCGATACCAATATGAAAAAAAAATAGACTGAATTTTTCTTAATTGATTCAAAATTCATTTTGACTTCTAGTTACAACTTCCTTCATAAATTCCAATCTTTTACTTTCCCAATACTTACTTCCAACATACGGCATAACTTCTTGTGATGAGAGCCTTTTACCTCTCATTGATCTAACGAAATTAATAATTTTTTCTTTTGATTTGATAAGAGATCCCTTCTGGTTTGGCAATTCAAGAACCCACTCAGGTAAATTGTTATCAACAAAAGCCGTATCCTTATATGGAATGATGACTGGTAGACCAGCCGCTAAGTATTCTCTAACCTTGATCGCGCAAGCCTCATTCATCTGTTTTTCATACAGACCTGCGGAACCTATACCAGCTACTGCAGTTTTAAAAATATCAAGAAACTCGTTTTTTTCTAAAAAAGGGTAAACCTTCACGTTCGGTGGCAATTCAAGACCTTGAGCATCAAATCCTGTTATTAAGTCAAAGTTTAATTCTCCAATAGAACCCTTAGCAAGTTCAACTATATTATCCAGTCCATGCCATGGACGAAGGCCCGAAAAAATAAAAACTAATCTAGGAATATTATCCTCTTTCCCCGAATAATTTGATGCACTAAAATTCTCATCAATCGGAATCGAATTAGGTATGTAACATGTAGGTTTTCCAATTTCCTTATAGCCACCTAGCTCAAGAATTTCCTTAGTAACAGAAACTATACCAGCACATTTTTTGTTAAATCCTTTATAGGTCAAAAGGTAATAAATATACCTTAGCTTATCTTTAAAATTATCTCTAGATCGTCTTTTAAATTCACCTTCAATATGAGTATTTATTTCCATAACTGTTGGAATTTTACCCATTAACTTCATAATAGAGTTTTTATGAAATTCCCACCTCAAATAAATAACATCCGGCTTGTATTTTATAACAGATTTACATAAAAGAGAATATGTTTTATTGTTTTTAAGGATTCCAATTGGAGAGTTCCAAATTAGGTCTTTTTGGAAAAAATTTGCACCCTTCGCATCTTTACCTTCACTGTTCCAACTGTAAAATATTTCCACTTCGTGACCTAATTCTCTCCATTCCTGTACTTGCTGAAATACTTTTCTGGTTACTCCGTCATTGTGGGCGAGATTCCAAGTAAGAATATAGGCTATACGCATTAATTAAATAAGATTATAAACTCATGTATTAAAATTAATCCTGAGATTGAATTTTTGATTTAAGCTGTCCGTAAATATGAGACAAGTCCTTACGAAATAAGATGAACATCAACGCAAAAATTAAAACACTATAAATTGCCCCTTTCGTGATAGCAATTAGAATTATATTTTTGAAATTAATGAGATCGCTTAAATACCAGGCGGCAAAAGCCACAACCGCTGACATAAAAGCCACCTTAAAAATATATTTGTAAGGTAATAATTTATACCATTTTGTGTTCGTAAAGTTGGAACAAATTAAAATGCAATAAGGAACAACAAACAGCCATACAACTGCGACAGTTCCCCACGCAGCTCCAGCCATTCCAAATTTTAAAATCAAGAAATAGGTTATAACGGCATTCAAAAATAATGTAATTATTGCGCGAACAAGAACGAGACCCGTTTTACCAGCACCCTGAAAAAGCAATCCAAAATAAGCGACTCTGGCAGGTAGCATTAACATATAAATTCTAAATGGCTCAACACTTTCTTTAAACTTATCAGAGTATAAAATGACCATGAGCTCTTGAGAAACCAAATAAAATAAAAACCCTGCAGGCAGAAGAATAAAAGTCACTCTTCTAACCATAAGCTGCCATAAACTAAGTGCTTCTGAAGCATCTCCTTTACCGAAGGCTCTCACGATTTCAGGCAACATGACAGCACCTGCTGCAACGGTTATCGCAGCTATAAGAGGAACCTCCATGGCACCATTTGCAAAAACCGCATAATCTTCTGGATTCAACAAAAGAGAAACCATTAAACGATCAATTGCCAATGCCATTCCCTCCAACATTGCCCCTAACCCCAAGGGGACCGCGTATTTCAACTGCTTGTTAATATTACCAAAAGAAAACAGTGGTCTTGAGCTTTTTTCAGCACGGGTCGATCCCCAAAGTATAAGTAAACCAAACACCGCTGCAGTTAATACAACACCAGAGTGAAAGCTGATGATTAATTCTAAGTTGGTTGAATAAATAGCGGCAACAACCACAACAAAAGCTAGAAAAAATCTAGATATTATCGTGAAGATGGCGCTCATTTTGGCTCGATCTAAAGCAACCAGAGAAGAAGAAATATAGACAAGAATCAGCGTCGCAGGTCCATATACCGCCAGCCATGGAATCGTAGCACTAAGGTCTGGGTTACTAAATAAATTAGAAATAATTATTCTTCCTATGGTAACACAGAAAATGCCAAAAATAGACGACACAAAAAGAATCGTTATTATCGCATTAAAACAAACCGATCTCTGATTGTCCTCATTCCTAGGTATAAAATAGAAAGAGGCTGCTGGAAGCCCTAACGCCAGGAGCGGCGCTAGGAAAGTGTAAACCAGTAACGTCTGCTGATAAGTTCCATAATCTGCTTTGTCCTCCAATAGCCGTGACAACACCGCCGCTATTAGGAGAGTCGACAATGTAGTTACAATCTGAGAACCTGATAAGAAGGCCGTTTTTTTAATCCTCGACATTTTTCAATTAGACAAAAACCCAAAGAGTAAAATAAACGTGCATTTTTTAAACAAATGAAAATATTAGTAAGCTTCAATCTCAACCACATGAAAACCTTCGTTAGCTGAATTAAAAATACCCAAAATTTTAATTGCTTTGATTTCAGCTGAGGGAAATTTATGGCTTTGCCAACCTTTGGCGGGTCTTTTTGAGTAATCCGCAATCATCTCCCATTCACCATCCTCTTTTCTTTGAACATACAATTGATAAAGATAAGTTCTTGGTTTATCGGCTTCACTTCCCTCCCAAAGTAAAAACTTTATTTCCTCCAACCTGGTAGTTTTTGGGAAAATGACTTCGAAATCAGTAGGATAATTACCCCATGCAAAGCCACTGAATTTGCTGTGCTTAGTTTTTCCATCTATCAACAATTCTGCGAATCTTTCAGCTTTGGCACTTGCCCCATTGCGCTTAAGTGCAAAATTCCTTCTTTGCTCTTTTGAAAAAATCTCACCATAACCATTTTGGTTTCGCCTAAGACTAACCTCTTCTTTAAATCTTTTAATCTCAATTTTAACAAGTAACGCCTCATTCAATTTATCTAATCTAGTTAGTCTATATTCAAGACCCATAAGAGCTTGTTCATATTTTTTTTCCCAAATATTTATAGCCGATAAAACTTCACGATTAAATCTTTGAACTTGCGATCTCAGTTTTTCAGGAGATTCTGGAATACTATCAATTAAATCTAAAATCTCCATTTCTGGAATACGTAATCTCTCTTCTCTAACCAATAAAGCATCTTCAATATTTGAAACTTTTACCAAACTTTTTTCTAAACTCAAAAGTGAAATTTTGTGCCTTTTAACTAAAGGTTCGATTACCGAATTAATTTTATTTTTAAATCCCGACTTCAATCTTTCTAATTCTGACTCTCCAGCATAGAGAGGCGTACAAGTTATAATAGAGACAACACTCATGAACCATAACTTTGTTAAGAAACACATGAATCTATTTTATTACAATTTGTACCTTCAGCCAAGAATTTGATTATACTCAATCGATACATTCATAGCGAAATACCAATTCTACAATCGATACTTTCTTAAGCCCGTAATTTGCAAAAAAGCTCTATATATGAATAGAGGATTATTCTTTAGATACCTCTTCCATAGCCTTCGAGGTTCCTTACATAGTCGATAAAGCCATTCTAGTCCACAGACCTGCATCCAACTAGGTGCTTGTGGAATTAAACCAGCGTGAAAATCAAAAGCTGCGCCAACACCGAAGAAAATATTAGCACCCTTCAAACTTGAATCACCCAATTCATTGTCTCCAAATTTGTTCAAAAAACCACTCATAAACTTTTCTTGTTTGGGAGTACTTAAACCAACCCAAATACAATGAGCGCCTGATTCATTAATTAAATTTCGAACTTCAATCTCCTCTTTCTCTGTAAGTAGTCTGAACGGAGGCGTATAAGTACCTACTACCTCAAGACCCGGAAATTTTTTCTTCAATTTTTCTTTTAGTGTTTCCGCAACACCTTCTCTACCTCCATAGAAAAAATGTTTAACTTTGCGATCAACCGAGCGAGCACAAATGTTCAGCATAAGATCAGGCCCATACACTCTTGAAACTTTTTCAAAGCCATAAAGCCGAGCATACCAAACCATCGGCATTCCATCAGGAGTGTTAATTAATGTATTGTTTAAAATATCTTTAAATCTTGAATCAATTTGTGCCTCACTAACACCATGAACACCTGTCACCCCAACATACCCTTGTTGACCAGAATCTATCGCATTAAATATCAAATCCTCAGCAATATCTAAGTTCACTGGACTTATACCCACACCTAACACATTAACTCTATCATTAGTTTGGGAAACACCCTCAGCGCTGTTCATTGAATTATTCAATCCATCCATACTCGCACTGGTTTACACTCATTACCACAAGTAATAATTGGAATCACTTTAGCCAACTCGCTAGTTCAGCTCTCAACCGTTCATTATCATTAACCAAGTATCGAGATCCAGGATCTAGCCATATTGAAGTACCGTTACTTGCTGTATAACTTATACCAACCGAATCAGATCCGGGATGAGCAACAAGTATGTCCCTAATTTTATAAAGGTCGCTTGAGTCGTGAACGCCGCTCTTAAGATAAACATTAAGAACTAATTGCTCATCTGAGGCTGGATGAAGTGTTGAGCCATTTTGATAAGAATTGTTGTTATTCAAATTTTCATCAGGCTGATTTGAAGACTCAGAGGGCTTATTAATAGTATTAATTTTTTCCGCAGTTAATCTCTTAGTTTCCGTACGAGAATCTAACTCTACCTTCGCCAACAATTCGATCACGGCTCCTGTTTGAAGAACCTCTGTTGATTTTACAAAAACCTCACTCCATACCATCACCTCTGCCTGGCCCGTAAATTCCTCAAAGTTCAATTTAGCAAAAGGCTTTCCCGCTTTTTTGGTAAACATTTT
>Ga0160423_10005113_pt1 | contig 10714 bp, 19 predicted proteins | sample CRUFie14St8metaG_FD_108191 | JGI IMG/M metagenome (GOLD analysis project Ga0160423, IMG submission 108191) | Marine microbial communities from the Costa Rica Dome - CRUD Field 142mm St8 metaG | ecosystem: Environmental > Aquatic > Marine > Oceanic > Photic zone | place: Costa Rica: the Eastern... | reverse complement strand
TTCATTCATAATTTTAAGTTTTAGTTTTAAGAGTTATTATCAATTTTACAAGTCTAATATACGAATAAAAAATGAGAAATCCAAATTTTTTCGTACTTTTTTTTCATTTATTTTTGTAAGAATAATTGGTTCATTGTTTTAGTAATCTGATTCACATTTTGAACATCAATCATCTTAGCACCTTTACCATACATAGTTTTGAAACTTCTTTCATCCGAACTATTATTGTAGTTTGAATCACTAATAAAGTAAGCCAGAGTTTGGATTCCCATACTCTCAATCATTTTTACCATTTTGTTGGTGTGTCTTTCAGCAGCATCACCACCATAGTAGAACCCATGACCAGGAAAGTAAGGTTGTCCATCTGAAAGATTTAAGAAGTAAGAATCTAAATCATTATTGATTGGAACGAACTCCTTCATAATTGCCTCGAAACATAATCCCTCTGGTGTTGTACCATTCGGTCCAAGTGCTGGGAACATTTGTTTTACTTTAGAGAACTTATCAACTCTTGAATCATATGCCATTACAATATATGGTTTGTTATCTTGAGTACATCTGAAAGTAACTTGAACAGTCAAGTTAGGAATCATATCAACTGCCTTACAAATAGAAACTACATTAATCATTGTTTTTTCCCACTTAGAACCATTCATAGATGAACTGGCATCTACTGATATGTGAAGGTTGGCTTTCTTGTAAGAATCAATCTCAGTAAATTGAAATACATTCTCATTACCAAATCCAAGAGATGAAATCATTCTCTTATCAATCTTACCAACTTTTTGTCTGTTGAAAACAGTACTTCTATCTTCACCTCTAACCTGAAGTTTCTTACCTAATATAGAACCAAGTTTGATACCTTTGTCAACTGAATCTTGATAGTACATTCTAACTGGTCCTTCTTTATCAGCATTCCAATAATTAGTGTATGTCATTGGAAATAGTTCTGATTCCCATAAACTTCTTGTAAGTTTTTTAACTACGATACATTGAGTGCTTCCTTGTGAGTAGTAACTTCTATTCACATCCTTACCAACTTCTTTGATTTCTGAACCAGATTCTTCAATTGCATTAAGGTTTTTAGAATCAGTTTTTGTAATCGAAGTTTTTTGAATATCACCATCCAAGAATTTCTTTTGTTTTTCAATCTTCTTTTGAAGTAATTCTTTTTGTCTATCTGAAAGTTGAACTGAAGATTTTGAATTTGAATCACTACTTGAAGGTTTACCATCATCCATATTATCAGGTAAATTCTCAACATTCATACCACCACCACCAGTAGGAGCCTCATCAGAACCACCCATTGGTGAAGTACCATTTAGAATGTTGTTTGAAAATTCTTCAAACTCTTCATCACTCATTGTACCATCATCAGAACCACCTTGTCCATCATCAGAACCTTGTTCATTGGAAGGAGAACCTTCACCATTACCACCTTTTTGTGGTTCTAAGGAGTCATCTGTTGGTGCATCATTCAAACTACTTAAGATGATTTGAAACACCTTTAAAGCGATATCAAATGTATCTTGTGAGTTTTTTAATCTACTGATATCTTTCAGATTGATTAATCTGTATATTTTTCTCAAACCTTTCAAAGATGAAAGATTAGTATTTTTGTTGTGAAGGTTGATGATTCTGAACATATAAGATTCTATACTCTCTTCAGTAAACTCATCTGAAAGTAAAGCCTTATCAATAACTTTATCATTAAAGTATTTATCATACATCTTTCTGTAATAACCTCTATAACCAGGAGCTGATTTGAATACGAAGTTATCAATTCTTCTATCCTCTACATAATTCCAAATATTCTTTACAACCTCTAATGTATTCGTAACACCTTTTTTAATAGCCCCATCAGTAATGTGAGTAGGAACTAAATTGTAGATATCTTGTAATAATTGAAAATCAGAAAGTTTGATGTGAGAACCTTCATGAAGTGCCAGTCCAACAGCCACATCGAAATCTTTTGGTTCTGTAATTCTACTTCCAATTACAACGGTTTTACCATCAGTATAAGAATCACCTCTTTCTTTGAACCTAACAGGTATTGATTCGTTAGTTACAATATTAACGAAGTTGGCAATCGCCCTCTTTGATGAAGCCAGTTTGTATAAATCTAAGGATTTTTTTTCTTTATCGGATAGTTGGTCAACGATGATATCATCTGTATCGAAATCGTCATACCAAAAAGAAGAGTGATTATATTTCATAGTTTTAAGGTTTTAATCATTATTACAAGACTAATATACAAAAAAAATCAATACGAGTCAAGTTTTTTTACAATTATTTTTAATAAATTTTTCCTGCATCTAATTTATCAGTATTTTTAATATCTTCCATTAAGGATTTAATTTTTTTCTTTGCAAGTAACCTTGTATCTTGTCCTTTATCAGTATGAATGTGTTCTAACAATTCACTTATTTCTGAAAGATGTTCAACAACTAATCTTTTTGAACATAAAGGGGTTTTTGCTTTAATTTCTTTTCCTTCTCTTAACCAATCTTTTACTTCGTCTCTTAAACTCATATTTTATCTGTATAATGTTACTACTGAACCGAAACTCTTATCGAATGTTTGGATTAGGTTTTCATAATCACCACTCGTCATTTCATCTAACAAATCTTTTTCATAAGTTTTAGTCATTCCGAATTCCTTACACAATCTTTTAGCCATTGCTAAAATGTAGTAGGCATTTCCTTGTGGTCCTGTCAAATCGATTTCGATTCCTCTTTTTAATGTGTCTTTACTTTTAATCATATCTCTCTTATTTACATAGTAAATATACGAAAAAAAGCCGAGATTTCCAAATTATTTCCTACTTTTTTTTCTATTTTTTAGTACTTTTTTGAGATTTGTGTGACCCATCCTAATCATTTGATTTATGGTTCTTGTAGATAATATAAATTCTACTTTCGATTTAGACATAGTAGGAAAGAAGTGCCTCTTCTCTTTGTTTGTGATATCTTTTTGGGTTTACATTCAAATCTAACAATTCAATAAGTTCTTCACCCCTATTCCATGCATCTAATTCATTCATAAATTGGTACATATTATATTCTTTAGGTTTCTCCATATCATCTATATCTTTATAGTGATTCCAAACTCCGTTATCATTTGATTGTAACACATGACCTGCTTCATGAAGTAGAGCGATTAATCCATTTTTTTCTAAATCATAATTGTGGTGAATACATATGGATTGTTCATCCTCTGTCTTTATATAATATGTAACACAATCTATCATTACATTTACATTGTAAGATTTTAAGAAATCTACTACCTTTTGAAAATCTTTAGGATATTTTACCATCTATCCCCCTCTCTCATTCTACGAGCTTCTTGTTGAACTTCTAAAGCATCTAAGTACATTTCGTACTCATCCCAATCTCTTTCAGATGGTATATATTCATCTTGGAGTTCGGTTTCTAATTCTTCTCTTTTGAAGTCATATCTATCTTGACGTTCTTGTTCACGCCAAATTTCTTCTTGTCTGTATTGTGGAATTCTATAACTCATATTTTAAAGGGTTTAATTATCATTAACTCAACACCTTAAATATAAACAATAAAATTGAAAAAGTCAAGTAAATTAGTAAAAAATTTTGTAGATAGGTTTGTTGTTTTTTACTCCAACATACTTCCAACCTTGCTCTTCAAGAAGCAACTTCATTGCAGGGTTGTTGTATTTTGAATCAAACTCTTTTTGAAGTGTTCTTTTGTTTGTACTCATCTGCTTTTTGTGTTAAATAATCCATTGATTCACATGAACCCATCCAAGCCCCATACTTCAAATAATATTCAATTTGTTTTGGTCTTAGGGATAAGATTCGTTTTAATTCATCTATTTCAGGTAGATGGATGTGTGTATAACTCATTATAATAAATCGTTTGGTGTGTTTCTGTATATTCTGTATGAATCTTCATCAAAGTGTTCTGTTGATACCTCAAACACTATTGAATTATCTTCTAACGCGATAAGTTGATGTGGGAGGCCTCGTTTAATTAAAACACAATCTCCTTCTTTAATAATTTTGGAATCGTGTCGTCCTTCTTCAACATCAATCCAATTAAACTGAAAAGAACCTTGTTGTATATACCAAGTTTCTTTTTTTAAGAGATGATAGTGCATCGAAAAGTAATTTCCCTTTTTAGGGAATACCAATGATTTTCCACAATAATCTTCATCATTGTGAATCCATAACTCATAACCCCAAATTTTTTCTACTCGTTTTGGTGGTTTTATATCTACTGGTATTATCATCTATTCGTATTCATCGCCATAACCACTTTCTTGTCTATCAAGTTGGTTATAGATATCATCTAATTCTTCTGTCATCTTTTTTACAAGATTCCAGTCTTGTTCTTCAACGGCATCTTCTAATAAATTAGTAATTCTGCCAATTTGTTCGGATAAATTTCCCATTGTATCTAATCAGGTATGTTTTTTATTATATGTGATTAAATATAACATTTTTGAAAAAACAACAACTAAATTTTATTTTTATCTAAATAATTTATTATTTTATCTTTCCAAAACTTATGACCATCTACTGTTGGGTGCATATTATTTGTCCACTCTAAACCTTTGTATCGGTTTATTTGTAATTCATCTTGATACTCACCCCAATGTGGTTCAATTTCAATTACATTATCTTTATAAAATGTATCATTAATACTTCTCCAAGATTTGTATTCATTACACCATGTTTCTAAAAACAAAAACTTGATATCAGAATTTATCATTGGTAGTATCTGTGTCTTAATAAAATCAACACAATCTATTACTAATTTCTTTTGTAGATTTTCTAAAATTGTGATTGCTGTATTTCCGTACTCTGAAAATTCTGTAAGTAAGAAATCATAGTAAGTTTCAATATTCTTTTCTATTTCATTAATATGACAATTCTCATTAGTACTTTCTTGTGCGTATTCTTTTATTAATTTTTTATTATTCCATTTAGACTCCCATGCAACACCAAGTTCTAATAGAATCATTAAATCATTATCTATACCATTAAAAAAATCAATTAGATAATCATCATTTACTTTAAGGTCATGTTTTTTTAAACCTTTACCATTTCCTAATGGTTGATATTCTTTTGTTGTTGAATATAAACTTAACTCTGAAGGTTCTCTAAATGTTGTCATGATAGGATGTTGTACTATATTAGTAGTTCTCCAAATTGCTGTTGGTTGGTAGATTATAGTTCCTATATCATTTAAGTTTGTATTTTTAATTAGATAAATTAATTCATCTAAACATGAATAATTATCTCCACCATTTCTATCAAATACAAGTGAGAAAGTATCATAGTGGTCTGCAACTAAACCTGCAAATCTGTTTTCAACTTGATATTTCCATGATTCTGCAGAGTATTTTTTTGAACCATCAAAACCTTCTTTTTCATTTTTGAGATGTTTAATTATTTCACACTCTGAGAATAGGTTTACACCTTCACCCCATATGAATGAATCTCCACCAAATATAAAACCTTTATTCATTAAATAATGATTTGATTATCTACCTTGTCCGCGATATTTCTTTTTGTAGTGTTTAGACCCTTTGTGGTTTGAGGTCTTACATTTTGAGTGAATACCAGGCCTTTTCTTTTTAGCCCTCTCCATCTTGTAACCACTTAATCTTATTGCCATTTATTATTTTTTAATGAGGTTGTTTCTTTTTAATGCCCTTGCAGTTTCAATCCATTTTTTACCGATTGGATTATATACTTTCTTTCTTATAAAAGAATTTACTGCCTTTTGTACTTGACCAGAAATAGGTTTATAAACTGTATTATCTACAATTCTAAAATTACCACCGAATAAGTTTTGGAATTTACCTAAATTGTTTTGAACATCTTTCCAAGATTTCTCTAACAAATCATCTGGTAATACTCTATCTCTTTTTAGGTTTCTTTCTTTAGCAACTTCGAGTGAAGTATTAACGAATACCATGTAAGTATCGTAACCTAATGATTCAGCATATTTCTTATTCTTCTGAATCTTACTGTAAACATGACCAGTACCATCGATAATCATTCCTAATCTACCTGCTTCGTAAAACTTCTTTTGTTTAGCAGTTAGTTGTTTTGCTCTATCCCTAATACCACCAGGTGTTGCAGTAATTTTATCCCATAGTTCTGGCTCTTCTTTTTCAATTCTTGCCAAATCTTTCGGGTCAATACCATTCTTCTTCAAACCTTGTTCAAACGCAGAATCTGAATTTACTGATTTTAATCCGTATGAAGAAAATGATGATTTGAGTTTCTTATCAATACCGAAGATTTCCATGGCGGTGAATGATTTACCTGAACCAGGTCCACCTGCCATGAAAACGCATTTTAGAATACCAGGGTCATCAACACCCTCGATAATCATCTGTTCGATAATAAATTCTTTGATGTTCAATAGTTCATCTTCGATGTCAAACATGGAATCGAGAACTACTGCTTCGGTAATAAGTTTCTTTAAACTCAATTTTACTCCTTATTTTTTGTTATAAATCGAGTAAACTTTATTAACAAGAGTAGATTTTTTGACTGTGATATCTAAATCTTCTCCATGGTCTGCCTTTGCTGAATCAACTAATTGTTGTTTAGTAAGACTGTTCAGTTTTGATTTTGTAGGTTTACCTTTGATTGCTGAAACAACATCACCAAGTTCCTCTACAACATCTTCAATCTCGTCTTTTACATTTTGTACACGAGTTTTAACTGCTTTTACTTTTTTCTGAACTTTCGCTTCGATTTCGTCTACTTTATCTTCAACTACGTCTGGAATAAAATCACCATCAGAATCTTTGATTTTTCCCTTTTTGATTAAAACATACCCAACACCTGCAGCAACTGCAACTAATGCTAGGATAATCAGAATTGTGTTCATAATTTACCTTGTTTTTAATTAATGTATGAAATATATCACTACTATAAATATAACAATATTAGATAAACATATGTTCATCTATATCTTCAGGTTGAGTTGAATAATCTTCCATCTCGTTTATAAGACCTGAAGATGGGAATAAAGTTGCATATAGTAGTAATGCTTTTAAAAATAATTTATATAATTTATTCTTCACCGTATAAACTCCATCTTTTTTCTGGTTCTGGTTCTATTACAATTTCTTCTTTATCTACAATGTAAACATATCCTTCACGAGCATCCATGTAGAATTGTGTTTTACCTGTATCTTGATAAATGAATTCGAGAACATCTGTTAGAGAGTCCAAAGTAACGGTGGTGTTGGAAAGAGGAGCCCACCTATCTCCAGGTGGTACTCTCTTTGCAACCTTTGTTTTTACTTCGTTCTCTTGAATTTGAGGTTCTTTGCTCATTACTCAATTACTCTAATTATTCTACTTTCTTTTGCACCACTCACTTTGTAACTAAGTTGAACACCAGAATCTTCAAAATCTTTTACAACTCTTGCTTCAGCTTCTGTTACTGATTGTGCATCTACTAAGTAGATTTCTTTTTTTAATTTTGGGTTACCATTTTTAAGTGTAGCAACTTCCACTTCGACTGTAACTTCGAAATACTTCATAATTTTCAATGTTTATATTAATATATATTTATTTGTTGAAACAAAGATACGAAATTTTTAATTAATTTCCAAATTTTTGTCCAAAAAATTCATAATTCTTTTTAACTGATTCATCATTACCCTCTTTTTCTATGGTATGAGCCTCTGAACGATAGATTGCTTTGACAGGACATTCTGGTACACATGCTCCACAATCAATACAAATTGCAGGATTTATATAAAGTTGTTTTCCTTTGAGTTCTTCTTTACTCATTCCATCAACTTCCATTCCCCTACCATTTACATCAATGGGCCCATGAATACAATCAACTGGACACACATTAACACATGCAGTATCACATACACCATCACATTCTCTTCCAATTATGTAACTCATGAATTTTTTATTTTTTCTAATGAGGCATTGTCTCCCTCATCAGTTAACTCTCTCAAGTGTTTTTTATTAAACTTTTTTGTTGGTAAGTTTTGATGAGTTAATTTTCTTCTTGTATAATCTTTGAAGAAATCAAAGAACCCAATTTCAAAATCTTCCAATCCTAATTTTTCTAAACAAATATTTGCTAAGAACCAATGACCAAAATAATCTGCATGACCAGGAGAATCACCTGCAAGCCCTCGTTTTAAAAAATCAAATCTATGACCTTCAAGTGGATGACAAGTAAAATAATTTAAATCAAAACAATCTTTATCAAATTGTTCTGTTCTTTCACTTGATTGTATATCATGATATGGCATGATTAAAAACTTATAATTTTTACTTTTTAATATTTCTTGTAAAGAATACATTAATATAAGTGATTGAAATCCACCAATTGGATTAAATAATAATCCTTTTTCTGGTTCATCATGTGCAGTAATATGGTGTAAATTACCTTCAGGTAGAACATAAAAGTTTCTACTCTGACCTGAAAATTGTGTAATTATATAATCTATTTTAATATTATATTTTTCCATCATCAAAAGGTGCCATAAAGTTTCTTGGTAAATCATAGCATTTCCTTTACCATTTGATGCTGCTTTTATAAGATAATGATTATTGTTATCTATCTTTGATAATAATTGAAAAGTATCACCTGAATTAATTTCTTTTGGGTTTATATCTAAAACTTTATAATTTTTTCCTACAACACTTTCCATAAAGATATGTGCATAAGATTCGTGACACTTTACAACAGAACCCCAAGTGTGAGAACAACCATTAACATAGAGTATCATTAGTATTCGTATTCTTTTCTTGGACCTGTGAGGTTTCCGTTGATTAAAAATGAACAATTAAAACACAACATTCTAAGATTTTCGTAGTTGTGGTTTTTTCTATCTCCATCAATAAAATCTAAAACAAGAGGTACTTTATGGTCTGATACTCTTCTTTCCTCAAACCCACAACAATTACACTTCTCTAACATATAACCATTGTTAAGTAATCTTTGTTTTAGTTTCCAAACTGGATAATCTGGATACTTTCCTTTTAAAATATCATCTAATGAGTATTTTCCTCTTTTTAGGTTGTAACCTTTTCTGATACCCGTACCATCTGGATTCTTTAAATCTTCAAAGATTCCATATTTTCTTGCGTACTTTTTATAGGTGTTATAAGATACTCCAAGTAATCTTGCTGCCTCCATTGCAGAACGAGCTTTTTTCTGTGCATCTTTTATTTCAGATTCTAAAAGTGGTTTAGAACCTAACCCTCTTTTCATCCTTCTATTTTTTCCCGCTAAAGATAAATCTTGTGTGGGGTCAAAATTAGGGAATATCTTTTCATCTTTATTTTCCATACTAATCTTCTTTTATATAAGTATAGTATATTAAAAAAAAATGATACGCTTTCTTAATTTTTTAATAGATTATTTAAATAATTGTAAATAGCATCTCCAACAATATCATGTCCTTCTTTTGTCCAATGATAATCATCATAAATACCTTCAGAATGAAAAGTTGGTAAATCTGGTGTTCGATTCCAAAGACCAAAATCTATAAAACCTATTTTATCTCTTATTTTTTTTAAACTTGGAAAATATGCAATATCATGAGGTTTGTTTTGACCTATTAAAAATAAATCCTTTTGCATAAATTCTTCTGAATGGTTTTGGTAATTCCAAAAGTATTCATTTTCAATCGAAAATGGTATCACCTTGTATCCAAATGATTTTATCCATTGTATTGTTGTTGAATATTGTGATAATAACATTCCTAAATAGGAATCGGGTTCAAAATAATTTAACATGAAATCTTTTGGTAAATGAGTATGACGAGGAATTTGATTAAAACTTGAAACTTGATGTCTTGGAACATCAATCAATTCAATTCTATTATAATTTGGTATCTGATAAATTACTAATGTATTTTTTGTAAATTGTTTTTTGGTAAATATAGAAAATGCTCTTCGATTCATTTCTTCAATACCAACTCCTTGCATTGCATAGTTGTAATATTTAGCATTATATTTTTTTGCTATATACCCACCATATGTTATTTCTTTGAGTCTTTGAAATGCTTTATCCCAAGTATCACAATCTTTAAAATAAGGTTTTAATTTATCAGACCATAAGACGGGTTCTGATGTTTGTTTAATATTTGAATCATCTATAAACCCACTCCCATAAGAGTATGAACAACCAAAAACAATTACATTATCGAACATCATCTTTTTTATCTACACCAAACTTACTAAATCGATACCAAGCTCTTTCGTGTAGGTAGTACAAAACCATTTTTGTTATAACTTCCACACCACCTATTGCTACACCGATTTTAAGTGAACCAGTAATAGCCCAAGAAAGAATCATAGTATCTAATGTACCTATAATTCTCCATGTGATGGTTTTAAGGATATGTCTTTTTCTTCCTACCATTATAATTTACCATCTTTTTTCATCTGTTCTCTTATAGAGGTTGCTGATATCTCACCGATTTCTTGTGGTGGTACATGCTCTATAATATCATATCCCACTCCTCTACCATAGTTGATAGATTCGATATCAGGTATAATTGTAGGTAATACTTTACCTGCATCAATCAGTTCTTTTAACTCACCTTCTTTAACCATTTCTAAAATCTCCTCTGCTGACCAAGGATTTTTTTCATCTGGTTTTACATCTCTAATTCCTAACCACACATTGTAACCTTCTTTTAATCTTTCGTTGATTAACCAAAGATGTCCTTT
>Ga0160423_10005112_pt1 | contig 10715 bp, 10 predicted proteins | sample CRUFie14St8metaG_FD_108191 | JGI IMG/M metagenome (GOLD analysis project Ga0160423, IMG submission 108191) | Marine microbial communities from the Costa Rica Dome - CRUD Field 142mm St8 metaG | ecosystem: Environmental > Aquatic > Marine > Oceanic > Photic zone | place: Costa Rica: the Eastern... | reverse complement strand
GGTTTATCTCAGACAGGAATCTATACAACTGCATTTTATATAGGAATGATAATTGAAATACCTAGAAGGGCAATATCTCAAATTTCTATTCCTTTCATCTCTGAAAACTTAAAAAATGACAAGATAAAAAATTTAGAAAAAAACTATACTGAAGTGAGTCTTTATCAGACAATCATAGGAGTACTTTTTTACCTTTTGATAATAATTAATTTAGACAGTTTATTTAGTCTTATTCCAAATTCTGAAAACTTTATATCTGGTAAAGATGTTGTATATGTTGTTGGTCTGAGCAAATTAATTATTATGGTCTTTGGTTACAGCTCAGAACTAATTTCTCTCTCAAAATACTATAAATTTAATGTTGTTACAATTTTAATATTAGCTATAGTAGGAATAATTTTAAATATCATTTTAATACCTGTCTATGGATTAATAGGGGCTGCTATGGCATCCTTAATATCAATTATTATATTTAATATTATAAAATTTATATTTATAAAAATAAGATTTGGAATATCACCTTTTACAAGTAAAACATTAAAAGTAATTTCTCTAGGGTTTATATTATTTTTAATTTTTACCTACTATCCCATTCTCTTTGATAATAAAATATTAGAAATTTTAGTGAAGTCTATACTTATAAGTCTATTATTTTCAATTAGTATTTTTTACATGAAAATCTCAAAAAAAGTAAATGAGATCATAAAGGAAAAAATTAATCTTTAATAACTTCTATCAGTTTAGATATTAGTGAACTATATCTCAAATCAGAATAATTAATATTAATGTTTTTTAACTTTTTAGAGTCATATAACATAAATGACTCTTTGATAAATGATCTTATTTCAGTTACATCGTCATATCTAATTCTATTATGTCTATTATAGTCTTTAAGAAATCGATCCACATCTTTATTCTCATAATCTCCAAGAGTTAGAATTAGTTTTTCTGAAACTAAATACTCATAAAGTTTATAGGGAGTCGTATTCTGCATTGGCAAATTATCTAAGAGTAATAAGAGTATAGATGAGGAGCTCATCTTACTAACTAACTCTTTTTCAGAATTAATCATATCAAATCTTGTGAGAGGGTATAAATTCTTTTTTTTATTTATATAGTTAACTGTTGATTCCTGGATGTTTCCATAGAGATGGAATTCAAATTTACTCCTAAAATTACTATCTTCTTCTAGCATAATATCTATAGTATCAATTAGCTTTATTGGATTTCTGAACATATTCAATAGACCAAAATATGATAGGATAAACTTTTTATTATTATTTTTTTCTGGTTTAATATTTGATCCGTTATGTATTAGATGTATTTTGTTATTAGAAGAAATTTTTAAAAACTCTTTTCTTAATTCACTATTTGTGACTATTACCTTATCTGAGGCTTTGATAAACTTTTTTTGATAAAAGTTGTGAATCATCTTCGAAATAAAATTAGGTTTCATACTAAGCATAATATTCCAGTTCAGGTAAGGGTCTCTAAAATCAGATATCCAGTTAACCCCAGTCCTCTTTTTTATCATCATTCCCAACTTTTGTGTACTATGAGGTGGAGAGGTAGTTATTAAGGTATCAATACTATTTTCAGTTATATATTTTACAGCAAAATTTTCTATTTTTTTGAAAGACAGGATTCTACCATCAGGAATGAAAAAATTTACACGGATCCAAGATAGTATAGAGAGAAATATATTACTTGAAGAGTCAATAACACCTCTCGAATAATTTTCAACTATTTTATTTGAAAGAAATTTATTTGCTGAATTTATATTTCTCTTTATGAGGGTATAATTATTTTCTTTTTTAATAAAATCTCTACCACCAAAAGTTAAAACTGATATATCGAAATTTAATTTTCCTAACTCAGAGATAAAATTTACCCAACGTTTTTTACCAACAGATTCACTATTTTCCCAATAATATGTTATTAATAATATTTTTTTCAATTTATTATTTTAATAATCTTAAATATACATTTAATAAGTTTATTAAGTATTTTTATAAGGATGAAAAATATAGCTGTCTTAACATCTGGAGGAGATGCACCAGGAATGAACGCATGTATTCGTTCGATTGTCAGAACCGCATCTAATAAAAATGTTGGAGTTTACGGGATCCAATATGGATACCAGGGATTAATAGAAAATAATTTAAAAATTATCACAAATAAAGATGTCGGTAATACCATTCATGTTGGTGGTACAATTTTAAAAACAGCTAGATCTGATGAATTTAGAACAAAAAAAGGTAGAGATAAGGCTTATCAAAATATAAAAAAAAATAACATTGATGGATTAATTATTTTAGGTGGAGATGGATCTCTGACAGGTGCAAAAATATTTGGAGATGAAAATAAATTTCCGGTTATTGGTATTCCTTGTACCATTGATAATGATTTATATGGTAGTGATTACAGCATTGGGTTTGCTTCTGCTAGAGAAACTGTAGTAGATGCAGTAGATAAGATAAGAGATACAGCAGCATCTCATGAGAGGATATTTATAGTTGAGGTTATGGGAAGGGAGTCTGGGTATCTAGCACTAGAATCAGGTATAGCTTCTGGAGCTGAAATGATATTAATACCTGAAAATAAAAAAGAAATAAAAGATGTTATCATTGATATCAAAAAAATTAATGAAGAAAAAAAATCTATTATTATTATATATGCAGAAGGATGTAAACTCGGCAGATTAGATAAAATATCAAAAAAAATATCAAAAAGTATTCCTGGCAGTAATGTTCGATACTCAATTCTTGGACATATACAAAGAGGCGGTACAGCTGTCCCCTCAGATAGAATTCTCGGAACAATTTTAGGTTATAAATCAGTTGAATCAATATTAAATGGCGAAAAAAATAAGATGGTAGGTTTAGTTGAAAATAAATGTCTACTTACTCCTTTAAAAGAAATTATAAATAAAGAGAGGGGAATCAATAAAGAGTTAATGAATATCTCAAAAATAATTTCAAATTATTGAAAGAGTCAGCATTTTATTTGGTCAATAATATTATGACTTTTAAACCACTTTATTTCTTTATTTTTTCTAAACCAAGTCATCTGTCTTTTTGAATACTTTCTCGTATTAGTTTTAATTAAATTAATTGACTCAAAAAGTGTCATTTTATCCTCTAAATACGAAAATAACTCTGTATACCCTACCGTCTTTAGAGGCAACAAATTTCTATATTTAAATAATGTTTTAGCCTCTTCAAGTAGGCCATTCTCCATCATCATATCTACTCTAGAATTAATTCTATCTATTAATAGATCTCTTTCGGGACTAATGCCAATAAAATTAATATCAATATCTTCTCTATATTTATTTTTTTGGTTTGTGAAAGAAGAATAAGGTTTATTTGAGGCATTATAGACCTCCAGAGCTCTAATTACTCTTCGAGGATTTTTCAAATCAGTCTTAGAGTAATAACTTGGATCTACCCTCTTGAGCAATTTTGTAAGATATCCAAGCCCCCTTAATTCTAAATCCTGATTAAGTTTAGACCTTATCTTATTGGAGACAATAGGAAAAGAATCTAAACCTTTTAAGGCAGCATCAATAAATAAACCCGAACCACCAACCATCACTAAATTATCATTCTTCTTAAAGTATTTTAGAAAAAATTCATTTACTTCAGTAGCATATTTTCCTGCAGAATAAGTATCAAAAATTGACAAATTATCAATAAAAAAATGAGGCACGGATTTTAATTCAGATTGAGAAGGTTTAGCTGTGCCGATATTCATTTCTCTGTAAAACTGTCTTGAGTCACATGAAATTATTGAGCATTTATTTTTTTTTGCAAGCTTAATACTTAAACTAGTTTTTCCACTTGCAGTTGGGCCAGTAATTACTATTAAGTTTTTTTTATTTATATTCAATATTATAATTAATATGGACATCAAATTAACAAAACAATTCCAAAAAAAATTAGAATTATTATTAGAATCTTTTGACTATAAAGTAAGATTTGAAAAGGGAAATTTTAAATCAGGTTATTGTGTATTAAGAGATAATAAAGTAATTATAATAAATAAATATTTTACAACAGAGGGTAAAATTTATGCTCTACTTGAAATAATTGAATCTATCAATATAAATAAAGACAATTGTCCTAAAGAACATAAGAAGACACTTAACTTAATTTTTAAAAATTGAAATTAACTTTTTTAGGAACTGGAACATCTCAAGGCATACCAGTAATCGGATGTAAATGTCCAGTTTGTAATTCTAGTGACTCTAAAAATAAAAGATTAAGATCTTCGGTTTTAATAGAGTATCAGGATAAAAATATTTTAATTGATACTGGTCCAGATTTAAGACAACAATCACTAAAAAATAATATTTGCAGAATTGATTTGATATTATATACGCATGCTCACAGAGACCACGTATCTGGAATAGATGAAATAAGATCTTTTAATTTTATTCAGAAATCAGAAATTAAAGGATTTGGTAATAGTGAACTTGTTAATCAAATAAAAAAAGACTACTCATATATATTCCAGAAACATAATTATCCTGGTTTACCAAGGATTAACCTTGAGGTAGCAGAAAAAAAATTTAATTATTTAGGCATCGAAATCAATCCAATTGAAGTTTATCATTACAAATTAAGAATTTTAGGATATAGAATCGGAGAATTATCATATGTCACAGATGCAAAAACAATATCAAATGAAGAACTTAAAAAAATAAATGGTTCAAAAATATTAGTAATTAATTGTTTACAAATTAATGAACACCTTTCACATCTAAATCTAAATGAGGCACTAGATATAATTGAAAAAGTTGAGGTTGAAAAAGTTTTTTTCACTCATATTTCTCATAATCTTGGTCTTCACAAGGAAATAAATAAAAGATTACCTAAGAATGTACAACTAGCTTATGATAATTTAGTATTAGAACTATGAATTAACTACATTTAGCTTCATCATGTTAGTATGTCCTTTCCAATGTGTAGGCATTGATGAAGTTATTATATACTTATCTCCCTTATCAAGATGTTTATTATCCAGTAAAATTTTTTCAATATTTTCTAGAGTAGAATCAATATTTTCAGTTTTATTATAATAAATTGATCTTATACCCCAAACTAAATTAACTTCATTACCTATTTTCTTCTCGTTAGTCACTATATAGATTCTTGCTTTTGGTCTACTTCCTGAAACTCTAAAAGCTGAATATCCACTTTTAGTCATTGTTACAATTGCCTTTGCATTAATTTGTTTACTTAACCTACAGGCTGTTGTTATCAAGCTTTCACTTAACTTATTTCTTAGTTTTTTAAATTTTTCAAATTTATAATAAATCATATTAGAAGTTTTTTCAACAGAATTTATAATTCTGCTCATACTTTCAACGGCGAGTAAGGGATATTTTCCAGTAGCTGACTCTGCTGATAACATTACAGCATCAGTTCCATCAAGGACAGCGTTAGCTACATCGTTAGATTCCGCTCTGGTAGGTGTTTTTGATGTTATCATACTCTCTAACATTTGAGTAGCGATAATTACTGGTTTACATGCTAAATTACATTTATCTACAATTTTCTTTTGAATAATGGGAACAGTCTCCATTGGTACTTCAACTCCCAAATCACCTCTAGCTACCATTAATCCATCTGATTCTGTAATGATATCATCAATATTTTTAATAGCTTGTGGCTTTTCAATTTTTGCAATTACTTTTGTTGAATACCCATTATTTTTAATTAGATTCTTTAGTTCTAAGATATCTTTCGCACTTCTCACAAAAGATAATGCAATCCAGTCAACATCATTTTTAAGACCAAAGTTTAAATCGTTAATGTCCTTTTCTGTTACAGATGATAATTTAATATCGCTCTCTGGCAGATTTACACCTTTTCTCTCTAAAAGTATTCCTCCCCTTACTACGGTTGCATCTAATTGTTTATCCTCCTTACTTACTACTTTTAATTCAATTTTACCGTCATCAATTAATATTTTCTCACCAATTTTAATATCTCCAATAACATTATTATCTATACATATAGAATCTTGGTTACCTATTATATTTTTAGAAGTTACAGAGAGGTTATTACCATCCTTCAAAACAATTTGCTCCTTCTCTAATTTTCCAACCCGAATTTTTGGACCTTGGAGGTCCTGTAATATGGTAATAGGAACTCCTAATTCATCACTAATTTTCCTAACATTCGATATAACTTTCTTGTGATCTTTGTGGCTACCATGTGAAAAATTTAACCTGACAACATCAACACCTTTAATCACCATCTCAGTTAAAGTTTGATAATCAGATGAAGATGGGCCAATAGTAGCAATAATTTTAGTTCTATTATTTACAACTTGCTTCATATATACAATAAGTATTTTTCTTTAATCAGTTTAATATCAACAAAATTAGCAAATTGAATTATATTATTAGATTTTAACTTATTTATTATGGTTTGTGGGTTTTCATCAAAAAAACTCTTAGAGAACTGGATCAGGTAGTCAAAATTTGGGAGAGAGGGTATAAAGTGAGATTTTGCCTGTCTTTTCCTCAGTTTATTAGAAATTAATCTTATATACTTTTTATTATTCTTATAAATTAAATAAGACATTTCAATATTCTGATCTTTTACTAACTTAATTATCTCATTTTTTTTTTTAACCATAGATATATTAAAAATTTTATTAATATACCAAGCAAGTTTATATTCCTTATAGGATGACACAACACCTATTAAATAGTATTCGTCCTTATCTTTAATAAAATTATAATCTAAGTTTTTCAATAAATTTTATTTAATAAAGTATAGTAATTTAATAGTTTGAGAATCGAAAAAAAAAATTATTTTTGCATCATATTTAAAACATAACTTATATGGAAAATTTAGAAAACAAAATCAAGGAAATCATTGTTGACAAGTTAGGTATTGAAGAGTCTGAAATAACTGACAGTGCTAGCTTTACAAATGATCTCGGGGCTGACTCACTCGATACTGTAGAATTAATAATGGAGTTTGAGAAGGAATTTAATGTATCAATTCCTGATGAAGAAGCAGAAAAAATACAAACAGTGGGTGATGCAGTAGCATACCTAAAAGAAAATGTGAAGTAGTTTTCTCCCTAAACATGGGTTCCAAAAGAGTAGTAATCACAGGAATGGGGGCTATCACCTCCATAGGAAAAACACTAAATTTGTTCAAAGAATCTCTCTACAAAGGAGTTAGTGGTTGCGATTTTATTAAGTCATTCGACACCTCAAAATTTAAAACAAAATTTGCTTGTGAAATAAAGGACTATGATCCTTTAGAGTATTTTGAAAGGAAAGAATCCAGAAAGATGGACATCTATGCACAATTTGGTATGATTGCTGCAGATGAAGCTATCGAAAATTCAAATATTAATTTTGATAAAATAGATTTGTCTAGGGTGGGTGTAATATGGGGTTCAGGAGTTGGTGGAATTGAAACATTCCAGAATGAATTAATTAGTTTTAGTGAAAATGATAAAAATCCAAGATTCAACCCTTTCTTCATTCCTAAACTTATTCCAGACATATGTCCAGGCTTAATTGCAATCAAATATGGCTTCAAAGGGCCAAATTTTGCAACAGTATCTGCTTGCGCATCTGCTTCAAATGCTATAATTGATTCATATAACTACATTAGGTCTGGAACTTCAGATATTATAATTACTGGTGGGTCTGAGTCAGCAGTTAATGAGACCGGAGTTGGGGGTTTTAATGCATTAAAAGCATTATCAGAGAGGAATGATGATCCAAAAACAGCATCTCGACCTTTTGATAAAGAGAGAGATGGTTTTGTTCTTGGTGAGGGAGGTGGAGCATTGATACTTGAGGACTACGATCATGCAGTAAAGAGAAACGCAAAAATTTATGCTGAAGTCATCGGTTTTGGTATGTCCTGTGACGCATATCATATAACTGCACCACACCCAGAAGGTGAAGGAGCAAAACTTGTTATGGAGAATGCAATTAAAAGTGCAAATATAAATAAGGAGTCTGTTGACTACATTAATGTACACGGAACATCTACCCCCCTTGGTGATAAAAGTGAAATTAATGCAATCGAAAAAGTATTTGGTGAATATTCCTATAATTTAAATATCAGTTCAACTAAATCAATGACTGGCCATCTTCTTGGGGCTGCAGGGGCTATTGAATCTATTGCATCAATTTTTACTCTCAATGAAAATAAAATCCCACCAACTATTAATCATAAAACATTTGATGAAGAAATAAATAAAAATTTAAATCTAACTCTAAATAAATTTCAGGAGAGAAATTCAGAAATTGTTATGAGCAATACCTTTGGTTTTGGAGGTCATAATACCTCTGTAATATTTAAAAAATATCATAATCAATGATATTTTTTTTCCAAAATAAAGAAGATAAGGAATTAATTAGGGCAATTGATTTTATACTAGGATACAAAACAAATAAACCTGAACTATATAAGCTTGCACTACTTCACAAATCGATAAAATCTGATGAGTCAAATGAAAGACTTGAGTTTTTGGGAGATGCAATTCTAGGACTAATTGTTGCAAAATATCTTTTTAAACTCTATCCATTCAAAGACGAGGGGTTTCTCACAAAAATAAGATCAAAAATTGTGAATAGAGAATCTCTTAATAATATTGGTAGGAAGATGGGTCTAAAAAGAATAATTAATATTAAAAAAATTAAATCTAAATCATATGATTCAATATATGGAGATGCACTTGAAGCAATAATTGGAGCTTGCTATCTTGAAAAAGGGTTTGATTTCTGTGAAAAAAAAGTTGTGAAAAATATAATTGTACCTTATTTTGATCTTGATGATCTTACAACTCAAACACATAACTTTAAAAGTAAGGTATTAGAATGGGCTCAAAAAGAAAGAATGAAAATTAATTTTATTGTTGAAAAGACATCAACCTCAAGTAGATTCTCTCAGTTTAAATCGATACTAAAGCTGAACGGAAAGAAAATTTCTGTGGGTTATGGAAAAAGTAAAAAAAATGCAGAGAAAGATGCATCAAGGGTTGCATGCGAAATTTTAGAACTAAGCTGATATAAATGTCTATTAGAATTGCAAGCTCTAACCTGAATCAAACCCCACTTGATTGGAATCGGAATCTTAAGAATATTAAAAAAAGTATAAAACTAGCAAAGAAAAATAAAGTTGAAATCTTATGTCTTCCAGAACTATCAATAACAGGATACGGATGCCAAGATTTATTTTATCATCAATGGTTTATTAAAAAATCCTATGAGATCCTAGATGAGATTATTGAGTACACTGAATCAATAACCTTAATAATTGGAAACCCAGTAATTCATAAAGAAAAATTATATAATGGATGTTGTATAATAAAAGATAAAAAAATATTAGGGTTTTTTATAAAAAGTAATCTTCCAAATGACGGGATTCATTATGAGAAGAGGTGGTTTGAATCCTGGGAATGGGGGAAAATTGATGAAATTAAATACAACAGTAAAAAATATCCAATCGGAAATATACAGATAGAACATAACAAAGACATAACCTTAGGATTTGAAATATGCAGGGATATGTGGGATGAGGAGAGACCAGCAAATTATATTAAAACAAAAAAAAACTTGATAATATTTAATCCTTTAGCAAGTCATTATGCATTTAAAAAATTTGATTTTAGAAAAAAATTAGTAATAGAAAGTTCAGAGAAATATAACTGTTCATACCTCTCTGTCAATTTATTAGGGAATGAGTCAGGAAAAGTGATTTTCGAGGGGGACACGATTCTGGCATCTAAAGGAAAACTTTTATCAATTAATAATCGATTTTCATTTGATAAGATTTCTTATTCCCATTATGATATCGATTTTATAAATCAACCTAATGAGATAACCTATAAATCTCCAATTATTTATGAGGAATTTCTTGACGCTTTTTCTCTTGGTCTATCAGATTATCTATTCAAATCAAAAATTAAAGGGTTTGCATTGTCACTAAGTGGGGGATTGGACTCATCATCAATAGCAATTTTAATTTACGAGATGGTCAAAAGGATTTTAGAGAGAAAAGGGACTGAAATTTTCAATAAAGAGCTAAATTTAAAGATAAATTTTACCGACAAAATCCATTTGAATGTAAAAAAAGTTATCAAAGAAATATTATTCACAGCATATCAAGAGACTCAGAATTCAAGTAAGGAAACAAAAGAATCATCTAAAATTTTATCTGATTTTATTGGCTCAAGTCATTACGAGTGGTCTATTGATTCTGAGGTAAGAAGCATAACTGATAAAATTTCAAACGAAACTAAAAAAACCTACTCATGGGAGAATGATGATATAACATTGCAAAATGTACAGGCAAGAGTTAGGTCACCCTTCATCTGGTTTATTGCAAATGCTAATAATTTATTATTATTATCTACCTCAAATAGAAGTGAATCAAGTGTAGGATATTCAACAATGGATGGTGATTCAAGTGGATCAATATCACCTATTGCTGGTGTTGATAAGACCTTTATAAAAAAGCTTTTAATATACCTTAAGGAAAAATATAACTACACGTGTCTAGATAATGTACTTAGCTTAAAACCAAGTGCAGAGCTAAAACCTTTAAATAGAAAGCAATACGATGAAAATGACTTAATGCCATACAATATTCTGTCTAAAATTGAGAGAAAATTCGTTAAAGACCGAAAAAGTCCTAAAGAAATATATCATATTCTGAAAAGAAAAG
>Ga0160423_10005110_pt1 | contig 10717 bp, 3 predicted proteins | sample CRUFie14St8metaG_FD_108191 | JGI IMG/M metagenome (GOLD analysis project Ga0160423, IMG submission 108191) | Marine microbial communities from the Costa Rica Dome - CRUD Field 142mm St8 metaG | ecosystem: Environmental > Aquatic > Marine > Oceanic > Photic zone | place: Costa Rica: the Eastern... | reverse complement strand
GGGGGTCAGCGAAAAGACAAACAAATTGGGCTCGCGTCGCTCCTTTGGACTCTGCCTGCCCGTCTCAACCGCTCACCTCTTCCGAGAGTTGGAGACCTCGTAGTGCGTCTTCAGCAGCTCCCTGTACGCCTTCCTCTTGCAGTCCACGACATCCTGCCAGCTGCTGGTCTGGCGCGGCAGGTACCCCAACATCAGCTGCCAGCAGATTGGCCGCAGGTCCTGCGGGATCCCTCCCCAGCTGATCTGCTGAAGCTTCTCGATGTCGACGACGGACTTGTTCAGGATCTCCAGAAGCTTGTCCCTCTGGCGCTCGCTCCACTCCCTGGGCATCGCCATGCTGTCCACGGGGGCGGAGGCGGAGGTGGAGGTGGAGGCCGCCTCCCGCCGCACCTTGGCCTCCGCGACGGCGTCCTCACCCGCCACGAAGGCCGCCAGCCGCCTCGCGTTCTCCCACATGCCAGCCTAGGAGCTGTTACGCGAGGCCTTTGCGCGCTAGGCTCGCTCTCCCGCGCACTTCGAAATCTTCGAACTCTGAGAGATGAGGATGAATCCAGTTTGACAGATGGATTTTCATCGATGGGGGAGCAAGGCTCGAGGAGGCTCGGGCTCAATATAAGTTTACAATTAGAATCGGTTCGGGCCCTCGTTGTACTTTACGAGGAGCGTGTTCCTCACGAGCGTCTGGTCGTCCCGGTACCCCTGTCCCAATCGCCCCTCCGTCGGTTTTGGGAGGCGTCAGAACCAGGGCATCCACCAGATATACATCATCCCCAGGTTCTCCTTGCTGGTGGCCTCCGCGATGAGCCTGTCGGTCTGACCCTCCACAGACAGAGGCAGGCTCGGGTTGGCGTTCACCCCCACCACCACGCCTGCCAGCCTGGACGCGATGTTGGCCATGGCCTCCCTGGCGTAAGTGTTGTCCCCCGACGAGGGGTTCAGGGCCCCGTGTGCCCCGCCAGACCACTCCACGAGGGGGTCGTGCAGGAAAGTCTGCAGGACGCACTGGATGGTATCCGCGTTGGACCTCAGCACCTTCAGCGTGGTCTCGCATGACTTCCTAAAGACGCCCTCGTACCCCGAGACGCCCATCGCGTCGATCATGTTCTGCGTGAGCCGGAACGGGACGACCTCCGGCTTCTCCAGCGCCAGGCCCTTGTCAAAGAGGCAAGAGAAATCCACATGGACGCAATCCCCCGTGCTCGAGTCGATCAACACGTTCTCCCCATGCCTGTCGCCCAAGCCAACGATGTGGCCGCAAACGCTCCACACCGCGCAGCTCCTGGAGAACTTGAGCCTGGCCTCCAGCCAGGTGCTTGGCTCCGAAAAGTGCTGCAGGAACCACTTGTGGAGCATGGGCGGAAACTTTTGCAGGACCTTGTCCAGCAGCCTGGCGTGGAAGCCCACCTCCCTTGCCTTCTTGATTGAGGTTCCCGCGGACTGCGCCCTGAAGTGCGCGTCGTAGACGTCCTTGATGCCCTTGTTCGTCTTTCTGTCGAAGAGGTTCTCTTGGATGTACACATCCTGGCAGCAGTGCCTGAACCCGCGGGTGTTCTCCACCCACTCGATCATCCCGCAGTCCTCCGTTAGCGGCATCACCGCGAAGGTCCTGATGTACAGGTCCCTCGAGGCGTTGCCCAGGTGGTGGGACTTGGTGGCGAGGAGGTGGTTCAGGACGTTCGCAAACTCCATCATCCTTGTGTCCTTCCTAAGGTCGTCCTTGGGCTTGCACAAGAACCGGTACTCTCGGCCGTCACTGCCGAGGACCTTGACGACCTTGGGCTTCTGCAGGGAGCTCAGGATCTCCACCTCGTCGAAGATCTGGGCGATGGTGACGTGGCAAGTCGAGCTCTCGAAGAGCGCGGCGGCGGTGGCAGCAGTGGCGCCAGCCTTGCCCTTCCTGGCTCCCCCCGCAGGCTCCGCCCTGAATGGGTCGCCGTTTTGGGGCAGGGCCAGCGTCAGGGCGTTCTGCACCGGGAGAAGGATGTCCAGAGGCATCATCCGCTCCAGAGTCCTGAAGTTCTGCGAGATGGAGAAGGTCTTGACCTTGCCGCTTGGGGAGTGGTGGCAAAGCCTTATGAGCTCGTCGATCAAGCGCTCAAACTGCGAGAAAAGCTTCCTCTTGTCCTCGCTCGCCCTTTTCCTGGCCGCCTGGATGATCTCCTTGGCGCCCTTGCGGCGCTGGGGGACGTTGCTGTTCGCCACTGTGGCGAGGTGCCACAGGACCTGATCCGGGTAAGCGTGCAGGGTCCGGCTCAGTATGTGCTTGATGAACTTGAGGACATCCGTGTGCGGGTGGCAGATCCTGGAGATCAGCTGGGGCAGTGCAGCGAGCCAAACGGCCTGCGGGACCTTCTTCAGGAAGACCAGCATCAGGTCGGAGATCTTGGCCACGACTTCCTTGGGGTACGGCTTCCTCGCCTTCTCCGCGCGGATAACGTCATTTCCAAACTCGAACCAGACAGTGAGCATCCTGGGAAGGCTCTGGTAGATGGTCTTTGTACCATGCTGGATGCACTCGCCATAGTTCTTGAGCACCAGGGGGATGTACTCGTAGTGCTTCTTGGGCTGGGCGAAGTGCTTGAGCCTGGAGACGCGCAGGGAATGGAGGCCCCGGGCCCCGCCCTCTGTGGTGCCGCTCTTCTCGCGCTGCTGGGTGTCCCTCATCAGGTCGTCCACATAACGGGCGAAGAAGAAGTAGCCCTTCTCCCACTCCGGATCGCAAGAGATGGCCTGCTCGTACAGGTTCATCAAGTTGGCCTCCTGCTCATGGCCGGTGAGGCTGGACCAGTTGGCGAGGTGGAGGGTCTTCTTCGCCGTCTCATGAGGGGAAGATTCAGGGCGGTTCAGCGAGGACTTAAGCACTGAGATGGCGTCCAGCTTCTTGTCCATATCCCATAGCAGCTTGGCCCTAGACAGGCTAGCGTCGATGTCCCTATGCTTTGACTCGGCCTTCAGGATCGCGATCTGGGCGGCCTCGTGGTAGCCGGCCTTCCGGCAGAGCTTGGCGTACTCCAGGAAGTGGGATCCGATGAACTTGGCCTGGTCCTTGAGAAGCTGGGCCTTCTTTCGGTTGGAGACAGACATGGATTCCGCCTTCGGAGTCCAGAAGGACACGATTGCCCTCCTAACCGCCATGATTGGCTCCCTCGTGGTCAGGCTGGGCTGGGTTCTCTCCAGCCTCTCCTTCCAGCCCAGCTGCCTCTCCAAGTCCTTCAGGTCGAGCTTGGCGTTCTTCAAGTCGCTGCCCGAGAGGAAGGAGTACGCGTGCTCGACCTCCTGCAGGACTTGCAGCCGTCGCAGCACCGGGTAGACACGGAGGTAGCTCTCCATGGACGATGCGGAGAGAGGGCCGAGCAGGTCCTTCCTCACCATCTCCAGCTTGGCCTTGAACCTGGTCTCGTTTCTGCTGACGCCATCAGGAACCTCCTGCAGCAGGCTCGCAACCTGCACGTCAAAGTCCAGGCCGCTGGCCTTGGCCCCCCCCGCATCGCTCACTTCCCTCAGATCGTTCATCAAACCCCATCTTCCCAGCCTCAGAGCGGACGCGATTGCATAGCTTGAGAGTTGCTGCGTCCTGGGCCTGTCCTGGTACTGAGCCGTCAGGCCCGAGATGTGCGTGATCAAAGCCTGGTGGTGGCCCATATTGAGCAAGCAACGCAGGTAGCCCCTCTCGTTGTCGCTCATGACGTCACTCACGCCGTCGCTAACGAAGCCGTCCCCATCTTGAAGGGCCTCCTCGTAAATTGCAAGAACTTCACTCCAGTTGCCGGCCTTCTCCGCAGCAAGAGTCTTGTCGCTGAGCCGGCTCTCCGTTCTCATCTTGATCAGCCCCCCAATTCCGTCCGGCTCCTCCAAGTGCGAGTAGGTTTCGATCAGGAAGCTCAGGTCCTCATCCTCAATGTTGAACTTGCCGTCATACGAGGGCGTGTTCAGACCGTGACACTTCTTGGTGTTCCTCAAGTGCATCTCAAAGTGCTTCAAGGCCCTGGCGTGGGCCCCGCAGTGATAGGCAGCGCGGGCCAAGTGGATTTGGGGCACAGTGTTCAGCAGCAGAGCAACCCTATCGGCGCTCTTTGCTGTTGCGGGGATTGAAAGCGACTGTAAGGACTTGTTCAGTTCCAAGGTGGAAACCTTCCTGTTCACGATCTGCTTTGTGAGTTGGAGCCAGTTGCTAAACTGATCGAGCAACGAGAAGATGGTCTGCATGCTGAGGGTGAAGAAGCTGGTGTCCCCGCCCTCCTTGTCACTGCGATGCTCTGGGGCTTGTGGATCGATACCCTGGGACACCGCGGCATTGAGCTCCGATTTGATGCTCTCCACAGCACTCGACTTCCCGCAAGTCACCACAACAAGAATCAGGTAAGGCAGAAGGAACAGCATGGTTGAAAGGTCGTACTTGAGCATTCCACCACAAGCCTCGAAGAGCCGCCTGAACTCGTGGTCTTGCGGAACACACGTGATCAGATGCCTCATCCACAGCAACAGCCATCTCTCATAGGTCAGGCCCAAGAGGCCGATGATTGGAACCGGTAGCTTTTCTGGCATCTTTGTAGTCAGGTGGTACTTCGACTTGAGCAAAGGGCGAATCACCCCTTGGACATCCTCACTAAGCTCGTTCCACAGGCCACTCTGGGTGGCGTTCCTGTTGCTCTCTTGGGTGTCGTCACTGCTTCTGCTGGCCTTGTTTGGCTGCCCATAGTACTTCAAAATCTGCTGGATTGCGTATGCGGTCGCATCTAGGGCATCCAGGTCGGTGGTGCTGCTCAGCACCTTGCTGAGCTTTGTCGCGATCAAGGTTGCCGGCAAGGACTTCTTGGAATTCATCACCAGCAGAAGACTCTGCTCCATCGCGATGCTCAGCCTGCATTTTCTCGGGTCTATTGCCCCAACCTCGCCGAGGCACTCCAGGCACCTCAAGGAAAAGTCAAGGGGGCACTTGCTCCTTAGATTTGCCCTAGAGCACTTGAAGAGTGCGTGCAAGAGCCCATTCATCAGAGCTTTATCTCTGTCTTCCACGGAGTTGATGAGCCCGTTTATCCACTCCTGCTGCGACACCAAAAACGTCTTGAGCTCGCCGAGTGCAGAGTATTTCACAGAGATTGCGTCGTGATTCAAACTCTCAATGATTGACTTCAGGTGCTTCGATTGGTCCATCTTTCCCTTCGATTTCTGAATGGCCTCGTTGACCTTCCTCAACTCTGGTGAGGACGGCAAAAGCGGGAACCTCTGCAGCTCGGTGTGCACCTGATCCTGGTATTTGATCACGAGCCTCTCCATTAGCCGGATGACCGCGTCCTGCATGTTTGGGCTCTCGGAATCTTCGAGGAAGGGCAGCAACGCGACAACAATTGGCTCCACAATCCGCTTCAGTTGGGATGGGTCTGCCAAGGCCAGCGCGTCCACAAAGTAGGTGAAGCCCTGGACGGAGTGAATTCGTGCCAACTCATCTTGGACTTCCAAGCCCTTGGTCAGGAGAGCCAGAAACCCAGGGGTGAATTCCTTGACGTGGAAGCCACTGAGCTCGATCATGATGTTCAGACACCGAATTGCTTGGACTTCCTTGTTTGGCGATAGGATAGTGACCGTCGCCTGGTTCGTGTTGTCCTTCAGGTGGTCGCTTACACCCTTCAATATCATAGAAATGTGCTCCGACTGCAGAGACCAAGCTCCCTCAGAGTCACTGCTTGGAGACGGCTCCATTGGCGGCTGAAGCTTCTGCACGATAACAGCAATCGCACTGAGTGTGTCCTTCAGCTTTGTCAGCACATCTTTTGGGATGATGAAGTCTCTCCAAAGCACGTCCACATCGCTTGCTTTCCACAAGACTTGCATGAGGAGATTGTGGAGCGAGGCATCAAGCTGGCTGTTAAATCCCCAGCCGGTCAATTTCTCCATGTAATTGATGAACTCCTCGAAATGCTCATGTTCTGCACCGACAACAAAGATCTTCGCCATGGCATGGTAGCCATACTCCAAAAGCATCTCACTGAGACTGCTGGCCTGCACCGAAGCAGCAAGGGTCTCAAGAGCTTTGGTGTCCTGTAAATCGATCAGTGTGGGAAGCACGAAAGGCATTGAGAAGACTAGGAGAGACTTCTCGTCTATGTTGAAGAGGACCTCTGCTGTCTCCCGGGCAAGGTTTGGCTTGTTGACGAGCTTTCTCCCGATGTACTCCAAGGTCCTTGGGTTTTTGGATATCAAGCTGGAGACTGACGTTTTGTTTGCTTCCGCAATCTTCTTAAGCCCCCTTGCCGCGGTGGACTTGATTCCCCAATCCTCATTATCCAGGAACCCAACCAGCAGAACGAGGGCAATCAGCAGAGAGTCTTGGCTGCTCAGTGTCGCTCCGACGGATGAAATTGCCTCCAGGACGAGAACCTTTGCTGGTAGCGTCTGCGATTTCTGCAGGATGTTCTTCATCAGCAGCAAGAACGAGATCTCGCAACTTTTCGAAGTGGGAAACATTTCCTCCAAGAACGGTTTGGACACCATCTGCTGCACAAGCTCGCTGCAGATTGCACGAAATCTCCTGGACTTCCCCTTGCCCCCTTTGTCCTTCAGAATCCATTCCACAACCTCTGTCAAAAATGTCTTGCCCTGAAGAATTTCTTTTGAATGGCAGCAGGAGAAAACAAACCGCAAGCTCTGCAGCACGGAGATTTGGACACCCTCGTCCTGCTCGCTGAACAGCAAATACTTTGTAACAAGCCCCCACTGGCTCAGCCTGAAGAAATTTTTTGACTTCAACTGAAGTGTCTCCCTACCCCGCGCAAACTTTTGAAAGGCCAAAATGAGCTCAAGGAGGCTGCACCGAGTGTTTCCGACCATGTTCTTTACGATCGATAGCATCACAAGGTGTTCTGTTCCTTGGAAGTCAAAATCCAAGATGTAAGCTACAGCGAGGGATCGTCCAATTGCAGCTCTAACCTTCGTGCTGGAGTCCCTGGACATTTGTGAGATGATTCCTGTCATTTGATCACAATGGGGCTTCCCCACCAGGGCCGGGGCTGCCGCAATGATTGCGGCTCGCACCGCCTCGTCTTGGTCCTGCAGTCCCATGTCCAAAAGCTGTCTGCAGCCCGAGGTTTGCCAAGACACCGCGATGCCCAGCTTGATGGAACCGAACTTTGAGTCTCGCGTAGACTCTTGCATGTTCCATGGCGCCAGCAAAATCGACAGAAAGGAGGGCCTGGCCTTGTGTGCCCGTGGCACGAAAGCTGCACTCGCAAAGGGGTTGACAATTCGGTGAATCTGTAGGATGCTGCTGTCCTGCCTTTTCCACCGGTGGATCTCATTCTCGTAGAGCGATAAAATGTGCCACACTGATCTCTCTATCCGGTCTACTACCGCTTTCTCAAGAGTCCACTCACCAAGGGTGAGGAGGAGCACCAGTGTCCCAAGGCACTCCATCCTGCTCGACACATTCGCAATCGACTCAGCCTCCAAACAAAACCTTTTGACAGACTCCGCTGAATCGAACTGGAACGCCGACCCGGCCGGGGACGAGTCTGCGGGCCACGCACTCGCACTGGTGCTGGTCTCCTCAAAACCTCGCTTCAGGCCATTGTCCACGATGCGCTTGGTCTGATCCTCCTCCTTCCGACCCTTTGCCATCATGCTTTCGCTCTCCCGGATGAGGAAGGCCATCGCACTCTGAAGGAGGACCGGGTCGTTGGTTGTTGTGGTCACGCACATCACAAGCTCCTCGAGCTTCCTCTCCGTATAGCCTCCCGGGAAGCAGGACTCCAGGACCATATCACATAGGACCCTGGCGACCTCACCTAGCTTCCGGATCCCCTCGCAGTGGCAGCACAGGAAGACTAGCGAGCTGGAGGTTCTCCTGGTTCGTTGCCCCGGCGGGACCGCCCTCTGGAGGCACCGCAACGCGCCTGAAATGTCCTCGTCCAAGGTATGCTCCCCGGACCAGTTGCTTGAGGCCAGGGATACGCAGGTCTTCTGCAAGACGGCGTCCAGTGCGGGGCCCCAGGCGTAGCCTTGGGGCCCCGAGCCGCCCACCAGGGAGTGCAGAGCCCGGCAGCACTGGGGGAAGGCCCCCTCACACGAGTGCATCAGTCCCAGAACCGAGGTGATGAGGTCCTCCGCTGTCTCAGGCAGAGTCGAGCAAGGCGACTGGTCCATGGCGTACGCCAGCACCTGGAGCAGGACCTTCGAGGCGGACTCCACGTGGGCGAGCGACGACAGGGAGAGGCCGAGGCCGCACCTCACCTCGCTCCTGTCCATGGCAACGAGCCCGACCTCCCTGTTGAACTGTGCGCTGCCTCGGAGGGAGCACAGATCCCGGAAGGCCTCCTTGAAGGCGCCCACGGTGAAAGGGGCGGCCCCAGGGTCCCTGGATCTGGTGCCAAGGAGCTGAGCGGCGTGGGACGAGAGCTCGCGCACGGCCCTGGCAGCGCCCGCCGCGAGACACCCTGACAACCGCCTGGACTCCGAGGCGTGGTCCACGAGGGCGAAGAAGACCTTCGCAATCGCTTGCGCGGACTCCGATGACTCGCAGAGCTTGCACAGCTTGAGGACGTGCCTGATCACCCAGAACACGGTGAGGTCGAGGTCCTGGCCGAAGATGGATGGAAACTGCGTGACGGCGAGCTTGGTGAGCGAGCATATCGACAGGATCTCCCCCTGCTCTGCGGCTTCCCTGTCGCAGAACTCCTCGAGGAGCGTAGGCAGCAGGGCGGCCACTCTCGACTCGATCAGCTCGAGCTCGGCTTGGGTCTGCTTCTCGTTGTCCATCAAGTGCGAGGTGAGGTCCTGGAGTAGCGTGAGAAGCGTCATGCCAGAGTCCCTACGGTTGTTTCCGTCACTCCCCGGTGCGGGCGCGAAGCTCCCGGGGGAGAGGCCCGCGCTGAAGCTCAGCTGCTCTGAGTCGTCCATGGCGCTCGACCACGAGGTCGGACCGCGGGATGAATCCGCCGCCCGAAGCCCCGCCGGCCTCGTCGCCACCCCCGTTCCCCCACGGCTACGCCACGCCTCTTCTGTCAGCGCTCCTCACGAGGCGGGAAAGCTTCCCAGTGGAAATGTTTCTCGCTTTCATCAACCCGAGGTGTGAGAGAGAGAGAGAGACTCCGACGGCGGGGGGAGGGACCTGAGCGAGGGCAAAGGGCGCGGGCGACTGAAGGGGAGGGACGATGCCGAGGTATTATTGCGACTATTGCGACGCTTACCTAACGCACGACTCGGCGTCGGTGCGGAAGCAGCACGTCACGGGTTTCAAGCACAAGGCCAATGTTCGGGCGTATTACGCTCTTTTTGAGCAGCAACTTTGCATCCACGAGGAGCAGATACGGGCGCGGGAGTTTCAGCAGAGCCGGCGGCAGGCCATTCAGGCCCCGATGTACCACCAGTTTCAGCAGCAGTTCCACCCGGCGGCGATGCGCCAGCCTTACATGCACCCACAACAACAACAGCAAGCACCACCTCAGCAGCAGCAACAACAACAACAACAACAACAGCAGCAGCCTCCGAAGGAGGGTCAGAAGTGGAGCTTTAGCAAGCAGACCTGAGGGAAAGTAGACGTGATGAGTCGGGGGGAGCCATTAGTCGCCCCGCACTGTAAATTACAATATATGTAGTGGCGAATCACCTCATCTTATATTCCATCTGTCCCTTGGCCTGCTGCCACTTTCCGTTGTGCTCGTACGATATCGTGATGTCCAGGTCCCTCCTGTTACCCTTGTTCGGCCTGCACGAGAGCGTTCCCTTCAGCCTCTCCCCCTCGCAGATGGTGATCTCCTCTGGAAGGTAGAAAACGGTCTGCTTCCAGTGCGTCTGCTGCGCCGCGGGGCTTGTAGAAAACATGTTTGGCTTGTGGCCTGTACTGAAGTGAGTGTCGAAGTAAGCCACGAGGGCGTGGATGTAGTCGTTCCTCTTCGCGACGAGCTCGAAAGGGCTGGTGAAGGTGCAGTCCTCCACGCTGTAGTCAGGGACCCTGACCTCCCTCAGGACCTGAACGCCAGTGCAGACTTGGTTGTTCTCCACGACGTCCACGAGGGGCTCTGTGATGGCGACCTCCTTGATGCATTTCATGCTGTACCCGTACACGTTGTCCCAGAAGTCGAGCTTCTCCTTCTTATATTCCGCGTCCTCAATCCCGACCAGGTTCAGGGTGAGGAAGTCGGGCAGCATCACTCCGCCAGGCTTGAGCCACTTGTCCCTGGCATGGATGACCGTGTCGAGCATGGACTCGTAGAACAGAAAGTAGCCCATCCACTCGCTGACGATGACGTCGACCTTGTCGACCGGAAGCTCAATCTCCTCAACCTTTCCCTTAATTACCGTGATGACGTCCTCCATCCCGTTCTCCTTCACGATCTTCGTTGCGTATGTCGCGATCTCGCTGCAGTCAATGGCGTACACGGCCTTGGCGCCCACCTTGGCGCAGAACATGGACAGGATCCCGGTGCCGCACCCGATGTCGAGAACCACCTTGCCCTCGATGTTCTGCTTGTTGTGCTCGATGGCGCGCTTGTATTCAGAGGTGCGAACCTCATCCTTCAGCATCTCCTCATGAATACCGAAATGCGAGTACGAATCGAAGTAGTAGTCCTTGCTCGTCATGGACTCCGCCTTCGCCTCTCCCTCATCCATGCGCGTCGCCGCTTCCGCGTTCGACCCACCCACGTCCATGCTCGCCATCGTCTCACCGCAGCGCTCGCACCCCTTCCAGCGAAAGCCTGTCTGCTGGGTCTGCTGGTTCCCC
>Ga0160423_10005108_pt1 | contig 10718 bp, 8 predicted proteins | sample CRUFie14St8metaG_FD_108191 | JGI IMG/M metagenome (GOLD analysis project Ga0160423, IMG submission 108191) | Marine microbial communities from the Costa Rica Dome - CRUD Field 142mm St8 metaG | ecosystem: Environmental > Aquatic > Marine > Oceanic > Photic zone | place: Costa Rica: the Eastern... | reverse complement strand
TGTTTTAAAGGAAAAAATTCCAAATCGGTCTCGCAAATAAGTATATATTGATGTAAGATTATACTTATAATAAATTGGGATAAGCACATAGGAAACCACAAAGTAACCTAAGAAAAAACCAATAACCATTGGCATATATTGCATTCCTTTCCCATAAACTGACCCCGGTATAGAAATAAAAGTAATACCTGATAATGTTGCCCCAATCATTCCAAAAGCAACTAAGAACCATGGAGACTGACGATCTCCTGTAAAAAAAGATTTTTTGGTACTATTTAAAGAAGTAAAGTAGGAAATACCTATGAGTATTCCGAAATAACAAAGAATTATGATTAAAGCTATTGTCCCAGTCATTTAAAGGTATTTTCATCAAATTAAATGAAAACAACTTATGATTCGGGTGAAGAGGTAAAATAGTTTTTATAAAATCAATGTGAATTGCGGTGAAGAGTAGAAGTAATTAATTCCCATTTTTGTTCTTAAAAAATAATGGCCTTGGTTAGTTAAGAAAAAACTTGTTTTTTTTAAAATCGTCGAGAAGAGAAAGTGTTGCTGGATATTTAGCAACCTCTTGCATTTCATACTTTCGAACGGCTAGTTTTTTTTGATTCAAAACTTTTAGTTCTTCTATTGTTAAGTTGTCTCTATCAATAAATTCAGCTATTTCGTCCAATATTTTCAGATATTCAGCTGTATTGGTTATACTCATTGCAAGGGTTTTGTTCAAAAATAATAGAGAATCGCTTACCTGTCAACTGTTCTTTTTAATAAGACAATTAAACCTAATGAAAATCAATGGATTAGGGTTTGAAAAATTATTCCAATTTCGAAACTAAGCCCAAATCAACGAACAAAAAGTCTCTTTTCTTTTTTCTCACTTTTGCAAGGTCATCAATATTGTTTACAAGCCGAACCTGAACAGGCTGGGCATTTCTGTTCAAGAAAATTTCATTTTCATCTTTTGTTTTTAAAAGAATAAAATGTTGTTTTTTCCAAGCAACTTTTAACGGTTCGTCTAATTTTACTAAATACCAGTCTTTCTCCCAGGAAACCAATTCTCTTTTTACAACCTCCCCACTAACAGGGAGATGACCTGATAAAACCCCATAATCACCGTAGTTCTTCAACTCAATTCTTACCCCTATAATTTCTTGTAAATTAAATTTTTGCGGTTCAACTCTGGGTATGCTGAACAAGGTATTCCAGTCCCAGAATTTTAGAGGGGCCCAGTAATTGGGTATAACATCAAATTTACTGAGTTTTGCCGTTAAAAAAATCAACAGAAAAAACCCGGACGACAAGTCCTTTTTTAATTCAGCATTAGCTATATCAGCATTAAATCTCCAAGCCACCAAAACATATTCTAATAAGAATATTGCAGACAATCCAAAGAGCAAATAACTGTTTAATTTTTCAGGATTGTATGTCCAAATAATACTACGGTTATAACTATTGTTGAGACAATTGTTAATTACTGACACCCAGATAACCATACTTGCCAAAAGCCAGATAAAGGTTATAAAACTGAATACCCTGGCCAGACTGTTGATTAACCAGAAATCATAAAACCCATGAAAAACAGAAGCCAGAACGTAAAAGAGAAAACAATACCATCCCCAATTTCTCTTCTTGGCAAATTTACCAATAGCAATTCCATAAGCGATTAATGATGAATTAAACATATGAGTTACTGTTGATGACAAAGATCTTCCCTGTATGGTTTTAAGCCCTGCTTCATCAAAATAAATCAGGTTCTCAATAAAGGCAAAACCCAAAGCGGAAATGGATGCAAAAACGACATAATCAATTGGTTCTTTTAACTGTTTACTAAACAACATTACCAAAAACAAAGGGATAATTTTCATTAACTCTTCGATAGCTCCAATACCAAGAATGCAGTATATAAAATCATTAAATAATTCATCTTTCAATCGATAACCAAGTATGTATGAATTAAAATCCGTGAGCAAGGATGTACCAAAGGCGAATACCATACCTAAAAGAAGTATCAGCATTGCTGTCCCCCATCTTTTCTTTAAAAATTTATGAATGAAAAGTAAGTACACAAACCAAACAATTAATATTAACAAGGCTCCCAGTAATCCGTAGGCGTTAAAACCTTTAAAAAATCGGCTAAAAATAGCGTTAGAATAAGCGTTTATATTTTTAGTTTTGAAATAAGCATACCGTTTTGCACTATTGCTAGCATGTTCAAAAGAAACCGAATCACGAAGTAAGCTTTCTAACTTGTAAGGTTGTTCTAGAAGTAAATATGTATTTGCGAGCTCTTTATAAGAATCTTTACTTTGCGGATTTATGGAAATTTCACGCTCAAAATACTCAATTGATTTTTCATACTGTCCAAACCTAAAATAACTTCCATATATATAGTTTAAATAGGGTAATTTCTGGTTGTAAATATTTGTGAAACTTGTTAGTGATTCTTCGATGTAACCTGTATGATAAAAGAACATCCCTCTACCAAATTTACCAATATCTTTCACAGTATACTCTGGGCTACTTAATAGGCCACGATAATAATCAACAACTTCATTATACTCCATAAAAACACCTCTTCCTCTTCCGTTTTCTGCCAAAGGCAAGTCAAAGTATGTTTTTAAAAAGTGAAAATGATTAGAAATAATTGTACTGTCTCTTTGAATTAATTTCCAATAGGTAATGTTTTGATTTTGGACATCTCCCAAAATAATGTATTCATTCAATTCCTCCTCCAAGGTTTTATAGCTTGGATTGGAGAAAAACAGGTTTACCAGCACAACAATTACTAATGTCACTGGAAATACATATAGTATAAATTTTCTCACTTTTTTAACCTATTACTAAAGGGAATTTCACAAAGTAATCATGTACAGTACTTAACTCGGAAACCCCTGATGCTTTATTATATAACTGATATCTTTGCTTTAGGTTATTAATAAACTGTTGATTTTTAAAATTGTTTTTAAGGGAAGGAGGTAAAGAGGTTTTTACTACTACAAATTTTTTATTTTCAATGTAAACCTCGATGTTTAATTCTTTCTGTTCTGATTTGGCAAAATTTTTAAACTGATTATCCAAAACCATCTGAAAAACCAAAGGAGGGATATTGGTATTGTTAAAATCATCACTAATATTAATATTCAAATTAACCTTATTGTCGAATTGAATTTCTGCCAATTCACAATACTCCTTCGCATTATTCAATTCAGCACCTAATTTAACGTATCGATCGTCTCTACTTTGCAATAAGTACCTCAAAATAGAGGTTAATTTTTCAATTTGAAAAACAGCTAAGTTTGGATCCTTTTTAATTAGTATAGTAGTATTAATCAATGCCTCCTGAAGAAACTCAATCACATTTTGAGATTTAAGTGCATTAAAACTATGTTGCAAATAAGCTTGTTTTTGATGAAACAATCGAGAATTCTCATAACGGTTTTTTATCAACCAAAAATAAACGCTCTGAAAAAGTCCGATTATACAAACAACACCCCACAAATAATATTGAACATCACTCATGTGAAGATTGAGGTACTTAAGTGAATAAGTAAGAATTGAAACAAAAGCGTAGCCTAGTCCTAAAAATAATATGCAAAAAAAGTAAAAGTTACGCCCCTTCTTTTTAACAGTGTTGTACATAAGCAACATACCGATTTCCATTACCCCAAAACAAAACACGAAAGAAACAATGAATTCAATTATAAAACTATAATTCAAACCGTTTAATTGAGCGCTAAGTGTTAACACAAGAGTCAGAATAAACACCATTAATATCCTTATGGAGGTTAAGCTTTCTAGCACTTTTTTAAATCAATACGACCCTCTAAAAATCGCCTTATTCTCGTATACGCTTATTTCTTAAAACAAAAAGTAATTAACAATTTACATTGAATTTTTTAATGTACATTCAAACATCCCTTATTATTTTGTTTATATATTGCAGCATACCGTTTAGTTATGAAAGCAAAATTCAATATACTTATAGCACTGCTGTTACTTGGACTTACTTCTTACAGCCAAAAATTCAAATACACCAGTTGGTCAGCTTATGGTCAAGGCTCTGTTTTATCTAACTACCGGACAATACCTATCCAACCCAGAGGCTTTTTCTCTGGAGGTATCGATTACAGCACATCATATAACAAGGACATCAATTTAAAATTTGGAATTAATTATCTGGAAACATTCATCAATAACGATAAGAAAGTCCACAGTATTTGTGACCAGCCTGACAATTCATGTTGGGCAGAATCCGATATGAAATATATTAATTTACCTGTGGGTGTCGAGCTCTATGCCAACAAAGCAAAAATTCAAACAAAATCATACTACGGATTTAGATTAATCCCAATGCTTTCGCTTCAAGAAAGATTAATTAAAACGGAGATTTTCCGAGACGAAGAACCGGATAATATTCTCCAAATCGACACCACGTTAAAAAATGGTTTAAAGTTTCAAGACCTGCATTTTGAATTTTCTATTGGAACTGAGTTTTCAATTTCTGATAAATTCAAATTATATTTTGAACCATCTGTTCAGCATAGTACGCTTTTTCGCAAAGAAGACTTAATTAATCCCAATTATATGATATCTTTCCGACTTGGATTAAAATTAAGATCCCACAAGGAATAATTTATGCGTCATTTTCTTGCCCTAGTAATAATGTTTAGCACTATTACACTATTTTCTCAATCGGGGAAGATAAAGGGCTATATATGTGAGGAAGCCAGTAGCAAGGCCATTCCTTTTTGCAATGTTGTTCTCTTAAATTCCAACGATTCCATAATTCTCGGAACAATTAGCGATGTGAAAGGACTATTTGCATTTAGTGATATTACATATGGAACGTACTACCTTTCTATTCAATCCTTAACACATGAAATATATCAAACGGAAGAATTCAAGCTCTCTAAAAAGAGCCCAAATAGAGAATTTAAAACCATTTCTCTAAAAATAACAGCCATTAAAACCGATGAAATAACCATTTCAGTGGAAAGAGCGGCCGTGAAAATTGAACCGGCAAAAAAAACATTTGACGTAGAAACAACAGGGGCAGATGTTGGTGGAACAGCCGTTGATGTTTTGAACAACCTTCCATCGGTTGATGTAGATGATGGTGGTAATGTCAGCTTAAGAGGGAACAACAACATAAGAGTACTCATTGATGGAAAACCTGCTGGACTTACGCCAGAAGACATAACTGCTGTTATAACCCAACTGCCTGCAAATGCGATTGAAACAATTGAAATAATCACCGTCCCTTCTGTAAAATACGATCCTGAGGGGATAGGAGGCATCATAAACATTAAACTTAAAAAAGAAAAACAAAAAGGGTACCGCGGTACTGTTTCTCTATCTTACAGCACAATTGATAAATTAAATTCTCAAATTTCTTTGAGTTTAAATAAAAAAAAATGGAACATCAACACCTCATACAACTATACAGATGGGACATACTGGTATAGAAGGACAAATAACGGAATATTTCTAGAATCAGACAGCTTAACGGCCTTTGACAACCATGCAAAAACAGATAAACGAACTGCAAACCAAAATGGTAACTTAAACATAGGATACAAAATAAACAAACAGACAAAGGTATCTTTAGAGGGTAGCTTGAGAAACACCTACTCTCGCAGAATAGACTCTTTAGAATTCTATTGGGATTATAACGGTTTGTATGATGAATCAAATACTAGAAACACCAATTATGATGAATTTAGAAGAAACGCTATTGGACAATTCAATTTATCTCATAGAAATAAGAAAGGACATTCAATAAAACTATTGTCTCGAATTAACGGAATTACAAACCCAAGAGAGTCGGATTTCATTGAACCATATATTTTACAGAAAGAATATAAAAACTTTTTGGCACAAACTTTTGTGAACCAAATTGATGTTGAACTACCTATTGTAAAAGCAAACAATGATTCCTCTGAGGTGAAATTTTTAACACTTGAGACCGGTTTAAAAAGCGCAGCAAGAAAATTCATAGAAGATTACACCCTTTATAACTTTAACCCAGCTACGGTAGCTTATGAGATACAAGATGAATTTACAAATTCACTCAATTACGAAGAGGAAATATATGCTGCTTATGGCCTTTTCAAATTGGGGAATAAATCCAATAAAATCTCAACAGGAATTAGAGCTGAACATTCTAATATTACATCAGAAACCAAAAGCAACAACTACAACAAAAAATTAATCAACTTTTTTCCCAGTGCTTCATTTGTACATAACTTATCCGAGACAACAACGTTAGCATTTAACTACAGCAAAAGAATAAAGCGTCCAAGAGGCAAGCAACTTAACCCCATCCCAACATACTCTGATCCCTTTACACTGCGAATTGGTAATGCTGATCTTATTCCTGAAAAAAGTCACATGAGTGAGATTTCTTATTTAAGAATTAGCAATAAAATTGTTTTCAATTCAACTTTATTCCATCAATACAGAAAAGATCGTCTTGGAAGATTAAGTTACACTGATTCTAATGCCGTTTCGACAATTCTTTGGATCAACTTTAACTACCATCAAACTTTAGGTCTGGAATTATTCACAAACTACAAAATCAATAAGAAAATAAAACTCAACTGCTCTGGTACATTTTACAATACATGGGTAGATGGTGAAAACTTTAGAGATGGATTTACTACAACTTATCTTGGATATGATTTGAAAATGAACCTTCAAGTTAAACCAACAAAATTAACTTCTTTTATTTTAACCAGCGACTACAACTCTAGAAGACTGGCCGTTGTTGGTGTAGTTATCCCCAGATACGGAACCGATATTTCCTTAAAACACAAAGTCTTTAAGGGCAAGGGAGTTCTTTCCTTAAGATTTACGGATATTTTCTTTACCAGAAGATTTGGAATAGATGTAAATACAGACGGTTGGTTTAGAGAAGTAAGATACCGCTACGAATCTCAATTGCTTTGGTTTGGGTTTAATTATTCTTTTGGCCAATCAACTTTAGAAGGGAAAAAGAAATTCAAAAGAGTTTCACCAAACGACAGAAGTTTCTGATTTTGAATTGGCAACTAGTCAATGTCATTTAAAAATTGAATAAACTTTCGCACTGCAATCCCACGGTGTGAAATTTCATTCTTTTGCTGAATCGACATTTGCGCAAAAGATACATCATATCCCAAAGGCCTAAAAATAGGATCATAACCAAATCCATCTTTACCCATTCTCTCTCTCAAAATAGAACCCTCTACTACTCCATCAAATAATTTCGGTCCTTCGCCATTAAAGAAGCAAACAACCGTTTTAAAATATGCTTGTCGATGTTCTGTTTCAGCAAGTTTTTCAAGCACTAAATCCATATTTTTTTCAGAATCACATTCTAGTCCAGCATATCGAGCAGAGTATACACCTGGCTCGCCGTTTAAAGCTTGAATGATTAGTCCAGTATCATCAGCAAAGCACGGCACTCCATACTTTGTATAAACGTATTCAGCTTTTTGCTGAGCATTACCTTCCAAGGTATCTTTCTCCTCAGGGAGCTCCTCAAAGCACTGAACCTCTTCAAGGCTCAATACATTAATTTCAGGTAAAGCTATGCGAACTTCCTTTAACTTATTTTGATTGTTTGTGGCAAAAACTATTTTTTTCATAAACCAAAAGTACTGTTTATTAAACGGGTTTTCAATGATGATACTTTTCACCTCTGGTAATCGTATAGGCACGATACAATTGTTCCAGAAAAATAAGGCGAACCATTTGATGAGTAAATGTCATTTTGGATAATGAAAACTTACTGTTAGCCCTCTCATAAACTTGATTACTAAAGCCGTAAGCACCTCCTATCAAGAAAACAAGACTTTTTGTGCCTCTCATATGATGTTCGGATAAGAAAGAAGCGAAATTTTCAGAGGAATATTGTTGTCCTTTTGCATCCATTACAACAAGAAAATCACTTTTGTTCAGCTTTTCTAAAACAGCCTTTTCCTCTTTATGCTTTATTTCTGTCTCTGTTGCGTTTTTACCAATTTTAGCGGCTGGCAATTCAACATAATCAAATTGACAATATCGCTTTAGTCGATTGAAATAATCGCTTACACCAGGAAGCAGGTAAGTGTCTGTTGTTTTCCCAATTACCCAGAGTTGAACTTTCATTTCTTATGATTTTTAAACTTACACAAAAGATTTAATGAGGATATTCAATTCTTACATGATATATATTCATTAACATTTTTTTAAACATTTTCTTTATCAACCGAATATCTCGCAATGTTATATCGGCATTTTCAAACTGACCTTCTTTAATTTGATTGGTAATTATTGATTCAACTAATTTTTCAATGCTTTCTACATTCGGTTCTTTTAAACTTCTTGATGCTGCCTCAACAGAATCTGCCATCATTAACGCAGCACTCTCCTTACTAAACGGAATAGGACCAGGATATGTAAACATATCGACCACATCTTGTTCATTTTCATCTGGATTTTCCTTCATATACATTTTGAAAAAGTATCCGGTTTTAGTGGTTCCATGATGTGTCCGAATAAAATCAATGATTTTATCAGGAACCCCATTTTTCTTAGCTATTTCTATCCCCTTAGTTACATGGTTTATGATAATTTGAGCACTTTCCTCATAACTTAGTTCATCGTGAGGGTTTAAACCAGTACTTTGGTTTTCAATAAAATACATTGGCGCCTCCATTTTTCCGATATCATGATACAGTGCTGCTGTTCGAATAAGCAATGTATTTCCTCCAATTATGCTCGTAGCCGTCTCCGCTAGATTGGCTACTTGCAAGCTGTGTTGGAAGGTACCTGGAGCCTTTCTTGAAAGCTCTCGTAAAAGTTTGTTGTTGGTATCCGCCAACTCCAATAAGGTAACGTCGGATATGAAAGAAAACACCTTCTCAAAGGCATAAATGAGAGGATAAGCCAACAGTGTAAGCAATGCAGAAATTCCTAAATAACCAATACTCAACCAATCAATTTCAGAAAAACCTCCTTCGATAATGATGTTCAAGGCTATGTAGCAAACAGCATACGATAAGGCAATAATAAAAGTGGTTAGAAACAATTGAGAACGATTACGGAAGTTTGAAAATCCATAAATACCCATCATACCGGCTACCAATTGAAGAAAAATAAAGTGAAATCCATTTGGAACAATGAACCCCAGTAAAAGCACGATAACAAGATGAACAAAAAAGGCTGTACGTGTATCAAAAAAAGATCTTACTATTATTGGCGCCAAACAAATTGGAACAATATAAACGTTAAACAATTCATACCTTAAACCCAAGGTTGTAATTACGACAAATGCAGTAATTACAAACAACATAAAAACTAAGTTCTTGTTGTTGTCTAAAAATTTTCTTCTGAAAAAACGTAAATAAAGAAATAAGCATATCATAAGAATGGCCACCAATAGAGTTTGGCCAATACCAATAGTATATTTACTCAACTTAGATGTTTTTTTACTCTTGTATTTTTTTTCAAATGACTTTAAAACTTTAAAATTATCCTCATCTATTGGAGCTCCTTTCTCAATTATTCGGTAGCCTTTTTTAATGGTTCTTTCCATCAAAACAATCTTCTCCAATTCTTGATTTAGAATTCTATTGGTTTCTATGTTGTTATAACTAACATTTGAAGAGGTTTTGCTAAAAACCTCTTCTAATAAATCATTAAGATATTTTGACTTTATATTATTGCTTTCCTTAACCCTTTTTTGCGCATATTCAAAAGCCGATTTTGGAGTAAATAAATCACTCAATAAAGTGGCCCCGTAATAGTTGTTGCGTTTTACATAAAACTTTACAGAATCCCCAAGCTGATCAACTTCTTGAGACAATTCTATAACCCCTCTACTGTAGACATATTTTATAATTTTATCGCCAATTGCTTTACATGTTTTTTTCTTTTTATCGGAGTTTATTTTCTTTGATTTTTCACTTTTTAAAAACCCTAAAGCACTGTTGTTTTTCTCATAAAAATCATCCCATGTTTTATTTAGTTGCTTTTCGAACAACCCCAACTTCTCAATCTCTTTTTGTTGATCAAAATCAAAATAAAATTTCTTGTTCTTTTCTATCTCCTTTTTATCCTTTTCAATTTCCGAATCGGTTCTGTAAACAGGAATATCATAGGGCGCAATTAGGGTCTCATATTTCCAAGGTTGATTGCGTTGAAAATCATATTTGAATGTTGCTTCTTTAGGAAAGAGATAGACAATCAGAAAAATAGATGCTAGAAACAAGAACACTTTGTAAAATAAATCGTGTCGATTTCTAATCTCATTTATAAAATCAGCCATTTTTATTATTTTATTGTTTACAAAGTAAGGAAAGCTTTAATTATTTTACCACGAATTCGATAGACTTTATCAACATTGAACTACGAATACTTTTCTATCCTGCTCACTATGTCATAAGTAAGTAAATTAATTTATATTTACCTTAATGAGAGCATTCAAAACATTTCACACAGGAAAAATTCTAATTGCAGATCCATTCTTAATTGGACCAGTTTTTGAACGCTCTGTCATCTTATTAGCCGATCATTCCAAAAGAGGTGCTATGGGCTTTATTTTAAACCATCCAACTGGATTTGAAGTACAACAAGCAATTCCGGAATTAAAAGGATGTACTCAAAAAATGTACTATGGCGGTCCTGTTGATGAAACTCTACTCTTTTATGTGCACACTTTAGGTAAACAATTGCCAAATTCTGTTAAAATTAAT